>Ga0182027_10001285_pt1 | contig 42150 bp, 36 predicted proteins | sample 712E1DmetaG_FD_121300 | JGI IMG/M metagenome (GOLD analysis project Ga0182027, IMG submission 121300) | Permafrost microbial communities from Stordalen Mire, Sweden - 712E1D metaG (Illumina Assembly) | ecosystem: Environmental > Terrestrial > Soil > Wetlands > Permafrost | place: Sweden...
TACCTCATGGGCGTGGGCATGCCCGAGAACATCCTCGAATGCATCGAGCGGGGGGTCGACATGTTCGATTGCGTCCTTCCCACCAGGAACGCGCGCAACGGAACCGCGTTTTCGTGGAACGGGCCCATTCACATAAGAAACGCCCGCAACACCCGGGATTTCAGCCACACCCTCGATGATTCCTGTGCCTGCTATGCCTGCCGGAACTTTTCCCGGGCCTACCTGCGCCACCTGTTCTGCGCCGGCGAGATACTTTCCTTGCGGCTTCTCACGCTGCACAATGTTTATTTCTATATGGATCTGGTGCGCCGCGCGCGCGCAAGTATCCTGTCCGGGACGTTCGGAGCGTTCAAGGAACAGGCGCTGCGCCGTTTGCAACAGGCCGGCGCCGAGGAACCCGAAACCGCTCAGGGGGTCACCGATGATGGATCCGCTTGAAGAATGCGCACAAATTGCGCTGTCCGAATGTCTTAACCTGGGCCGTCAGGAGCAGCTTCTTGTCGTGTGCGACCCGCCCTGCGCCGAAATCGGCGATGCGTTCTGGCGGGTGGGATCGGCCATGTGCCGCGAGGCCGTGATGGTGCGGATATCGCCCCGCAAACAGAACGGCAACGAGCCGCCCCTGCCGGTGGGCGAGTGGTTCGGCCAGTTCGACGTGGCCGTGATGCCCACGTCGCGCTCGCTCTCGCACACGCAGGCGCGCAGAAAAGCGTGCGAAGGCGGCACGCGCATTGCCACGCTGCCCGGCATCACGCCGGACGTGTTCGTGCGCACCTTGCGCGCGGATTGGAAGAACCTGGGCAGTCTCACACGAAAATTGTCGGGACAGCTTTCGGCCGCTTCATCGGTGCGGATAACCACCCGGGCCGGCACGGATCTGTCGTTTGGGACCGGGGGCCGCCAGGCCAAGGCGGATGACGGGCGGCTCATTTACAAAGGCGCATTCGGCAACTTGCCGGCTGGGGAAACGTACATGGCGCCGCTGGAAGGGACGACGGAGGGTACGCTTGTCGTAGACGGGTCGTTTCCGCTTACGGGACTTTTGCAGACGCCGCTCATCATAAAGATTCGAAAAGGCAAAGCAGTCGATATTGCAGATCACCCATGCAAGGCCGAACTCGAACAATTGTTCAAAAAATACGGCCCGTTTGCCCGCAACATTGCCGAGTTCGGCGTGGGTACGCTCGACAGCGCCAGGATTACCGGCAATACGCTGGAAGACGAAAAGGTCAAGGGAACCTGCCACATTGCTTTGGGCGACAACGCTTCGATGGGCGGGAAGGTGCGGGTGCAGGTGCATCTGGACGGGATACTGAGAGAGCCGACAGTTTGGCTCGATGATAAGGTGTGGATGCGGGACGGCAGCATGGAATAGGAATTCCAAAGTCAAAATTGCAAATTACAAATTGTGGGGCAGCCGGAGTGGAATTTGCAGCAACAAATTTGCAATCTGGAATTTGGAATGTGGAATTACTTTATCAGCCCCATCATCTTCGCCGCAACGTCCGGTTCCACCCTGTACGGGCTTCCCTTGCCTTGGAAGAAACCGTGTTTGTCAATAAGGTACAAAGAGAGCGGCGTCACGGAAAACGACGCGCCGGACGCTGCGTGCGTAATCACGGTCTCGCCTTTTGCAAACGTCCCCTCATTGGCGAACGGTGACGGAATTTTGCCTCGGGCCCCGTAATGCACCGCCGAGCATCCGGCCGACACGGTGATCGGCGCACCCAGCGCCTGTTCGGCCGCGTCGTACGCCTTGCGCAATGCGTCAACGAGACGCGCCCTGTCGATGCCGAGCGTCCCAAGCGTATTCGCATCATCACTCATAATCTCTTCGGGTTGCCGCGGGTCTGCGCCGAGGAATCCCTCCGCGGAAAACCGCGACGGCCCGAGGATTTTCCGAAGGTCCCTCTGGTCGGAAACTGCTTGCACGGGTTGTTTGTTGCTTTCAGGCGAATTTGTCATAGTGTATCTTTGCCTCCGGCAGTCCGCACTGCGTGAGCACCGCGATGCATGCATTGATCATTCCCGGCGACCCGCAAAGGTATGCTTCGAATCGGGAACAATCCGGCACGTTGCGCCGCACCACTTCCGTTATAAGGCCCCGCTCGCCGGTCCAGCCTCCGCTTTCCGGCTCGCTAGAAAGGGCGGGGATAAACCTGAAATCCGCCAGCACGGTTTCCAATTTGTGAAGTTCTTCGACCATAAAGAGGTCCTTCTGCGAGAGAGCGCCGAAAAAACACCGGATGGTGCGGTTGCATTTCTTTCGAACCAGGTCCTGCAGAATGGACCGGATCGGGGCCAAGCCGGTGCTGCCGCACACCATCAGCATGGGCGCCGCACTTTCCGAAGCCCGGAATGCGCCGTACGGTCCGGAAAATAAAATTGCGTCGCCTTCCTTGAGAACGTCGAATGCCCACTGGGTAAAGATTCCGTTTTTCGTCCTGCGTATCAACAGATCCACGCCCGATGAGTCGGACGGCGGCGACGCGATCGAAAAGTCGCGCAGTACCGCATCCTTCCCCAGATAGGGCGCAGACCTAGCCTGGATATACTGGCCGGCCGTGAACTCGATGGTCTTTGGATTTGTCAATTCGATTCTGAGGCCGAGTATGTCGTACGTCACCAGCGTTTTGCGCACGATCTTCCCGGAAAATCGCTTGACGGAAAACAGTTCGTCGGGGACTGCGATGGCGAGGTCTCCAACCGGCTTTGTCTGGCATGCAAGCCGCATGCCCGCGGCAATTTCGCTTTCGGAAAGGAGCGGCAATTCGGCGGCCAACGGTGGAGTCGCGCCGCCGACAACTTTCACCTTGCAGTAGCCGCACCGTGCATTGCCGCCGCACGCGGAAGGAAGGAAGAGACCGTTCCGCGCGCACCCGGCAAGCAGCGACGTTCCGGGCTTCACCCGGATGATCTTTTTGCCGCCGTTGATGTCGATCGCGACGGTGGGTGCCTGGGCTGTTTCCATGAAGCTCCTGTGACCTTGGATTGTCCTGCGGCGACCAGTAAAACTATGTTATGAAGCAGGTCGTTTCAAACGGTAATCCGCCGTTACCGGCCAATGCGGAGGCAGGCAACGGTTAATATGAGGCAAGGGCATCCGTATTTTGTAGAATGGTGCTGTCCAGAAGGAATGTATTTTTCAACGGAGGGAAATTCGTGGATGCTGCGGTTCTGAAGAGGACGCTGGATGGCTGGTACGCGGCATATCATGATCCGTCGTACCTGCGCTACGATCCCCTTGAATTCGTACGCCGCATGCGCGGCAGGGAGAACCGCGAGATTGCCGGCCTCGTGTTCTCGTCGATTGCATACGGTCGGGTTGAGCAGATACGGGCGAGTATCAGGAATATCCTTGCCGTAACCGGCGAAGACGTGTTCCGCTTTGCCGTGGACACGCCGCCGGCAAAGAAAGTCCGGCTATTCGCAGGTGTAAAACACCGGTTCAACATCGGGACCGACTTCGCGGTTCTGCTGGAATGCGCCGCCCGGGCCCAGTTGCGCTATGGCTCCCTCGAAACTCTATTTTGCGAGGGCTTGAAGCAATCGCACCAGACGGTGGAACAAGCGCTCGACACATTCGCGCTCCATCTGCGGGCCCTGGCGGCAAAAACGCGGGTCGCGAGGTCGCGGTATTTCGACTTTCTTCTCCCGTCTCCGTCATCGGGCAGCGCATGCAAGCGGCTGGCGCTGTTTCTGCGGTGGATGGTTCGCCCCGACGACGGAATAGATCTTGGCGAGTGGAAACGGGTTTCGGCATCGCAGCTCGTGATGCCCGTCGACACCCACGTTGCCGCCGTGTCCAGAAGCCTGGGAATCACGTCGCGAAGGACGGCCGACTGGGCCATGTCGCGGGAGATAACCTCCGTTATGAGAACGGTGTGCCCGCACGACCCCGTGAAATACGATTTTTCTCTGTGCAGAACCGGCATGATTGATTTTAGAAACATAACCGCGGCTGCCTGACGCACAACGGCTGTGCATACCGCGTTGTGAGGTGGCCCGTGATGGAAAGAAGAAAAGTCCGAAAAATGGAAATGCAATCAATAGCGGGGTTATCCGCATGAGAGAGTTTGATGGACTCGCCGTCAATTCCGGCAAAGTGCTCGCGCCGGCGTGCCTGTATTCGTCAAATTTGCACAAAGCCATTGACGAATACGATATAGCCGCAGCCCAAATCGAGTCTGAGGTGCTTCGTTTCGACAAAGCCCTCATAGACAGTTCCCGCGAACTCGAAACGATTTCGCTCCGGGTGGCCGACAAAGTCGGGAACGTCGAATCGGAGATATTCATGGCGCAGAAGCATATCATGAACGACGATTCCATCGTGAGGCAGATTCGCGAAGGTATCCGCGGAAGAAAGAAGAACGCGGAGGCGGTGATTTTCGACGTGTTCCGTGGGTTCGAGGATAGATTCAAGGCCATGGACAACTTGTATCTGCGCGAGCGGGGCTCCGACATACGTGAGATACGCCGCAGGCTCCTGGACAACCTGAAACAGGAGAAACGAGGCTTCGCATGCGAAGGGCAGGCACACTGTCAGCGAGGCGCAAACAGGATCATCGTTGCCGAAGAGTTTACCGCAGATATGATGGCCCACATGAATTTTGAGCGGGTGCGCGGTTTTGCCACCGAACACGGCGGCGTGTCATCGCATGCGGCGATAATCGCCCGGGCTCTGGGAATCCCCGCGGTTTCCGGATTGCGCGGCATCACGCAGACTGTAAAGTGCAGCGACATCGTTCTTGTCGACGGCGACAGCGGCCGCGTCTACCACATGCCTTCCGAGGAAACCATCAAGAAGGTGATCACCGTCGTCGACGTCCAGGCCCGTGCAAAGTGCATGATTGCTTCTCCGCCCGGCACAGAAGTGCTTGCCAACGCAAGCATTCTCGAGGACGTGCATCAGGCCCGGCTGCTCAAGGCCGACGGCATCGGGCTTTTCAGGACGGAAATAATGTTCATCCGCGAAGACCGGCTGCTCACCGAAAACGAACAGTTCGAGCGGTATAAAAATATCGTCGGCGAAATGGGAAACAGGCCGGTCACGTTCCGCCTGCTCGACGTGGGTGGCGACAAGCCGCTTCCGTTCCTCAGAATACAAAAAGAATCGAACCCGTATCTGGGATGGCGCGGAGCGCGATTTCTCCTTGGAAACCCGGACATCTTCGGCGTTCAGGTGCGCGCGCTCGCGCGCGTGGCGCTGCAGGGAAAGATAAAGATCCTCTTTCCCATGGTAGTTGACGAACGCCAGCAGAAGGAGCTGGTGGACGGCGTTCGAGGTTTTGTCCAGGCGGTCCCGGGTGCGGCCGAGAATATTCAACTCGGCGCCATGTTCGAAGTGCCGAGCGCCTGCATGCAGGCACAATTGATCTTTAACCATGTCGATTTCGGCAGCATCGGGTCGAACGACCTCATTCAGTACCTGTTTGCGGTCGACAGAAACAACGAGCAGGTCTCCGCGGACTACAACCCCGGGCATCCCATACTGTGGAAGCTGCTCACGGACCTCGTTGCGGCCTCCGCCGAAGCAGGCAAGCCATTGTCAATCTGCGGCGAAATGGCAGGCAGGGAGGGATTCGCCGGGCGTCTTCTTGACATAGGAATAAAGTCGCTCAGCGTGAGCCCCCGGCTCATTCCGCAGGTAAGAACCGAAATGATGGAGTACTACGATGGCGGTGCTTCAGCCGGAACGCCGGACCGCCGCTCAAAGGCGCATGCGTAATTGTCCACTGCGGTGCGCGAAAACGGCATGCGGGTGGTTGCGCGGCCGGCCATAGTTTATTTTGTTTGGTCTTGACGCCGCATCGGAATAGTATGCATGAACACCGCGCCTCGGAGCCGGCGGCCAGAATCCACTGCCACAAGGAGCGATTCCGTATGTTGACACAAAGAGAGAACTACTCGTTTTCCGGTATCACGCTTGGCCTGATCCTGTGGTGTGCCATCGCTGCCGGCGCTTCGGACGCAGACAGAGTGCAGCAGCTTGTCGACATTATCAAGAGCGGTCCTTCCTTGTATCGGACTCCCGAAGCTGCCGCCGCCTATGCCAGGGCCAATGCTCAGGGCGGTATTCCCGCGGTTTCCACCGACGACGGGCTTGCGGCAATCAAACAAAGCGTGCGCGCCGCCATCAATCTTGCCGACTACGGCGACAAGGCCAGAGTCGCGGTGCCCACGCTCGTCGAGGTTTTCCCGCAGGCCGAATATCTCGCCGTTGTCACGAATGCGCAGTTTGCCCCCGGCATGGGTTTTTTTGACGACTGGGTGCAAACCTACGTCATAAGTTCTAAGAACAAGTTTCTCCTGTCGTCGCCGTTCGTGGACTATCAGACGCTTTCCCGGTGCGAACAGTTTGTAGAAGCTTCGGGCACAACAGACATTCACCAGAAACGGATGGCGGGGAGTAAAATTGTGGAAGCCAATGCGGACATATACGTTACCATCAGGATAAACGCTGCCGCATGCGCGCTTTCGCGGATCACGGGCACGGATGCGGGAAAAACACGCGAATCGTGGCGGTCGTGGTATGCCCAGAATAGCGGCTCGCCCGCGCCTGCCGCCCTTTCCGCCGCTCCCGTAAAGATAACGGTGGTGAATACTTCCGCGAATCCGCCGAATGTCTATGTCGTTGGCGCGCGCTACCAGATCTCCCTCACCACGGGCGATGTCGTCACGGGGATCATCGAGTCATCAGACGACGCATCATTTACAATCAGGATTGACGGCGGGGGAAGATACAGTTACGACAAGAGCTTCGTCAAGAGCCAGCTCATGCTGTCCGCGCCCGCCTACCAAGCCGCTCCCGCCGCTGCCGTTGCGCCTGCGCCGGGTTCGGTCCCATACGAAGACCTGATGAACTTTTCCTATTCGGGCAGAACCATGGAAGTCGTCATGCTTAACGGTACGGTCATGCGGGGCGCGCTCGGTGTCGTCGACGCCTCAATTCTGCACCTTACCGTGGATGGCGCGGAAATTCCCATTTCGCGCAGCCTTATCGCGCGGGTCTCGGTTGTTGTCGATCCGGCGGATACAAGATCAACCGATAGGCCGTCGGCCGCACCGGCGCAGAACTCCGCGCCCCAGCCGTGGTAGGCCGATACGATCCACCGCACGGGCACATGAAGTGGCGGAATGTATGAAACTCGTGATCGCGATAATCCGTCCCGCATTGCTCCCAGATGTCAAAGAAGTCCTTTTCGACGAGAAAGTGGAAGGTTTTTCCGTTACCGATGTCATGGGGTGCGGCAACCAGTGGGGCCACACCGAAAGCGAAAAAAATACGACGGTGGAGTCGAACCTCATCAGGAAAATCAAGATTGAATTTCAAGTGGCCGGGACGCGGGTCCGGCCGGTCATCGATAAAATCATGCGCGTCTGCCGTTCGGGCCGTATCGGCGACGGCAAGATCTTTGTCCTCAATGTATCGAACAGCGTTGCCATGTGATGGAACCATGAAGCTCGTAACCGCGATAATCCAGCCTTCAAAACTGTCTGATGTCAAACAGGCGCTGTTCGACGCGTGCCTGGGAAAGATGACCGTGTACAACGTAAGCGGGTCGAGCCAGCTCACGCATTACCCGGACATCCACCGTGCCAACGACTACGAACCCAACCTCATCGGCAAAGTGAAGATCGAGCTTGCCGTGAACGACGACAGCGTTCGCCAGGTTATCGACATCATCAAGAAATACGCGCGGAACGAAAACATCAGCGGCGGGAAGATCCTGGTGCTCGACATCGAGCAGTGCGTGAGAATTCGCACCGGTGAAGAAGGACCCGCGGCGATTTGAGGAAGGCAGTCGGGCCGGGAGAGGGCAGGTTCACTTTTTGGTGAGCGGCCGGCGGCGCGATCCCGGGAGAGCCTCCGGCCGAAAAACTATCCAGCCAGCACCGCAGCCATCGCCGCTTTGAGAACCACCTTTCGAACCTGCGATTCCGATTCGAACATGCATTGCGGCCGATGGATTTCCCCGGGATACAGTATAGCATACATTCCGCTTGTCAATACAAGGTCGGTTTCGCCGGCGACGCTGCTGAAGGTTGTCGTGTCTTTTGTTTCGGTAAGGTCCTCACTGATTTCCGCGGAAGCGCCGGCGGGCGCAAAGCCGAGTATTTCCGCGCCGCTCAAAACATATTGAACGTCGATGTACTGGACATGTGCTTCCGCCCTTTTCGCCGCTTTGGGCTGGGTCCGGTATTCCTGGACAAGCGCATACATTCTTGCCCCGTCGATTTCGTATCTGCCGATTGCCATTGCGGAAAAATCGGTGTTCTTGAGGTAGTCGAGGCCTTTCACCAGATAGGCGGGCAACACAGGTTTGTCGGCGCTGATTCGGGCAAGGCTGCTGCAGAACATCGGAAGTCTCCTTTGGGTTTGTGTGCGATGGACGCGGAACGCGGCACGCAAGTGCGGCTGCCAAAAAATACTATTTCTGCATGAAGGCCGTGCAGTGCGCGCTCTCATTTTTCTGGCAATACCACCCCCCTTCACGGCGTAATTCCAATAAGAGAAGCGATCAGATAATGAGGTCAATTGGAATGAGGTTTTCAGCATGGGTATTTGTTAGTGATTCTCGGTGCATCTGCTGCGGCCTGTAGTGGTTGTGCAGGCGCAGTTGGTCGGGAAGCCTGGGCGTAGTTAAAGATATGCGCCGGGCTTTTCGCTTTTTGGAAGACCTGGATAGTGAAGAGGGCTGAGTAGACTCTTCCCGAATCCGGGGTCTTGCGGCACTCCCCCGGTGGCGCCCTGAATTCATGGCGGGAGATCGGGCCGCGTTCTTCGGAAAATAGGTCATAACGTATTTTGTCGGGACGTGGTTGGGACGCACTCCAATTTCGAACCGATGGGGGCGAGATGCGGCCCGCAAGAACCTGCCCGCAGCAGTAGCCGTATAACAAGCGAGGGAATCATGCCGTCCTCCGTTGTTGCAAGCATCCGTAAAGCGCTTGTCGAAAACAGCACCGAAAAAGCAAGAAAGTCCGCCGCGACCTTCTTTAAAGAGGGGGTAAAGGCTCATGGCGCTCCGTCGGCCGCCTATCGGCGAGTCGGCCGTGAGCATTTCGCCCTTGTCAAGAAACTGGGCAAGGCCCAAATTTTCTCGCTGTGCGAAGAACTCCTCAAATCGGGCTTTATCGAGGAAGCGATCATCGCGTACGAATGGGCCGACAAACTGCGCGCCTCCTTCCAGGAATCCGACTTTGCGGTGTTCGAACGCTGGCTCACATCCTACGTGAGCAACTGGGCCGAATGCGATACACTGTGCAACCACGCGGTGGGATCGTTTATGGAGGCATATCCCGAGTACGTAGGTCGTCTCAAGAAATGGGCAAAGTCCGCCAATCGTTGGGTACGCCGCGCTTCGGCCGTGTCACTCATTCTTCCGGCACGCCACGGCGAATTTCTCGCCGATGTTTTCGAGATTGCCGATATCCTGCTCCTGGACAATGACGACCTGGTTCAAAAAGGCTTCGGCTGGATGCTCAAGGAGGCGAGCAAGCTTCACACAAAGGAAGTCTTCGCATACATCATGAAGCACAAAGCGGTGATGCCGCGTACCGCCCTGCGCTATGCGATTGAGAAGATGCCGCAGGAGATGAGGGAAAAGGCAATGGAGAAATAAGTGCACACGCTCGCTCTGTTCTGATTTGATAATGATAAGGAAACCAGCCCCATGCCAAATACAATCAAGACCGAGACGCTGGGCTTTCTCAGAAGCCTCAGATCGCACAACAACCGCGAATGGTTTATCCGGAATAAGCAGAAGTATCTGGCTGCAAAGGAAAACTTCATCCTGTTCGTGCAAACGGTCCTGGACGAGGTGTCGAAGTTCGACGAATCCGTTGCCGGAACCGAGGCGAGTACCACCGTGTACCGCCTATACCGCGACATGAGGTTTTCCAGAGACCCAACGCCCTATAAAACGAATTTCGGGGCCTCACTCACCGGCAAAGGCAAGGAGTCGCCGCTGGCGGGCTACTACCTGCACGTTGAGCCCGGATCGAGTTTCCTTGCGGGAGGCGTTTACATGAGCGAGCCGTGGCAGTTGGCTGCAATCCGCGAGCGTATCAGCGAACGGGCCGAGGAATTCCTCTCAATCGTCAACACGAGGGCGTTTAAGAAGGACTTCGTGATCGATGGTGACAAACTTTCCCGGGTGCCGCAGGGGTTCAGTAAGAGCGACCAGATGGCCGACTACCTCAAATTCAAGCAGCTCGTCGTCCTTCGCTCGCTTGACGACAAAGAGGTTGTTTCAAAAGATTTTGCCGCAACATGCGCCCGGGTCTTCCGGCTGATGGTGCCATACAACGGGTTTATGAACAGGGCCGTACTCGGGCTTGCGCCGGTGGTTCGCGGTATTTTTCTTGAAAGATGAATTGCAGGCGGCCCGCCCGCACAAAAGCTTACTCTCCGCGCACCACTACCTTGATTACCGGCTGAGCGTCGGCCCTGCAGAAATATACCCCGGCAGGAAGCCTCGTCTCCCGAACCGGCGTGCTCTGGTCGAGCACAAATGAATTCAGCAGCCGTCCCGAAATATCGTACAACCGAATGCTCACCGGGCTTGACTCCTGCGAAGAGACCACGAGCGTGCCGCCCGAGACTCGAACGTGAGGCGTAGGTCGCAAAGACGTCTCATGTGCGACGCGTGGAACGTTGCCGACCGACGACAGCTTGTTGAAAATCAAACTCGTCAGCGTCGAGCCCTTTGGCGGGTAGTCGCCGGTGAATTCCCAGAAGAACACGCCGCCAAGCTGCCTGCTTGCGGCATAGTCGCATTTGTCGGAAATCGATTGCTCGTTGTCGTAGGTATAGAACAGCTTTGCCGAAGAGTTGTAGAGGTATGGCGCCTTTGCACTGTTGTCGTAGCCGTACGTGCACGAACCGTTTGTTTCCCAGCCTTTGAGCGTGTAATACGGCTCAACGCCGTAGTTCCAGGTTGTCTCGTAGAAATCCCGGGGAAGGCCCGGCTGAAACAGGCCGCCTGTGCCGCCGTCGCTTACGCTTTTCCAGCTTCGACCATAGTAGGCAGCGCCGATGTTTATCTTTGCGGCCGGCACGCCTTTCGACTGGTAGAACCGAACAATCGCATCGCCGTTGTATTTGTCCTTGATGTCAACCGGTGAGGTGGGGAACGGGTCATGAGGATTCTGATACAAGGCGGCAAGATGCCCTGTTGTTGAGTCCCAGCCGCCGTGAAAATCGTACGACATCACGTTCATCCAGTCGATGTACCCGTTGTATTTGTCCGGTTCCTGAAATGTTACCGGGCCGTCGGTCTTGTCGTAGCCTCCGGGTGCGGCGATCGAAATGTAGTAGGTTGTTCCATCGGCCTTGCCCGCCGAATCCAGCGTGGTTCTCAGGGTTTGCAGCATCAGCGTGTAATTCGATTTGTCGGCAGCCAGCCCGTTGCATCCCTGGTCGCCCGTGAGGTTGGGATCGGGCGGGCGTACAAAGCAAGGATATTCCCAGTCGATGTCCACGCCATCAAAACCGTACTGCTTGATGTAGCGGGCGCAGCGTATTGCGAATGCCGCCCGGCCTGCCGCGGTTGCGGCCATGGCGCTGAAATTTCCGCTTCTCGTCCAGCCGCCAACCGAAATCATCGTCTTGACGCCATATTGTCTTTTGAGAGTGTTGATCTGGCCGATCTGGCCGTTCTGCTGCGGCCCGCACTGGATGTCGGCCCAGTCGTCGGTGCCCTGTATTGCCCAGGTGTCTGACACAATCTGCGCAAAGGCGTAGTTGATATGCGTGATTTTTGTCCATGGAATGTCCTGCGGGCTGTACTGGTTGTGCGCGGCGTACATTCCCCAATTGATGTAATAGCCGATAATGCGTTTGGACAGAGCCGCCTCTCTGGCCTGCACGGGAGTGTGCAATGATGCCGACAGGCACACGGCGGCGCATACCGCAAACGTTGTCATCCGTTTCATACTTCTGCCTTTCGTGCTGATGTTCTTCACCGCGCAACGGTAAATTTGAGTTGCCGGGTTTCGCGGGGCGATACGACGCGGGCTAGGTAAACCCCATTTGCAAAATCGGAAATGGCGATGACGTCGGACGCCGACGTGTTTTCGGCAAACACGACGTTTCCCCGGATGTCCAGGATGCTCACATGTAAAGCGCCGCGTCCCGCATGAAGCCATTGTCTGCCGGCAACAATCGGTTGCAGGCCGTCTTTCGCCTGTGGCAGGACCGGCGCGCGGGCTGCGGTCTGCGAAGCGATGCCGAAATAGCTGGAAAACGCTTTCCCGAACGCGTAGGAATTGGTGTTGTCCCAGTTGATCGACCAGGTCATGATGCCGCGCAGGCTGGGATAGCCGCCGCTCTTTCGTATTGTGTACTTGCCGCCGTACGAGATGCCTTTTGTGAGGTAGTCGAGTGCCTTGGTGACGTCGGAAAGCTGCGTATAGCCGCCGCCGGCCGCGCCTTGCGTTGCGGGAAGTCCGAATGCCACCTGGGTCTCGGGAAACCCCGGGAAAATGTTGGTGGTGGGGCCGGCCAACCCGAACCCGCCGATGAGCATGTCCGTCATGGCGACGACAAAGTCGGCCGTGCCCTGATTGTAGGTGTTGCCGTCGGGCGCGAGGTTGCCGCCGCAATTATAGTATTGAACATGCACGTACGTGAGGATGTCGCGCAGACCGTACAGCACCGGCAAATACGCGCCCCATATGCCGGCGAACGCCGAAATGCCGCCCTGGACATAGGCGATTTCCGGGGCCGCGGTGACCCAGAAATCTGCGCCGCCGTTATTGGTTCGGAGGGTTTTCACCGCGTCAATAAGATTGACGAGCCTGGCTGATACCGGATTCTTGAAATCGGTGTCCCCGGGGCCCAGTTGCACATCGCCGTTTTCGAGATCCAAATCAATGCCGTTGAATCCGTATTTCTTGATGAGCGCGTCCATAGTGGTGAGAAAGGTCTGCTTGTCGGCGTCGGCCGTGAGGATAACGGTCCCGTTCTGCCCGCCCAGGGACAAGAGCACTTTTGTGCCGCGCGCCCGCAATGTCTTGACATCTGCAATGAATTGCGCGTTGGTCTCTATGCTCGGGTCCGGCGAAAACGACATGGTCATGTCCGACGGCGAGGCCGACGAGGCGAATGCCACGCACACCACGTTATAATACGCCGGCACGTCGGCGAGCTTGATTGCGGGAACACCTGCAAGGCCCCAGTTGTGCCAGTAGCCCACGACAACGTGGGGGGCGGCGAAAACGGGGACTATTGCCGGAAGCAAGAGGCAAATCAGCTTGGACAAAAAGCCGTTGACTGCTCTCGGGACGAAGGATTGTTTCATGATGATGACCTTTCGCGGTTGTCTAGAAAGTGTTGCAGCCTTGGGACAGGCGTTTTAGGCCCTTTGTAAATCTGTGATTTTCGCTTCGCGAGACCTCCCCCCCCGGCCCCTCTCCCACGGGGAGAGGGGAGAGATTTTTGCAAATTCAAATCTTGTCTTGTAAACAATCATCTTTTTACTTAACAAACGTTGTTAAAGCAACCCCATGTATCCTTATATCATCCAACCAGCACTCAGTCCCTCCGCTGCACACAAAATGGATAGCGTTTATCGCAACGCACATCTGCGACCATTGCGTTGGCGGTGCGGTGTAGCGAGGCAGCCCGAGGTGGGCGAGCGTATCCTGCAGGCCCGACGCCAGGCTGGGGAACCAATCGGTGACAACGGAGAGGTCGGCCGGCGCAAACCGGACATGGGTCCAGGCCGCGGTCAGCGCGGTCTGCGCCACGGCCCGGATCATGACGCCCTGGACCTGTTGAATAAGCTCCACCATGACGCTGCCGTTGCCTTTTGCAAAGAAGCTCAGCGTGTCGAGACCGGAAAAATCGTACAGGCCGGTTCCGACCGGGAAGCCGACGTAGACATAGGGATACGGATGCGGGTCGAGTGGCCCCTGGGCGCCGAGCGCATACTGCACGTGCAGACAGTTGTTGCGTGGCGCTGCGTCGGCAACGATGGCGGGCGCAAAATTCTGCAAGGCGCCATTGACAGGGGATATGAGCCTCGACGTGCCGCGATTGAACGAATCGCTGTATGCTTCCCACCAGCCGCCGCCGACAAGCGCGCCCAGGGCGGTCCGGTTGTCGCGGTCCTCAAAATCGTCGATGAGCACCGATTTGTCGTCTGCGGACAGCGAATCCGTTACGGAGGTGTCGCCCGGCGCACAGGTTGTGGTACTGTTGAACGAAAAAACCGGCGCACCCGAAAGGTTCTGCCGCACGAGCACGCGAAAGATTCCCGGCGGAATGTTCCTGAACGCAAAAGCCCCGTTGCTTTCAATAGAGGCGACGCAGCCTGTTTGCGCCAAATAGACTACGCCCTGAATACCGGACGCGGCTTCAACGGTTCCATGGAACGCCGCACACGGAGACAGCACGATCGCGCCCCATTTTCCGGATCCCAATTGCGCAAACTGATCCGAGCCGGCCGCAGTGCCTTGTCCTGTAGCATCCGCCTGCATCACGAAGTCGCGGTTCGAAGGAATCGCAAGCGTAAAGAGACCGGAATCGTTTGCAAGGGCGCTATCGATCACCGTGGGATGACTATCGAGCACATTCTTGAGCCAACTCGAATTGTCGATTAGCCTCACCATTGCGTGCGCGGCGGGCTTGCCGTCGGAATACACTACCGAGCCGTTTGTTGTTTCGGACCCGTTGCCGCCCGCGATTCGCGCCGGGCTGCACTGATCGCACAACAGCGCCAAAGAGAAAATCAGGAAAGTGCCGGCAACTATTTTCACGGCGCGATCCTTTCTACCTTGGAAAGCGGTATAAGCTGGATGTTGAGCTGGTACACGCAGTTGGGAGATGGGTTCTCTGCGGCAAGGCCAAGGATTGAATTGCGGAATTCGCTGATTCGTTCCCTGATCTCCGGAAGGTCGTCCGACGCAACCGCTACTGTTACCGTCGAGATGTCTCGAATCTCCTTGGCATGCCGTTCGAGCGATTCGCGCGCCAAATCGATGGTCTGTCCCTGGAATTCCCTTACCGCAATTGATCGCCATTCCTTGCCGGTGGTAATGGTTGTGTCGGTGATTTCGTAGACTCCTCGTGCATTCTTTTTCACCAGCTTGAGGCGTTCGAGCAGGCGCACCGCCTTTTTCGCATCCCACGCCGATATGGGCGGGCTCAACCGCTCTGCAAGTTCTTTGTAATTGCCTCGGAATCCGCAAAACCCGATAAGCGCGCGAACCGCCGAATAATACCATTTCTGATAGAATTCGTATTGGGATTCTTCTATCCGCCGCGCCTTGACGTCCTTGAGGGAAAGGAGCTTTTCAAAGTAGAGCTTGATCTGGCGCTCGGATTTGGCTTTGGCGAAATTTACCATTGCGGAGAAATAGGCGGCCTCCTTTTCGTTGAGCTTGCACAGGGCACAGAACTTGTCGATGCTTGCTTCGGCGATATGCAGCCGGCCTTGCATCACCCGCACCAGGTAGCCCGGGTCCATGCCGACCTTGTTGCCCATGTACCGGTAGGAGAAGAACGACTTCGTCTTCTTGCGTTCCTCGTAGAATTCCTTGAGAAAGAGGCGGTAGTCGAGATAGTCGAAGATGTTCATAAAAAAGCCATCCCGGAGTTGATCTGATGTTCTGACTGCTCCATAAATATAGCGGAATTAGGCCGGTGAATGCGGAGGAATATTTAGAAATCGTTGATGTTTATATCAACGGGTGGTAGCGGATATGGCAGGGAAATGTTAATGATAAGAGGCGGAAATATGGATATTTAATCAATATTTATATCAACGACAATTCTTAAGAACAACCACGATATTTTCTCTTAGAGGGCGGTTTGCCCGTTGCGCGACGACACGGCGGATATCTCTTCTGAAATGGAGGTGAGCAAGAGCACGCCCGCGGTGTATGTGAAGTTGTAGGTAATAGTACCTTCAGCCACGGACAGCACAAATGTTAAATGGAAGAACGTGGTGTCGGCTTTTGTGCTCATGTCAATTGACTCGACACTCGCGAGGCTGTCCGAAACGTGAAAGACGGAATTGAGGCTGGAGTACTGATCGTGCAAAACCATGCGGAGAAGGTCTGTCGCCAATGGCTTGTTGATTGAATCATCGGCCCGCGTGATGATCGAAATCGAGTCAACCCTGAAGATCCGTTTGTCGAAGCTGGAAAAGTACTGCGGTGTGGAATACCAATTGTTTACAAATACTCGTCCGGTATCGTAGGCGCTGTCCGCATTATAAGCCAGCCATTTCCTATTGAAAAACATCAGCGACTGATAGGATATCCTGTCGGTATCGGTAAATGCGGAATCAAAGGCGACCGTTCCATAGAATTCGGCGTTCGTATCTGGTTTTACGGGCCTCACGTATTCAATTGAGTAATGCTGTACCGCAATCGAATCGATTTCCCGCGTTGAAAAATGCAATGCAAGCGCCGTGATATCGGCTTTGTCCTGCGCCGAGAGATTCGCGTTAGGGATGGAGGATTTAGTAACGCTTGCTGGATTGCTGCAATTTAGTACCATGGCGATGGCCGCGCCTGCAAGGATGCTTCTGCTAATCATGGATTCCTCACTTTCGATCGTTCAGCATTGATAGTCGACAGTTGCGGGAGAAAGGTTCATCAGTGTCATGCATCCGGCACAGGGACGTCGCGGCTAGTAATGCTTCTCTATGCCGCCGTATCCGATTTGCTTGTTCTCGCGCGTCTTCTTGATGAGGTTCGCCAGCCGCTTGGCGAATTCCTGCGGCCGTTTTCGCGCGCCGTCAACGTACGCGACGCGAATCCTGAGGTAGGAATCCGAGAACCGCTTGAAATTTCTCCAGGCGATTGCATCCTTCTTGATGGCGTGCATGATGTCCGTTGGAAACACGAATTTCTCTGCGAGCACCTTTTTGACGGCCGCTTTTACGGAGGGGTGGACAAGGTCTTGGTTTGCAAGCCACCGCAGCCGCTCCACATTCGATTGTGAATAGACGCTCCCGGATTTCCTTGGTGTAAACCGCTGCGCCGTGGCGTGGCCGTCCAGCTTCCGCACCGTGCTGTCGATCCATCCGAAACACAGAGCCTCTTCAACGGCATCGTTGTAGGCGATTCGCGGCAGTCCTGAAGCCTTTGTTGGAAAAACAAGCCAGATTTCTTTTTGCGTGTCGAAGTTCTTTGCCAGCCAGTCGCGCCATTCGGTCCTGGTTGCTGCATGGAGTGTTTCCATGGGAGAGCGACTCCGCTTGCTGAGGGACAGCGCGAATTCGCGCGCTGATATAGTAATATATACAACATATTCGAATTGATAGGCAAAACCAAGCCCCAGCTTGTCAAAATTCGGCAAATTTGTTGATGTCGCGCGGAAGGGACGCCAATTCACATAAAGAATTAATCGCATTGTTTGCCCGCTGGGAAAGATCGGCGCGGGGATGTACGTCGCAAGAATTTCTATTGCGTACCCAAGCGGCGGGAAGAGACGGTGAAGTCGGGAACAGTGGTTGTGGGAAACTGGCGGTAGAACGAGCTTTCGGGCGTTCACCCGCTTGGTTCACGCTTCGCATCCAGTTCCGGGTCTTTTGCGCCACGGGCGCGACCATGCCGCAGCGCGCTTCGCGCGTGGTTCCGCGCATCCCTGTGCTCCGGCTCGCGGGGCATATTTTGGCTGCTGCACGCAATTCCTTCGTGACATCGCCGCGCCATGCAAGCATCGAATCGCCTTTAATTCGCTGACAGAAAACGTCACAGTATATATAATATTTAAGTCAATTAATATCATAAATCATTGAAGTATAAAGCTATAGGACTAAGAGTTGCTGACTAGAAGTCAGCTAATATCTGAAGAAAATACCTCGCAGCTAGCTTCATTTTGTTGTAGATTAGGTACAAGGTCGTGCTTGGTGCATGGCATGTTCGAGCCATGGTGTTGTCCCAAAGCGGACCCAAAACTCATTGTACTTTCAACTGTTGGCTCTCAATTTTCGGTATTGGTGGACCATTTCTCTGCGCACCTGTGGTGAGTATCTATGATTTCCGTCTTTTCCTATACCGACTACCGAGCCTTTCTCAAGGATTTCTACAAGGCGCGCAAGAAAGACGATCCGCATTTTTCGCACCGGTTCATCGCCTCGAACGTCGGGTTCGACTCGGGCTACTTTACAAAAATCATTCAGGGTAAGCGGAACATTTCATCCGGGCTCATCGCGCGGTTTGCGGAATTTCTCAAGCTCAAAACCAAGGAGTCGGAGTATTTCGAAGCGCTCGTGCTGTTCAATCAGGCCGGCAGCCACTCGGAAAAGAAGCGCTATTTGGAGCGTCTGATGTCGCATCGGGTCACCGATACGGCAGAGCTTCGAAGTCATCAATATGAGCTGTTCGACAAATGGTATTACCTCGCGGTCCGCGAGATACTCGCGTTTTATCCCTTTAGCGGCGATTACGCGGAGCTTGCGAACCTCACCGATCCGCAGATTCGGCCCAAAGAAGCGAAAAAAGCGATTGCTGTTCTGGAAAGGGCCGGACTGATTCGCAAATGCGCTTCGGGCGTGTACGAGCGTGTGGAGCCGGTGTGGACGACGGGAACCGACGCGCAATCGGTCGCGCTAGTCAATCTTCACCGCGCCATGGCAGATCTTGGCAAGGACGCATTTGACCGGTTTGAACGGGAGCAACGGAGCATGTCCACCCTCACGCTGAGCATCTCCGCCCGGGAGTACAATATACTCGTTGAGGAGCTCGAAGCCCTGCGGAGCAAGATGCTGGGCCTGGCACGCGCGTGTGAAAAACCGGACCGGGTGTACCAGTGCAATTTCAACGTGTTTCCTTTGTCAAAGCTGCCCGATGTCAAGGAGAAGTCATGAGTACTATGAGACGGATACTCTACGCTGCCACGGCACTGTGCCTGGCGGCAACAATGCAGTGCACAACGCACTCCACCGCGTCCGGCGGGGGCGGCATCGAGACCGTTGCCATTGTGGGGCACGCGCGACTCGCCGACAACTCCATCCCGGCCCACGCGGCAGTATTCATGCGGCCCGCCGGTTTCCTGGCCGGTGCGGACCTGCAAGCGACATTGGCCAACGCGTCGGTTGACACACGCGGCGATTTTCGCCTGGATTCCGTTGCTCCCGGCCCCTATGTTGTGGAAGTCAACGATCTGTCTCACAACAGTGGACTCGTTGCATGCAGTGTGGTTGTGTCGGGCAAGGGACCTTTTGACATCGGCATGGATACGATTAGGCCCTATGCGTCTATTTCCGGTTCTGTTCTACTCCCCTCGGGAGCCGGTGCGAACACCTACGTGCAGGTGTTCGACCTGCAGCGGCTCGTTCAAACGGACTCAAGCGGCGCTTATGTCTTGTCCAACATGCCCGCAGGGGTCTTTAGGCTGAGGATTGTCGGACCGGGCGGGGACATCGGCTACCGCGACACCTCGAATATCGTGGCGAGAAGCGGACTGGTCACCGCCCTTGCTCCGGTCTCGATGTTCTCGTTTGCATCGGAAGATTATTCGAGTTGGAAGTATTCGAAGCGCATCTCGCTCAACACCACCGCCGGCGGCGCGAACGTGGCCGCAAACGTGGTGAATTTCCCGTTTCTTGTCAGGTTGACCAACGCAAATTTCGATTTTTCACAAGTGAGTGCGAGCGGTGCAGACCTTCGCTTTGCGGATGCACAAGGCGGTCACCTGCACTACGAGATTGCGCGTTTCGACAAGGACATGCCGGCCGCGGAGATTTGGATCCTGCTCGACACGGTTACGGGCGGCGCAAATACACAATCCATCACCCTGTATTGGGGCAGGCCCGATCTCACCAACTGGTCCAGAGGCGCAGCCGTGTTCGCGCCGGCGCTTGGATACGCTGCGGTCTGGCACCTGGATTCCCTTGCCGACGCCACCGGCAACGGTAACACACTTGTCAATATCGGCGCAAGAGCGTCGGCCGGGATAACCGGAGGCGGCTTTGCGTTCAGCGGCACGAACGAATATCTCTCCTGCGGCCCGTCCGCAAGCCTCAACATGGCAACGAGCAACCTGAGCATTGTCGTGTGGGAACGGTCGACCGACCACTGGTCAAGCGAGCGCCTGCTGTTCGAACACGACGTGTGGCCCAATGCCGGGACCTACGGCTTTAGCACGCGTAACGACAGTATTCTGTCCTTCGATTTTCCCAGCGCCCTGGCCGAAGTACGGGGATGGCAGGGCTCCAACAGCGACGGTGTATGGCATTGCCTTGCAGCAACGCTCAACGATGCGATCGACACCGGAAGAATCTACCGCGACGGCGTTCTTCTTCACGCCGACACGGTACGAAGCTCCATTGGCTCGAGCGTGGCGCCATCGTATATCGGTTGCAGGGGAGGCGTTGAACGGTTTTTCAAAGGTGATATCGACGAGGTCTGGGTGATGAACCGGGAAATGCCCGCAGCCTGGTTCAAGTTGCTCTATGAGAACATGCGGGAGAGCCAGAGTCTTTACACCGTATCCCCCTAAATCCCTCGAAGGGGACCTAGTTAACCGGAGCATTTGATATCTGCTTCCTTTAAGTCCCCCTTCGGGATATAGGGGGCGCACCGAGCTAAACGATTCTATGAAAGGAGCAGTTATGAGCATCAAACATAGCGCCTGCCTCGCCCTCATTTTCTGTCTTGCCGCCGGACTTTGGTCTGCAGCTTTTTCCCAATCCTTCACCCGCGTTAAGTGCCCTGCCTCGGGCATGACGTTTACGCAGCGGCTGCCGGTACGTGTGCTTGCAGATGGCGTTGATATCAATGGTTACCAGTGGAACGACGGCCAGAACGAAGCCGCGGAGGTACGGTTTTTTGCGGATGGGGTGCGGTTTGCGGTGGATGACCATTCGCGCGGTTACAATCATTTTGAAGCGATCGACACCAGTTTCACCCTGGGAACTCACGTGCTCTCGACGCAAAGTCTGAACTACGGAAACGTAATTCTGAACAGCGCCGAATCGGTTCTTATTGTCATTGCACCTATGCCGGTCAAGACAAAAAGCGTTTCGCTCACCGCGGATATCCAGCTTTCCGGGAACCAGAACCTCGACTGGGAGGACGCGATCGTGCAGGGAAACGGCTTCAAGGTGACGAGTGCGGACAACTGGACCGGCAGCATCGTTATCAAGAGCTGTTTCGTAACCGGCCTTGCCGTGCCCGGCGCCGTTATCCCGGACACTGCGGTTGTCAAGGCGCTGGGAATAGAGGTGTCGACCCAGGGCGGGTCGGTGGATCTTGAGAACACCATTTTCGAATGGACGGGCGGCAACCGGTTCGACGTGAACGGCGGCGGCAGCATTCTAGTGCGGGGCTGCGAGTTCCGGGCCAACGCGTTCATCGCGTACGATTCCAGCAATCCGGAGCGGTCGCCGTTCTTGGAATTTTCCGGAAACGCAACAGGCGCAAAGGTGTTTGCCGCCAACAACGTGGGCGCCGGCTACCTGTACATCCACAACATGAAGGGGTGGCTCATCGGCGGAAATTCCGATGCGGAAAGCAATGTGTTTATCGGCCCGAGAACGGGCCCGCGTGTGGAATTCTCCCAGGACATAACGATTCGCGGAAATTACAGCCATCACGATTACAAGGGCGGGTGGAGCCAGGGATTTAACTTCTGGTTCTATGATAACGCGGGTGTGGTGATAACCGAGCACAACGTGATTTCCGAAGCGTCGTGGCCCGTGCAGTCCGTGAGTGGAGAATTCCGCTACAACTTGGTTGTCCATTGCGGCCACGAATGGGTGCGGACCGCGCTCACCGGCACGTCCATTCACCACAATGTTTTTATCGAGCCATCGACACCGGGGGACCCGGCAGCCGGAATCTGGATGTACGAGAACCAGACCGGCGTGAACATTTTCAACAACACGTTCGATGCGGGCGGCTCTTCCGATTGGTTGCCCGCGCCTGCCGTTTCCGTGTCCAGCGGCTCCATGATTTCAAAGCTCATCAACAACGTTTTTACCGGCTTTGCAAACGACAGCACCGTCGGCATCGTGGACCGCTATGTTGTCGGCGGGGAAAAGGACTCTGCTGCACGAATCGTCAAGGCAGACTACAACTGTTTCTACAATCCGAAAGGAAGGAAGGCAAACAACTACGGCAGCTTCCTGGTGTCCGGTGTTTCCGAAGGCACGGCCGGTTACGGCGGTCACGACGTGGGCGGGATCAACGGACAGGCAAACCCGAAATTCAAGTTGGGCATGGATACCTCGTTTGGCTCGAACGAGGCGGACTTGTGGAGTCGTGTCAAGACCGTGTCAATGGTGCTGGCCGAGTACCGCAATCGGTACATGCCCAACACCGGCAGTCCGCTGATTGACGCAGGCGACCCTGCAGACGGACCGGGCGTGGACATCGGCGCAGTGGGCGCGGGAAAGGACGATCCTGCGGACATGTTCGGGAAAATTGGATCAGGTGCATCGGTGACGCAGGGCATGCCGCCGGGAAATCGAACTGCCGCCGAAATGAAACACGCCAATCCGCTATCGGGAACAGTAACGCTGTTTTGCCTTGACGGACGAAAGCTGGGCGAGGCACTGGTAATTTCTCACGGTCAACATTTTCGGTTGAGTTCATCGGGCCGGATCGTACCTGCCGGAGTCTATTTTGTAAAGTTACCGGGAGTAGCGGGCGGAATGGGGTTGGTTTCCGTTCGATAGCCGTACCTAGAGTTGGAGTCTGTCATGTGTCGCGTGTTTGATTTTTAATCACAACTATGTCAATTCGTGTTCGCGTACATAATCGAAACGGCGTCATGCAGGATTGTATTCAAGCCGCTCAGCGGCTACCACAATGAAGGCGTTGCGGAAACATGACGCGCGCAATGCGCAAGCGTTGCGCCTCGCGCATGTTTCCGCTGGAAGGGGTGTGCCCCCGGATCGCCGGTGCACAGCGCCGGAAGCCGGGGGCCAGGGGAAACAGGGTACGGTTTCCCCTCCAACGACATTTATAAGATTATCTGGAGGTGCTATGGCTATTCGTCTGAACCGGGAATTATTCCTGATAGCAATATGTGCGCTTGCATCGATAGTTTCTGCCGTCACGCATCCTGCCCTCATCACCCCCGACCGCCTCGCAACCCTTTCCGCGGGCGGCAGCGAATGGAATGCGATTAAACACTACTGCGACGACAGCCTGAATCTCGTGATAGGACCGGATTATGCCGGCTGGGGATGGCGCACCGCAGTGGAGAATTTCAGCGAAGCCTATCTGGTGACGCTGCCCAAAGACCCGGCGCTTGCCGCGAAATACGGGAAGAAAGCGCTCGCGATGATGAAGGTGCTTGCGCGGCATCACAATTACGGTGGCCCCGATTGCGGACAATTGATAGGGCTTGGCGATGGATCGACAAAGTCGTTTGGACTGCCCATGACCCCGATGGCGGGAACAACGATCACTGTTCTCACGGCGCCGGTGACGGATACGGCGCTCACCTACAGCGGCAACGCGGTGCAATTGAGCCACTTTGATCCAATTGTCAAGATCAGCAACACGGCGGGTGGCCCTGCCGACTACGCGCCGTCCGCCTACAAACTCCTGTACCGCGACAGCCTTTCCATCTTCGTGCTCACTTGGCCCGGCAGCAGTCATCCGTCAACCGGCGCGGTGTATCACGTGTTTATGACAAACGGCACAGGGACCGTTGTGCCGTCAGGCCAATTCTCTATTGCCAATAACAGCATCGTTTTTGCTACGGCTCCCGCCTCCAATCAAGCGGTGTTTGCGCGGTATATAGCCGACACCTACGATCAGACCGGCAACTTCCTCGGCGGGTATTCGTCGGTAACGCCCGACGGCCCTGGTTACCAGATGCGAACCTTTTGCCCCGGCCTGAGCTACGGCTTCGACCTGATGTTCAATGATCCGGATTTCACCACAGCTCTCAAGGCGGAGTTCGACACGGTGCTGAATCAGGAAGTCGACTGGTACTCGGCATATGGGTACGAACACGACGGAGATCTGGGCAATTACTTCATCCGCGGCTACCTCACGGGAGTCATGTTTACGGGCTACGGCACCGACGGCGCCAACAGCCGCAGCGCCGAATTCAAGGTGCTGGCGGATTCCTGCATCGGCCGCACGTTCGGCAAGCTCGACCAGAAACTGCCGGGCGGCTACGGTCCGCAAGGCCAATATGCCAACGGCACGGCAAGCGACGTGCTCCAGACGTTTACCATTTATCAAAGCCTCACGGGCGTCGATCTGCTGTCGAAACTGGAATGGACGTCCAACATTATTCCGGCGACAATCCACGGAACAAAGCCTGACCGCGCCACCTTCTACGACGGCGGCGACTGGAGTGACCTCCCCGCAACGCCGCTTGCCGGGCTCGTGGATGCGTTTCTCACGTATCTTCCCAATCACGCAATGGCCCCGTATGCCCGCCAATTCCTCATCGACATCGGTTCGGCCGACAGCTTTCCCGGCGCGACAAGGGATTACAAGGCCGACTTTCCGCCGGCGTATCTGGCAAAGACATCCGGGCCGATGTACGCGCGCTCCGACTGGGGGACAGGCGCGGTATGGGTGAGCCTTGCGGCTGGAGAAATAGTGATGGATCACCAGCATTACGACCAGGGGCACATCACCATCCAGCGCGGCGCGGACTATTTGCTGGTTGACGGAGGAGGATACGGCGAATACACCACCGACAAGCACAATACGCTGCTGTTCGATGACCGGGGCGCCGGCAACATTTCAACCTATCCGCCGGGGCAGGGCGAATGGGGATTCAACAGCGTTGCCATAAAACGCTTTGAGCCTAAATCAGGGTACGTATACGGCCTGGCCGATTTTACGCGATCCTATGCGCAGGCGCATGACGGCATTGCAAACTCGGTGAAGGCCGCGGTACGGTCGGTTGTGTTTGTGCGGCCCGGCATGTATGTGGTGCACGACCGCGCACAGACATTCAACGCAAATGTGAAGAAGACGTTCAACTGCAATTTCGGCAACTCCATCACACAGGTCAACGGCGTGTGGAAAACGACGGTTGGCGCGAGCACGCTTTTTGTGAAATCGCTTGAACCGGGCGCTCCCCAGCCCACGATTACGGCAATTGCAAACGAACCGCTTGCCAAAAGCAATTACCAGGAACTGCTCGTGGGCCAGGCAAGCAACGATTTCCTGCATGTGTTCGAGGCTGCGGCGTCAACGCAGGCTGCAATGACGCCGTGCTCCTATGTCGACGCGGGGACGTGCGAAGGCGCGGAATTTAAACTCGCGGATTCGGCATGGGTCGCTTTGTTTGGAAGGACCGACAGCATCGTGGCAAATCAGATCGCCTATGCCTATCACTACTCGGGACCGCAGCGGCACCTGATTACCGACCTTGCTCCGCATGCAGGCTATGCTGTGAAGGTTGTCAGCAGGGGACAAACGGTCTACGGTGACAGCTCGCATAGTGCATCTGATAACGGGACTGCAACATTCGCGTTTTCGTCGGCAGATTCCGGGACGGTTACGCTCGTTCCCGGCAAAGTGCCGGTTGCGAATGGAGTCGTTTCGTCTCCTAACAAAATGGGCGATCCGGTCGTGCGGATGAGCGGTAGAGTACTTTCGATTTCGATGGACCTGGCAGCGGGTTCGAGCGTGAACGTTTCGCTGTACGATTGCGCGGGCAGAAAAGTAATCACCCTTGTCAACACGAATCTTGGCGCAGGCACACACTCGATTCGGCAGGATTTGTCAAAGGTGCTCCGCGCTGGAAGCTATGTGGTACGGATTACCGCGGGTAAGTATGAGAGGGCACTCGAGGTTGCTATTTGGTAGCGACTGCATGTAGTCGCACATTGTAAACCATATCCGCTCGATGGGTCTTTTGCGCCACTGGCGCGACCATGCTTTGGGCGCCCCGCTGCTTTGCAGCGGCGGTTCTCCCTATGAGCTCGGCCAGTCGGCCTCGGTGCCGGATCGCCCCTATGCCTAACGGCGGGGCGACCGGCACTGCTCTCCAGAGCACCCGCCGGTCCAACCTGGCGCGGCGCAGAGGGCTGGAACGCCCATATCCTTATATAGGCATCGCCGCTATCTCCCCACCACCACTCGCTTGACAATCCGGGAATCCCCCGCTTCTATTCTCAGCACATATATTCCCGCAGAAAGAGGCTTGCTGATCCATTCCGCATAGCCACCCGGAACAACCGTACTGCGAAGCAGCGGTGATGCGGCGCGGCCCGAAACTGTGAGAAGCGTGGCGGTCGGGACTTTGCTTCTTGTGGCCTGGAATCGGACAACGATTCGGTGATGTGATATTTCGCACACTGTCAAGTGACGCTGCGCTGCCGGCGTCAACAATGTTTTCACCGCGGCCGGTCCGCCCACAATCGACTTGATCGCCCCGTATTTGTAATTGCGGTCCGGATGGGTAATGTCGTCGGTGAGGCCCCAGCAGCCGTATCTGCTGTAGCTTGAACTCAGGGTAAACTGCATGGCAAGCGTTCCGCCGAGCGCAAGAAACGCGGTATCGTAGTTGTACTTGAGCATTTCGCCCATTGCAATGTCTCGTTCTGCAAGAATGCGGTTGGCCACATTCACCGTACTGCCGCCGCCGTGATCCGGCCCGCCCTCGTATGAGACGAATCCGCCGGTGAGGTTCCACGACTTTGCCGCCGCGATCCACTGCTTGCGTCCGGCCTCGTTCACCTGTCCTGTCTCGTCGATCTGGCTTTGAATATCCGCATGACAATCGGACAGGATTTTCGACGGGCTTTCGCCGGAGTCTGCGCCGCCGCTGAAATAGGTCTGGCAGCCTATCGCATAAATAAACTTACTCGGCGCGCCAAAAGCCGAATCGACATACTGCAGCATCGGCTGCACCCACCACTTGAGCATGGGCTTGTGGCTGCACAAGACCACCCGCACGCGATTGTTAAGGCTGCCGCTGCCGAACACGCTGTCAAAGGTCATGGCGAGCGACACGGTGCGGCGGGCATGATTCTGGTGCTCGGTGATGCCGAGCACCTTTGCCCATGCCTGGTTGTAGCCGCTCTGGCCGAATCCGGGAGCGGTATTCCACACTTCGTTGCTGCTCTCGACGTAGATGTGAAGATCCGGCTTGAGGGAATCCTTGAACAATTGCGCAAGATTGCGCACATACCGCGCATCGGCCGAAATGGGCACGTTGATCCACGGGTCCTTGTGAACCGTGTTGGCAATCCGGATCACGTATTCCCATGCGCCGCCGTCGGTCTTGCCGAGCGGCGCTATGGGATTCTGGCCCGCGTCGGTGGTGAGCTTTCGTTTGGTCCACACCGTGGTGCCGGGATACGTCGGGTCCATGCCGTTTGCGCCTGTAAAGACCATGAATCGAATGGCGGAGAAATTGATGCCGGAGAGCGCTCCGAGAAACGCCGTGGTGAATGTTGCGGAAGTGCTAAGCGGATAGCCCGGGTACAGCATCCTGAAATTCGCGAATCCGCTGCCCGTCGCGCTTGCCAAAGTGCGCTTCGTACTCGTGAATCCAAGCTCGATGAATCCGCCGCCGGGCGCCGGTGGATCGGTAACGACAAAATCGAACGTCGAAACGTTGGTCGCGGAGTCGTACAATGCGTTCTGCACCGTTCCCTGGCCCGCGCTGCTCACTGTTGCGCGGCCGGTGAGACAGCATTTGTATGTTCCGCGCAAGTCCAGGTGATACGACGCCGGGTCGTCGACCGTGCCGGCCCACTCGGCAACGGGCCGCAGATCCAGCACGAAATTTGCATCTGTTTTTGGCCAGCCGTTGGAATCCACGTCTGCGGCCGCGAGATCCGCGCCGGTGCTTGCCTTGGTCCAGCGATAATTCTCCTTTGCAATATCGACAAAGGTGCCTCCGCGCTCCGGCAGGCCTATGTTGACGCCCAATTGGCTGGCCATGCACCATGAGGCGGCAATCAAGAGCGAAAAGACTGTGCGATTCACGACTTACCTCCTTGCGGCAAATGTCAAAAGAAGAAATATTCACCACAGAGACACAGAGAAAACGAATCGAGACTCGAAAGGCTGGTGTCAACCCCGTTCTTCCAACTTTGTTACTTTGTCACTCTTTCACTTTCTTCCCACCTCGGCCCGCTTGATCTTTACCCACGCCACATATTCCGAATCGCTGATCTCGCTGTGCTCCATGAGCCAACCGGTAAGAAAAATCCTAAGCGCCCCCGGGTTTAGACAGCCGGTCTCAAAATCAATTTGGAACTTCGCGAGCCTGTCGCCAGCGGCTTCGTGGTCCGATTGGTGCCCGGCAAACCCGGGAAAACCGTACCGCCGCATGAGCAGTTCTTCGCTCTCGAAGTGAAACATGATGTACCGTTCTATTTCGTCAAGAAGCGCGCGAGCCTTGGGGACATCGCTTACCTGCGGCGCGCTTTCGATCTCGTCGAACAGCGAGTACAAATAGTCGTGCTGCGCGTCCATTTCGGGAAGGCCGAGGACATGGCGGGGAGAAGGGTCGGGCATGGGGCAGAGCTCCTTGGTGATAATATAAAGAATGGGTCGTTGGGATGCCGGAGAAACAATGAGAGATGTTGGCCTCGTCACCTAAGAATAAAATTCGAATGGGCGCCCCCGCCGCTTCGCGTCGGCGGTTCTCCTTCTGGGCTCGGCCCGTCGGCCTCGGTGTCGGATCGCCCTATGCCTCACGGCAAGGTCGACCGGCACTGCTCTCCAGAGCACCCGCCAGTCCAACCTGGCGCTGGGCAAAAGGACCTTGCCACCTTTGTCAACTTCGAGGACAAAAAGGCCAATTTACGACCGACGCCCTCGACTCGGTGGATTGAAGGCTGGCTGATTGACGTGCGCGATTTCATGTAAAGATGTTGCAGCGCAAAGGACTCATCGGTGCACAAAATTGTTGCCGCAGTTGCGGGTTTTGGCAAATGCAACTTGTCGACTGCGTGTTGTTTCTTATTGACGAATAAGATCCTACACGACCGTCCCCCACCTGCCGATCGTCACGAACACGGCCAATGCCAGCAATACCGCATTCATTGGTACAACCTGATATTCTTTGCGCGGCACGTGAACGGTAAGGATGGCGAGCAGTTGGACGATTGTCAAACCCAAAGCCGCCAGGAACGTGAGCCAGGGCAAAGTCCCCGTAAGCATGGGAACCACCAGCCCGACTGCACCGAGCAATTCCGACACGCCGATAAAACGCAGGTATCCATTGGAGCGATCCTGCGCCCACGCCGACATCTTGTTTGCTTTGTAACTGGCGGTTTGAAAGGTTTTCATGGTCCCGGCCACTAAATACATTGCCGCAAGAAGGCCTTGGACGATCCAGAGGGCGATGTTCATGCAGACGCTCCTTTCGGTTGGGAGAAGCATTCGACTGTTTATCAAGTACGGTTCAATCTGGACGCAAATGTAGGGCCATTGAACCTCTGCGGGTTGATGAACGCCTGTCGGCATTTTTGTTTTCGAATTTAAGAATTGACTTCTCGTTTTTGGGAAAAGTTGCAAAGGGGAAAGGATCCGGCTGCACTCAGAGAGTGCTGGTGATTGCAAGGATTCCGCGTAATTATGGGCCTGGGTCGTGGAGCGGGGAAATGCAGTTGGAAGGGCTATTTGCAATCAAGTGTATACCGGACTACGCGGTCGTGGGCTCTCTATTTTTCCTCAGCCTTGTTATGGCCGAGGCGCGGCGCCCAGATCTTCTTCCCGCAATTTAAAAAGCAACTTGTTCCAGTGTTTTGATTGTGGAGGTCGACAAAGGCAGCCCTTTTTAGCGTCTTATGACCGGAAACTACAAAATGGGAAGCCTTTTTTCGATTTTCGATTTGGAAATTCGAAAAAGCCGAGGTTTTTTGCGCTTTACCATCCGGTGGAAGCAAAACCCCGTGCATTTTTCCCCTCTCAACTCCGGAGAAGGCAAAATGGCAAGCTCTTTGGGACTTTCTAAATCGAGGAACGCCAAAACGGCGAGCCCTTTTTCAATTTCCAGATTGGAAATACGAAAAAGGCAAGCCTTTTCGCGCTTTCCAAAGCGAAGGACTATAAAACACCGAGCCCTTTTCCAAATTTCCACTTCGGAAACCCGAAAAAGGGACGACTTTTCGCAATTTCCGAATTGGAAACCGGAAAAGACCAAGGCCTTTTCCGGTTTCCAATGTTGGAGAGTAAAAAAGAGCAACGCTGTTTGCCATTTCCTGACCTGGAGAGTGAAGAAAACGAAGCCTTTTGCAGATTTCCAGCCCGGAGAGTCGAAAAAGGCAAGCCTTTTTGAAATTTCCGGATCAATGAGTCGAAAAGACCGAGCTATTTTTGAGTTTCCGGATCGGTGAGTGGAAAAAGCCGAGCCTAATTGAGATTTCCAGGCTGAAGACATGGGAAAGGCAAGCATTTTTTGAGCCTTTGGATGCGGAGCGTGAGCCCGCCGGGCGACTATTGATTAACAGAAAGGGGATGTACTTATTGATAAAATACAGAGCCGGTATAAGATGGCGACCAGGTCTCATAATCGCTGTCGTTGGAACCATTGACCTTTGAGTACATCACAACGAACAGGTATGAGCCAAAGTTAATGTTTGCTTTCGGAATCTTGAAGAAGAAAGCACCATGCGGGAGCATAACATCAATGTTGTGGGCGTTATACAATGTGGATTGATAAATATCATTAAATCCCAACGACCTGTATTCTATGCTTCTGGCCGTGAGGGTATCGGTGTTCGTCATATAGACCACAAAATTGTCCGCTTGCAGGGTTACCGAATCGATTGTGGGCGGCAAGAATATACCCGGCTCTCTGTGGAGGCAACTTGCGAAACAATAATCCGCGCCAAGCGTATCGTTTCTGCAATACAAGCGGCACGGCACGGTAATCCGCTTGAGACTCCCGCCGTACAACGATAGGTGAACCACACCCAGTTTGATGCTGTCTTCTACGGAGTGAACCGAAATAATGAGCGTACTGTCATCCAGCCAGGGGCACGTGGCAGATCCTACAATTCCGGTATCCACGACAAGGGAACGCGCATCCCTCACGGCGAAGGTCTGGTATCCTACGTCCAGGCTGCTTCGATTGAATTGTATGAAAAGCGAAAAGGAAGCCCTTCCGCTGCCAAGAACCGCGGAATAATCGATGAGATTGAAGTTCACAGCCTTGACATAATCGGTATATGCGGCGGTATCGACCGGAGGAATATACAGCGTGTCCGGATTGGGATTGACGGAGACAACGCCATGGCCACGACTACACCCGGAATCAAAGGAGAGAGCGAACAGTGTCGCCGCTGCAAGAAAAAGCATGCTGGTTTTTGTCATGAAGACTGCCGTGAGGTTTTGTCTGCTTGCAATGGAACCTTCTTAACCATAATAATCTCATACCGCAAGGACAAAGGCAAGAGGTTTCAAGGCGCGACAGTGGGGCTGCGGGCCTGCGCACGGGTGCCCGGTGGTGGTCCGTTCGAACAGAAAATGACCGACGTAGGTGATTCGGCTTCCCCCGCGGATATGCGGATGTTGGCAGCCTGGAGGGTCGCCCCCCGGCACCCCCGACCAAACTGAGCCGGGAGCGTTGGCCCCCGGCACCTCCAACCAGGGTGGCCTCTGCAGCGAGGCCCCCCTGGACCCCCGCGCCGCCCCGCAGCGTCGGCTGAACCTTCGGCCGTCGGGCCGCTTGTGAACTTGCCCGGCAGGACAATCCTACGACTTTGCACAAAGATGCCGGGCTTCGAACAACACAAGCGGACCAATCCTCCGGCCTCCGGGCCGCCGCTGAGGGGGAATAAAAGACAAAAGCAACTCAAGCCTGATGTGTGCGAGCGGACCAATCTGCCGGTCCCATGGGGCGTCGCTGATGGCGGAAAGCAAGATGCCAGAAAGAGGGGGTGGCCATTCGCTTCACTCGTCCTCACCGCTGATCCTGCGGCCGCGGCTGCGCCGCTGAGGGGGAGGACAAAACCAAATGCCAAACAAGCTCGGTCGGAAACCCAATCGTGGAAGCCGAACAACGATTGTCGGAAATTGAATGCGCTTTCTTCTCTTTCGCCATCAGCGGAGGCCCGAGGGCTCACGGATTGACCGCTCGCGTTGTTTAAGCCCGGCATCTTCTTTACGCCTACACAAATGTCCTGCCGGGTGAGCCGGAGCACAGGATGTGCGGAGACCACTGCCGAAGGCAGCCCGGAGCATGGTCGCGCCAGTGGCGCATATGACCCGGAGCTGGATGCGAAGCGTGAATTTGCGAGCGGTCCGTGAGCCCGAGGAAAAGCCGGAGCTGCAGGCGCGGCTGGGACTCGGAGGCCAGGGATGGCCGGAGAGCACGCCGGGAGGCGCCCGAAGGGTGCGCCACCGGATGTGGCGCATGAATGCAGGGGGCGCAGCTGCTGGCGCCTCCTGCCCGGGGTGTCGGGAGTGAAAGGGCAAACGACATAATGGATGGTGCGTAGCACCACTACCACACCCTTACGAAACGCTAGTGAGAACGTCCCGACGCTGTATGAGAAAGGGTTGCTTTTTAGAGTTGTGCGCAAACACGGACCAGTGGGATAAAGAAGGAGGGCCGCCGCCGTCCTCGGCGGGGCGCCCGTGCCCACCTCCTTCTTGCGTTAATCTTGTGAGCGGGTTGTGAATACGGAAATCACGCGACAACCATAGCCGCATAGGAGAGCATGCGGCTGGTATGCAGTGCTGCGTCAAAAGAAGATGTGAATACAACCCGTAATTGACACAGGCAGCACGCAAAGGTATATTCATTTCTTCATACCCCCGGCTGTTAGTTTGCGTAAGGCAAGAGAATACAACAAGGAAGATTTTTGTCGCCCATTGCCCCGAGTCCGGAGCACGAGTCGCAGCGGGAAGGCCTGAAGGGGTTTTCGATAGTCTTGATTGTAGGCAATGAATTGGCGGCGGAGTATATGGCGGCGGAAAGGGAGGCGGGGAAGTGAGGGGAAAGTGTAATAAACAATGATTATCAGATTATCAAAGAAGCTCTCCGCTAAAATCAAGGAACCGAATCTCCCTTCGCTTCCCCCGGCTTCCAATCCGTTTCTCGACTGGCATGCGCATCTGTTTACCTGCAACCGCGCTCAGTACATCATGGTGACAAATAGTACATCTCTGTTTTCGGTCTTCATGCACGGCGCAGGCGTAACCGATTACAGCGACTTCATCTCCCGCCTGAGCGACACGCTCAAGGAAGTCCTGCACGGAATCGGGGCCGATCTCATTTTTGCAAGAGTCATAGCTCCGGGCATGCGCGAGGTCCGGTTTGCAAAGTCGCAGGACAGAAGGGTAATCGGCTCAATGAATGACAGTATATTTTTTGCTAAGGACGTTCTTGGGTCAGAAGAAATCAACCCGTATGATCTGTCCCTCCGGATGAAAGATTACATTCATTTGAGCCTCGAAGAGGCATATCCGGTGCGGGCGTTTTTGGGGATGAAGACGGACCAGGATTCGCAGGATAAAGGATTACCAGGATGAAGAATGATAAAGAATCAGGAAAGCCCTATTTCAAATATTGGGGCAAGGCGAGGAAGAGGGAAGATGGTAGCGGATACGACTATCATTTGCTGCCTTACCATTGTTTGGATGTGGCGGCGGTGGAAAAGTTTGATACAGGAAAAGATTAATGGATAAAATCAGTTTTCTTTGGGCAAAAACCGCTCAAAATAACAGTAATCTCTATCATCCACTTTTATGCCACATGCTTGACGTCGCGGCGGTTGCCGGGTTTGTTTGGGATCATTATCTGACTGGCGAATTGCGAAAACGCCTGGAACTTGCGTTGTGCTGTAGAGAGACGGACCATAGAACGCAGCTCTTATTTCTAACTGGAGCACACGACATCGGCAAGGCTATTCCTGGGTTTCAAAAACGAGTACCAGACATATCAGGATTTTCAGGATTGCCCTATTCAGAGAACGATCTCAATACTCCCCACGGTTTTGTGACCGCTTCTGTTTTAAGTGAGTTTTTGGGAGCGAACCAGCGGATTCTAGGACAGATTTCCGGTGGGCATCATGGTGTTTTTCCCCGCTCAATTAATCTGCTTCATCTTGGTGTGAATTCTTTAGGAAACCACCATTGGATAAAAACTAGACACAAGATACTTGAGGAATTTTCTAACATAATTGGCTTTAATCCTGCATCGCAGCCTGCCGAAACAATAAGTGATCCGGCGATTGTTCCTTTACTGGCTGGTTTTATTTCAGTCGTTGACTGGATTGGCTCGGACCAGGATTTCTTTCCATGTGTCGCTGTATGTGGTAAGCCTTTCGAATTCGACTTTGCCGGTTATTGGCAAGACACTCAAGAAAAGGCGCGGCGGGCGCTGGATAAGCTGGGCTGGCTACCTGGCGTTTCTTTCGAGAAAGAAGCGCCTTTCGGACAGGTATTTCCGGGGTTCATTGCCAACTCTCTGCAAACCACCGTAATCGAACGCGCTTCTGAACAGCGCGCACCCTATCTAATGATTATTGAAGCTCCCATGGGGGAGGGTAAAACAGAGGCGGCCTTGCATGCGGCGGATATGGCTATGTGCAGAGGCTTTGCCAAGGGATTGTATATCGCCATGCCAACACAGGCCACGAGTAATGCGATGTTCAAGCGCGTATTGGAAAACTACCTGCGAAAGCGCGGCCATAAGGGAAAACTGAATCTGCAACTCGTTCACGGCGACGCGTTACTTGCGCAATTGTCCGACGTTCAGCAAGGAGAAGTGCCAATCTATAAACCCGAAAGCATCGGTGAGGAGGAGGCTGACGTAGAAGCGCAATCGTGGTTTACCGCAAAAAAACGGCCGCTCCTTGCACCTTTCGGTGTCGGAACAATTGACCAAAGCTTATTAAGCGTTCTTCAAACGAAACACTGGTTCGTCCGGATGTTCGGTTTAGCTGGTAAGGTCGTGATATATGATGAAGTACATGCGTATGATGCATACATGAGCACAATACTAGAACGGCTGTTACGCTGGCTTGCGGAACTGGATTGCACGGTTATTCTTCTCTCGGCGACGTTGCCAGATGCCAGACGGAAAGCTCTTGTCAATGCATATTCCGGCAAGGATGATGCCGAATATAAACGATATCCGCGTATAACGCTAACGAAGCCTCGGCATTGGCCCGGTCACGATGCCGGTCAATTGCCTGTATGCACGGAAACACCGATGGGAGAATCCCGGCCCGTTGGAATCGAATTCATTGGGACCAGCGTGAATATCTTGGCAGAAACACTGGCCCGGCGGTTAGAACAGGGAGGTTGCGCTGCCGTCATATGTAATACGGTCAACCGCTCTATAGAGGTCTATGAACACCTACGTAATACATTGAAAGACACCGAGTGCATCCTGTTTCATGCACGAACGCTCCAGACATGGCGCCGGGAGCGTGAGGCGGATGTTTTACGCAAGTTCGGCAAACGCGACCCGCAGTTGAAAAATCCAGACGGCCTATTTGTCAATCCAGACAGGCCCTCCAGAGCAGTTCTGGTAGCAACGCAGGTCATCGAGCAGAGTCTTGATCTGGATTTCGACCTGATGGTTTCGGAGATGGCCCCGGTTGACTTGCTGCTTCAACGCATGGGGCGGCTGCACCGTCATCCGCGCCAACGTCCGGCGGGGCTGACATCGCCGCGGTTCACCATACTCGGCGACGCCAGCCCAGAAGGAGCACCGCCGGAAACATTTGGCAGCGGCATTGAAAGCGTTTATGATCGATACATACTTCTGCGGACATGGCTGGTGTTGCGGGGACGGGAAATGATCGGCATTCCCAGAGAAATAGAAAAATTAATAGAGACAGTGTATAAAGACACTTCGGGAGAAAATGATGAACTTTGGTTGAGTGCAATGGAAAAGGCACGTAGTAATATGGAGGGCGAAATCTATGCATCCAAATGTGTGGCTCGACAATTACTGATTGGGGCACCGCAAGATCCCGCCGATCTCATCGAGCAATTCAACAGCCAATTGATTGATGAAGAAGACCCTAGTGCCCATACGACAATAAAAGCAGCAACGCGTGAGGGTGATCCTTCCATTACGGTTGTTATGGTGCCGGAAAACACAATCATTACATTCGACCCAACCGTTGCCGAAGTTCGCAAATTATTAGATTGTTGTGTCAAACTGAGCCATAAGGAGCTGTTTCAACATTTTCTTCATGACCGCGAAGTGCCTGAGGAGTGGAAGAAAAATGCGCATCTTCGCTATGCGCGTCTTTTACGATTAGATGGAGAGAACCAGGGGCGCGTGGGCAATTATATATTGACTGTAGATAAGCAATTGGGCGTTGTCATCGAGAAAAAGGAGGCCTGAATCGTGGGCGAATTCAACCTGATAGATAAGCCATGGGTTCCCTGTATTACTTTGGAGGGGATCGAAGTTGAATACGGTATTCGCGATACGCTGCTCAAAGCGCACGAACTTCGTGAAATATGCGACGATTCGCCGCTGGTGACGGTGGCGATACTTAGGTTGTTGCTGGCGATATTGTATCGGGCATTTAATGGGCCCACAGAGATGAAATGGAAGAATATTTATACCAAGAACTCATTTGATGGATCAAATGAAATCACCTCTTACCTTGAGAAGTGTTATCCTCGTTTTTTTCTATTCGATGAGACATACCCGTTTATGCAGGTAGCCAACCTTGATCTTAACGAATACGATAAGGATCGAAAAATAAAAAAGGATAAGTCGGACGGTTTGATGCGGCTTGTTCGAGAAGCACCAGATAAAGGCGGGCGCGTTCTATTTGATCATCGTGTTGGAACCGAGCGGCCAAAATATGAACCAAAGCAAATTGCCAGAATGCTCCTCTCTGCACAATCATATTCGGGCACTGGCATCGCTTCAGGAGGAGTCATTGGTAAACAGACAATTAATCCGACTCCGTGCCAGTTTGCGCCTTGTGTAGAAGGCTTGTGTCTTTGGGTTCAGGGGATGAACCTATTTCAAACTTTAATGTTCAACCTTGTTCCAATTCAATTTAATGAAAACGATCTACCCTCGTGGGAGGATATGGGGCTTATCACAACTGCGATTAATTCATGGAAAACGCCGGTAAAATTTATTGGTACAATTCAGCGGTTTACCCCGCTTTGTAGGTTTATCCGTATATTAGACGATCATTCCATGTTCTTTACTAATGGTTTAAAGACAGCCATCGACTCTGAAGATTCAATGAAGGCATACGTGCGAGCAAACGATACCGATCCGTTCACTCCAATAAAACTTCACAAAGACAAAGCCGCCTGGCGTGATGCGCATTCTTTGATCTCAATCGCTACTAATACAAAAAAAACACCTGCGAGTCTCAATCACATTGCAAGGCTGACTTTGGATGGAATCCTCTCAAAAACATTACAACCGCGAGCAAATGTTGTTGGTCTTGCAACAAGCCAAGGCAAGGCTCTTCTTTGGAGGCATGAACGAATACCCATCCCAATCAAAGTCCTTGATTCTGCTGACATGACTGAACGGCTTGCTATGTTACTCGCAGAGGCGGAAGCTGTTGGGGGTGAACTTTCTCGTGGCCTTTTCTGGAGTGGCACTACGAAAAAGACAATCCGCACAGAACCGGTAGGTCGTATCCAAACTATTGTTGATCTTTTGTTAGCCCCATCATTTGAACTCAGAAGGAATGGTGTTGTGAGAACTTCTGGCGGGCGCGCTCCGGGCAACGAGCATAATACATCGGCCCTGAATTTGTCGGAAAATCTTGACCCCCGCCCCGCCTACTGGGCTCGCCTTGAAAAACATTTCTTCGACCTGCTGGAAAACTTGCCCGGCGACTGGGACGAAACCGAGAAATATTGGAAGCCCGATGATCAACAAACGGCAACCCGGGCCTGGCGTGATGCGATCAAACGTGAAGCTGAACGGGCGCTTCGCGAAAGCGTCCGTAGTCTGGGCACGACTGCGCGTGCCATAAGCGCTGTTGCCCGAGGCCGGCTCGATTTCCATGACGATGATCTCAAGGCGCAGTCGCAGAAGGAGAAAACAAAAAAACGAAAATTAAAATCCGCCGGCAAAGGAGGTAAAAAGAAATGAGCTTAGACGACAGACAAAAATCATTTATTGGCTATCTGTTAAGTTTCGCCAATGAAGGACAGGAAGACCGGGGAGCACTGGCCGACCTGCGCAGTGGACTAGGCAAGGAGCCTGGTAAAATGGCCCGGGTGCATAAATATGTTGTGCCTTACCTTCCGGAGAAGCGCTACAATGACCTTTGGTATTATGTTGTTGCTACGCTCTTCGGACTAAACCCGAAACATCGGAAAGGGCGTTCGCTGGCCGTTGCGTTCGGTGCGTTGCGATCCAAGAGTGATAGTATCGAGGCCCGGTTTGTGGCCCTACTCAACTCCCACCCCGATGATTTGGACGGTCACTTGCGTCACGCAATCAGTTTACTGAAGTCACATGAACAGTCACTTGACTGGTTCCGTCTTTTCGCTGATGTACTTAACTGGGACGACCCGGAAGGGAGTGTTCAGTTGAGATGGGCGCGCGATTTTTATCGAAATTCAGTTGATAACAGCATTTCCATTACAGATTCGAAAACAACCATGAAAGAGGAGGTATAACACCATGCCTGATTCCAATGTTAAAATCGAAGTGCATTTAATCCAGAATTTCGCGCCGTCGAACCTCAACCGTGACGACACGGGGCAACCCAAAAGCGCCATGTTCGGCGGATTTCGGAGAGCGCGGATTTCGAGTCAGTGTGAAAAACGGGCAACTCGCCTGTGGTGGCGAAAGGATAGTACTGTCACCGTTGGCGATAGGACAAAGAGGTTACAGAAGCGCATTAGAGACCGTCTTGGTGAAGACGTTGAATTTAAAAAGAAGGTAGAAGATGTTGTCAAGAAGAAGGAATGCATTGGGGAAAATAAAGAAGATACTGATGCTATCAATAAGGGTACCGAAGAATATCTTAAAGATGGGGTTCGTGTTTTCACGGACGCATATTATGCCTCGGCAGACACGAAAGACCCGGAAAAAACGAATGTTCTTGTTTTCATCGGACCGAATGAAGTGGACGTTTGTGTTCAATCTGTGAAGGAACTTTGGGATGACAGATCACAAGTGGTACAGAAAAAAGGAAAGGATGTACAAGAGACCGTCGAAGGTATTGCTTCAATTGCTCAAAAAGTTCGCGAATTCAATTCCAAGAATGCAGGGAAGCAAGAGAATCCTGATGAATCGGTTTCGGAGCAGGCGGACGAGGACCAGGCCGCATCGGATGCAGGCAATAAAAAGAAACCGAAAAAGCCAAAACTCGTCGTCTCAACAGAGATACTCAACCGGATCAAGCATACACAATTGTCAGCCGATATCGCTCTGTTTGGTAGAATGCTGGCCGAACAACCAGAATTAAACACAGATGGCGCCTGCCAGGTTGCCCACCCCATCTCTACTCATAAGGTTGATATGGAGATGGATTTCTACACTGCCGTGGACGATTTGAATCCTGAGAAAGAAACCGGCGCTGGTATGATGGGTGTTGTCGGCTTCAACAGTGCCTGTTATTACCGCTATGCGCTTGTTGACCGTGATCAGCTTGCCCGTAATCTGGCCCGGAAGACTGAACGCAATAACGGTGGATGGGCGCATGAATTAACGCAGAAGGATTACTCTGAGGCTGACAAGGTCATCAGGGCGTTTATTGAAGCGATGGTCTATGCTACCCCTACCGGAAAACAAAACTCCTTTGCCGCCCAGAATTTACCCTCATTTGGTTTGCTTACTCGGAGGGTAGGGGGCGTGCCTGTATCCTTAGCCAATGCATTTGCGAAGCCGGTCAGACCCAAGAAAGAAGATGATGATGTCGTTGGCCTTTCAGTAGATGCTCTTACCAAACATTGGGATGCATTGAAAACCGTTTACGGAGGACAAGGCGTTAAAACCACAGCCTGTTTTCATTTACAGCAGGAAGGACGACTTAACGGGCTTGCGGGTTCGGACAAGAAGAACGTCGCCGCCGCGATTGAATCTGTCTTATGCGAGTAAAGGATTTACTATGAATCAATACTACACATTACTCTTCCGTCTCGAGGGCCCCATGCAGTCATGGGGGTACCGCAGCCGGTTTGATTACCGGGACACGGCGCTTGAACCGACCCGCAGCGGTGTGATCGGCCTGATTTGCGCTGCTATGGGCATTGCCCGTGGCGAGGATATTTCGGGATTTGGCCCGTTGCGCATGGGCGTACGCGTTGATGAACCAACATACTGGAGGGATTGCTTTCCTCGAATGACGTATGAGGGGCCGCGTCCTGAGCGCGACTATCATACGGCGCTGGAGGTGATCAAAGCGGATGGCAAGGGTAGAGATACAGTCGTGTCTTATCGTGATTATCTGGCCGACGCATCATTTACTATCGGTCTTGAATCAACTGATGTTTCGTTGCTAAACAGTATTGCAGCCTCCTTGACGCAGCCAAAGTGGCCATTGTTCCTCGGGCGGAAGGCATTTCCGCTAGCTGTTCCTCCTGTCAAGCCTGGAGATAGTCCCAAACCAGGGAAACTGGAAGAGCACCTACTCGCGGGAGACAAGAAAGCACGCATAGTGTTGGAATCGCCGGATGGTGAAAGGACCCAGCAAGACTGGCCCCTTAATTTTGGCACTCGCCGGTTCAAGCCGCGAACCATAACGGTTGGCTTCACTGCGGGAGGGGGAGAATCATGAGCGATACAGGAACATCACTTTATCTTTCCCGGCTGCTTCTCGACCCGAATTGCCGCCAGGTTCGCAGCGAGTTGGCGCATCCATACGAAATGCATCGAACCGTCATGCACGCTTTTGATCGGTATAGTGTAAGTGATGGGGAAAGGAAGCGGGAGAAATTCAATGTTCTTTTCCGGGCCGATGAGGACGATCTCAATGGACATGTCATCCTTTATGTCCAATCTACAGTTGAACCGGATTGGGTTTATCTTTGTGAAAAGGATGGTTATCTGGTGGAAAATACAAATCAGCCTAATCCGGCGTGCAAAAATGTTGAGGCATTGTACCAAAATCTTTGCAAAGGGCAGGAACTGTCATTTTATTTGCGTGCGAACCCTACCAAGCGCATCGCTAAGCCTAAGAGGGGTGACGATTCTTTAATAGGCAAGCGTGTCGCCCTGCTGCATGAGGAAGAGCAAATGGCTTGGCTGATCCGCAAGGGCCAAGAGCGGGAAGCGGGATGCCCTGGCGGTTTTGAGATACTCACCAAACAAATCACACAAGAGCATGGTAAAGCTGGTCAAATCGTACTGGTACATGCTGCACCGGAAGGAAAACAAATTGGTTTAAAAAGGGACGAAAAGCGTGATTATAGAATGACACACCTTGCCGTACGTTATAACGGCTTATTGCGCATCACCAATACCGATGACTTCCGGAATACGATTGTTCGCGGGTTAGGTTCTGGTAAGGCTTTTGGATTCGGTCTTTTGTCTGTGAGAAAGGTTACGCCAAATCCTTCGGCTGTGGCCTCATGCTCATCAAGCGCGCTTAAGATTGGAGAACAATGAACGGTCTTCCCCCACCCAAGCCCATCATGATGAAGGAGCGCACCTCAATGGTGTTCCTTCAGTATGGCGAATTGGACGTGATCGACGGTTCGTTCGTCCTTGTCGACAAGAACGGGGTGCGGACGCACATCCCGGTCGGCAGCATTGCCTGCATAATGCTGGAAACCGGCACGTGTGTGACGCATGCGGCTGTCAAGCTTGCCGCGTATGTCGGCTGCCTGCTTATCTGGGTCGGTGACGGCGGTGTGCGCGTGTACGCAGCAGGTCAGCCGGGAGGCGCACGCGCCGATAGGCTTCTGTATCAGGCAAAGTTGGCTCTCGACGACGTGGCAAGGCTCAAGGTAGTGCGCAAGATGTACGAAATACGATTCGGCGAAAAGCCTCCGGAACGGCGCAGCATAGAACAGTTGCGTGGTATTGAGGGCGCCAGGGTGCGGGCCATGTACAAGATGCTCGCGCAGAAATACAGGGTCGAGTGGACTCACCGGGATTACGATGTGGACAATTGGGAAGGCGGCGACAGGGCCAATCGTTGCCTCAGCGCCGCGACGTCGTGCTTGTATGGCGTTTGTGAAGCGGCAATTCTTGCGGCCGGATATGCACCTGCAATCGGGTTTATTCACACAGGGAAGCCGCAGTCGTTCGTGTACGACGTTGCTGATATCATGAAGTTCGAGACCGTTGTGCCAATTGCGTTCAAGGTTGCGGCGAAAAAGCCGGACGGA
>Ga0182027_10001286_pt1 | contig 42109 bp, 30 predicted proteins | sample 712E1DmetaG_FD_121300 | JGI IMG/M metagenome (GOLD analysis project Ga0182027, IMG submission 121300) | Permafrost microbial communities from Stordalen Mire, Sweden - 712E1D metaG (Illumina Assembly) | ecosystem: Environmental > Terrestrial > Soil > Wetlands > Permafrost | place: Sweden...
AAGGATACAAAAACGGCGGAGAATGTCAAAGAAAAAGAAAATGCCTTGGAAATGCGAAAGTGCCTAACCTCCGGCAGGCGCGCGAGTTGCGCTAATTTTCACGTCACCCTTACGAAATCGCTGGGGGAAGGCCGGAAAGGGGAAGGCGCGTTCACGGGATGCAGCGCCATTTCCAAGATGGCTGCGAATGATCGCATGGGCGGACGAGATAAAAGCGGGGGCGCGGAGGCTTTGTCCCGGAGGGAAATCCGACAATAGCCCGGCACGCCAGTGCCGGGTCCATGCGCCCAAACACCGCAAGTCCCGAAGGGACGGCTGAAAAGCTCCGCGTCGGAATTTAGGTCCGTCCTTGAGGTGTGGGGAGATTGTAGCCTCACTATTACAATATCTGGACAAAATGCAGCCCGAGTTTTGCAAGCCCCACTTTTATCTCGTCCGCCTCTTGGCGCGGGATTTGAAGGCGGGGCGCGCGCCGGAAACTTGGAACTTGCGGGGGGAGAATGGGCGGGCCAAAATCGGCGGCATGAAAATCATCCAGGGCCAGCCTTCCTGGCGCATCGCGTCCGACCGGGTGGAAGCTTTCGTGACGGAATTAGGCGGGCAGATCGCCCCCATCACCTTCGACCGGCAGGGACGCAAGATCGCCCCGTATTCCGTCGCGCCGTGGGCACAAGAGAAGTTGGATCGGAAGATGCCGGCGATTTTGCAGGCTTTGCGCGGCGATTTTTTCTGCCTGCCATTCGGAGGCAATGCCACGCCGTATCGCGGCGAGAAACATCCCATGCACGGGGAAACCGCCAACGCGAAATGGCGCCGGGAGTCCGAACAGCACGGCGCAGGCCGGCATTCGCTGCATTTGAGCCTCAAGACGCGCGTTCGCCCCGGACGGGTGGACAAGGTGATTTGCCTGGCGGACGGCGAGGACACGGTTTACAGCCGGCACACCGTCAGCGGGATGAGCGGCCCGATGTGCCTGGGGCATCACGCCATGCTGAAGTTTCCAGAGGCGGAGGGGAGCGGCGCGATTTCGACAAGCCGGTTTGTGTACGGGCAGGTGCTGCCGGCGGTGTTCGAGCGGCCGGAATTGGGCGGTTACCCGGCGCTGAAGATGGGGGCGGAATTCCAGTCGTTGCAAGCCGTTCCAACATCGGACGGCGGCCTGGCGGATTTGAGCCGCTATCCGGCGCGGCGCGGTTTTGAGGATTTGGTGATGGTGGTCAGCGACGCCGGGTTGCCGTATGCGTGGACGGCGGTGGCGTTCGCGCGGGAGCGGTTTGTGTGGTTCGCCTTGAAGGACCCGAAAGTGCTGCGGGAGACGGTGTTTTGGATGTCCAACCGGGGCCGCCATTATCCGCCCTGGAGCAGCCGGCATGTGAATGTGATGGGGCTGGAGGAGGTGACGGCCAATTTTCATCTCGGCCTGGCGGCATCGGCCGGGGCGAATCCCATTTCGCGGAAGGGCTGGCCGACCTCCCTGAAGCTCAAGCGGGAGGAGCCGCTGGTTGTCAATTATATCATGGGCGTGGCGGCGGTTCCGGCCGGGTTCGACCGGGTGGCGGCCATTGAGCCGGGCGCGGACGGCCAGTCCATCATCCTCCGCGCGTGCAGCGGGCGCAAGGCGGCGGCGAAGGTGGATTTGGGATTTCTAGAGTCCTCCGCGGCGCGAGCGGGGCGGAAATGCGTCAGTCTTGGATGGTAGGGCGCGCACTCCGTGCGCGCCGCGGCGGGCAGGGGACTGCCGGCCCTACCTGCCTTGACCGTCCAAAACCGGCCGGCTGCGACAGAAGGGGCTGGTTTCACTTGACACTGGCGTCGGCTTTGCGCTTTTTGGCTTCTTCGATGACTTTTTGTTCCATGTCGCGGGGCATTTCCTGGTAATGATCGAAGGACTCGGAATGGATGCCGCGTCCGGCGGTCAGGGAACGAATGGTGCTGGAGTAGCGGTAGAGTTCGCGAGCCGGCACCAGGGCCTTGACGGACTGGAACGGGCCTTCGGCTTCAACCCCCAGGATGCGGCCGCGCCGGCTGGATATATCGCCCATGACTTTGCCCAGGCAGTCTTCGGGAATGCGCACTTCGACCTGGTGAATGGGTTCGAGCAGGCAGGGGCGGGCCTTGAGAAAGGCTTCCTTGAAGGCAAAATAACCGGCGATCTGGAAGGCGATGTCCTTGGAATCCACCGGGTGCATCTTGCCGTCGTAAAAATCAATTTTCACATCCACGACCTTGTACCCCGCGATGATGCCTTCGCGGCAGGCGTTCTGCACGCCTTCCTCGACGGAGGGGACAAAGACGCGGTCCACGTTCTGGCCGCTGAGGGATTCGGTGAAATCCACGCCGGAATCGCGCGGGAGCGGCTCGATTTTCATCCAGACCTCGGCGAATTGGCCGGCGCCGCCGGTTTGCTTTTTATGGCGGTAGCGGGAATCGGCGGTGGTGGCGATGGTTTCGCGGAAGGGGATGCGCGGCTCGCCCAGCTCGATGTGGACATTGAAACGGCGGCGCAACCGATCAACCACGACTTCCAGATGCAGCTCGCCCTGGGCGGAAATGACGGTTTGATGCAGTTCGGAATCCACGCGGTGGAGGAAGGTCGGGTCCTCCTCGTGCAGGGCGGCCAGGCCGGCGGCGACCTTGTCTTCCTCGCCCTTGACGCTGAAGATCAAAGCGGCATGGATGGTGGGCAGGGGGTATTGCACCTTGGAGAGGCGGACGGGGCGCGCGGAGGAGCCGAGGGTGTCGCTGGTGTGGGTATTCTTGAGTTTGACCACCGCGCCAATATCGCCGCCGCGCAGTTCCTCCACCGCCGTGCGCTCGCGGCCGTTGAGGATGTAGATTTGACCGATGCGCTCGGACATCTGGCGGTCCGCGTTGAACAAGTCCATGCCGGAACGGAGGGCGCCGGAATAAACGCGGAAGAAGGAAAGCTCGCCAAAATGTTCCTCCGCCATCGTCTTAAAGATGTGGGCGACCGGCGCGTCATCGCCCAGGCGAACCTGGACCGGGGCATCATTGGCGTCGAGCGCGGGCTGGGGACCGCGGTCCAGTGGGGATGGGCCGTACTTGGCGATGAAATCCATGAGGCGGGCGACGCCCACCCCGCTCTCCGCCGCCGTGCAGAACAGGGGGATGAGATGCTGTTTCTGCACGGCGTCGTGGATGCCGGCGCGGAACTCCTCCTCGGACAGCCCGCCCTGGTCGAAGAACTTGGTGAGAAGGGCGTCGTCCGATTCGGCGATGTGCTCGATCAACTCGCGGTGGAGCCGGGCGACCGTCTCCTTGGCCGCGCCCTCGGGGGCCTCCTCGCGGAATTTGCCCCGGCCGTCGGAGGTGTCGCAGGTAACCATGTTGCTGCGCATGACATCGAGGAGCTGGTTGAAGCCGGGGCCGGGATTGACGGGGAAAGTCAACGGGAAGATCCCCGCGCCGTAGTGTTCGCGCAGCGCGGCCAGCCGTTCCTCGAAGGGCACGCCCGGTTTGTCCAGGAAGTTGACGACGAGGATTTTGGGCAGGCCCAGCTCGGTGGCATAGTTCCAGACGCGCTCGGTGCCGACGCCGACGCCGTCGCGGGCGTGGATGACGACCAGGGCGAAGTCGGCGACGCGCAAGGCGCTGAGGGCCTCGCCCACGAAGTCCAGGTAGCCGGGGCTGTCAATCATATTGAACTTCTTCCCCGCCCAGGTCGCGTGGAGGAGCGAGGCCTGGGTGGAAATCTGGCGCTGCTTCTCGCTGGCGTGGTAGTCGGAAACGGTCGAGCCGTCGGCGATGCGGCCCATGCGGCCAATGGCGCCGCTGGCGGCGAGCATGGCCTCGCTCAACATGGTCTTGCCGCACGAGGCGTGTCCAACGATGGCAAAATTGCGTATGTCTTTTGCTGAATCTGTTTGCATGGGGGGGAGTCTAAGCCGGGGAGCCGATGGTGAAAAGTTTATTCTTGGAGGTATTCTTGGCGGGTCATTTGACGACCGAGAACCGCTGTTTGCCCGTGGCGAAACCCATGAGGGTCGCCCAAAACACCGTGAGGAAAAGCAGGGGGTTGACCAAGACCAGCAGCGGGGTCTTCCAGCTTCTGATTTTCCACGCTTCCACGTTGATCAATTGCGTCAAGACGAAAAGCGCCAGGCAGACCGGCCGCGGCCAGAAGGGGATCAAGAGCACCGCCGGATAAAGGTATTTGGCCAGATGATGGGTCCAATGCCCGGAGTAAGGGACGGTGCGGAGCCGCCAGCCCCAGCAGCGCAGCAGCGCGCCGAATGATTCGGCCAACTGGTAGAATTTCTTGAAGACGTCCAGGCAGCCGATCCGCCTTCCCTGCTGATGGTAATGAATGATCTCGACGTCCGGCGCGATGAAAACTTCCCCCTCCTGGCTCAGGCGCATGAACAGGTCCATGTCCTCGCCCGCGAAGCTGAAATTCCGGTTGTCATAACCGCCAATTTTTTGGAAGACATCCTTGCGGATGAGATCGAACTTGCCGCTGATGCCCTGCCGCACCTGTCCGACCCACCGCGCCATGAGCACTTTCCCCCAGAAATCGTATTGGGCATAAACATTTTCCGGGATGGTGACCAGGGCCGCGGCCGCCACGCGGCCGGGTTGATTGAGGTGGTGGAAAAGGCGCTCCAGGGCCTGGGGATCCTCCGGCAGGCAATCCTGCTGCAGGTCCAGTTGGTAATCGCCGGTGTTTTCCTTCAAGCCCAGATTGTAATCCCAACTCAAGGCCACGTCGTTTGCATTCTTGACATACTTCACGTTGTCTCCCGCCGGCGGATTCTCCAGCGGCTTGGGGCTGCTGTCCACGACGATGATTTCCCACGGTTTGAGGGTCTGGGTGTTCAAGGCGTGGATCAGGCGGTCCAGGCCGCCCTGGTTGCCATAGATGGGGATGACAGCCGAGATTTTCGGCGCGGGATTTTCCATGGTGGTCTGTTTTTTGCCTCATTATAGCGACGCCGCGGAAAAAGGAAATCATTCGGTGGCACAGGGCGCGAGGATGGCGCTGCTCATGCCGTGGATGATTTTTTTGTCGGCGGGACATACGGTGGCCAGAACGCCGCCCAGGCTGGCGCGCGCGGCGTCGCCGTCGCCGCTGACAAAATAGTATGGACAGAGGCGCGCGCGGCCGGGCATGGCGGCCGGCTCGTTTTTCTCGAAATCAAACCAGCGCGACTCGACCAGACGGGGCTTGTGGTAGCGCTGCAAAACGCGGGGCGACTGCGCAAATGAGCGGATGGCCTCGTCCACGGCGGCGCCCCAGTCGGCGGTGGAAAGATCGCTGCCCAGATGAACGCCGCGCGCGCCCCAGGCCTTTTCGGAAAAGCCGGAGATTTTGAGAATCAATTCGCGGTCCCGCTGGGAAAGGGACTTGAGCTGGGCCCAGTCTGTCAAGTTCAATTCCGGGATGGCGCCCTGCGGCGGCAGGGGCGACGGGTCCACCATCCAGGTGTAGGGGACCAGTTGCTGAAGGCGGTCCAGGAAGCCTTCGCCCAGTTCCTGGCGCCAAAAGGGGCGCAGGTTGCGGTTCCAAAGGAGGGCCAAGAGCATCTTCTCCTCGAAGAGCGGCCGGGGCGGCGGGGTCAGGCGAATTTTCCCGGCCAGCGCCATGTCCAGGATGGTGTTGGCGGACGGGACGTTGGGCAAATCGAACAATTCAAAGAAGCGATAGACGGCGTCGCCGTTCCCGAATTGGTCGAAGCGGGCGTCGCGGACGCGGAATTTATCGCCCAGTTGGGCGGCGAGCCATTCCATTTCCGGCCGGTAGGTCTGCGCTTCCTCGGAAATAACGATGTGGACGGAATTGGCTTCGCCGAAAATGCCGGCGAATCCGCGCATCATGCCGTCGGCGCCGCCGAGGATGCCGGGCGCGGCGAGCGGGGGCGCGGAATAAGTTTGGTTGAGCCAGGCGGTCAGGCCGATGCCGCCGGGAACGCTGTCCAACTCGGTGATGCAGGGGCCGGATTCGGTGAGGATAATGTCCGGGCGGATGACGCGGGGGAGTTGGGCTTTGAACGCGGCGGAGCGCTGGATTTCCAGCAGTTGGGGCGGCTTGCCCTGGTCCAGCCATTGCGCGACCCAGGGCGGCTGTTTGCCGGCCACGCTCTGACGATAAAGCAGATTGGCGGCGCGATTGAATTGGAGCAAAACGCGGCCCAGGCTTTCCAGGGACGCAGCCAATTCGCGGCCCAGGGGGAAAGGGTCGGGGGAAATGCGCCAGTTCTGCCCGGCGAAAAGCCCCCCGGCGGGAATGCGGGAGCGGACGAACCGGGCGCGTTCGGCGGGCGTGGCCGGCGAAGTTTCGGGAGGGGTCATTCCGAGCCTTCGCCTGTTTTGCGGACCTCTAGCCCGCATATTTCATATCGCTGGCGGAACATGCCACACCCTGAACGGTAGGGCGGCGCTGCCGCGCCGCCCTGAATTTGGGCGAAGTAGCAGCTTCGCCCTACCTGGGTATGAAATATGCAGGCTAGAACCTCAACCCGCCGGTGAACGGGAGTCCATTTCCGGTTCGGAGCGCCGATTTTCAATCGGCTTTCAGCGTCATTGCGACCGCAAAGCCGGCTGCAAGTCGGCGCTCCAGAATGTTGGCATTTCGTGCGGAGCATGCAATATGCGGGCTAGGTGCGGATCTGGCCGTTGCCGTAACCGAGCCATTTGTAAGTGGTCAATTCCTCCAGCCCCATCGGGCCGCGCGCGCCGATCTTGTCCGTGCTGATGCCGATTTCGGCCCCCATGCCGAATTCCCCGCCATCGGTGAAGCGGGTCGAGGCGTTCCAATAAACCGCCGCGGAATCCACCCCGGCCAGGAACTGCCGGGCGCGCCCCTCGTCGCGCGTGACAATGCTGTCGGAATGCGCGGAGCCATACTGGTTGATGTGGGCAATGGCCTGGCCCACGCCGTCCACCACGCGGATGTTGACAACGTAATCGTTGTATTCGGTGTAAAAATCCTGGTCGCTGGCGGGCCGGATGGCGCGGGCGGGATGCGGCAGGCTGGCTTGCAGGATTTTGCGGGCGGGATCGTCCGCGCGCATCTCGACTTTCTTGGCGTCGAAACGGGCGCCGATGACCGGCAGAAAGGCGGCGGCAACCGGGGAATCCACCAGCAACGTCTCCATCGCGTTGCAGACGGCGGGGCGCTGGCACTTGGCGTTGAAGACGATTTCCCCCGCCATTTGCAAATCCGCGTCCGCGTCCACATATACGTGACAAACGCCCTTGTAATGTTTGATCACGGGCACCTTGGAGCAATCCGCCACGGCGCGAATGAGGCGTTCGCCCCCGCGCGGCATGCACAAATCCACGTATTGCGCCAGGGCGAGCAGTTCCTTCACCGCGTCCCGGTCGGTGGTGCGGACGACCTGGATGGCGTGGGCGGGAAAAGCGGCCAGCGCCCGCGAGGCGGCCTGGGTGAGAACATCGGCGATGGCTTGATTGGAATGAATGGCCTCCTTGCCGCCGCGCAAAATGGCCGCGTTGCCCGACTTGAAGCAAAGGCTGGCGGCGTCGGCGGTGACGTTCGGGCGCGATTCGTAAATGATGACGATGACGCCGATGGGGGTGGAGATTTTTTGCAGGCGCAAACCGTTGGGGCGCGTGCGGTCATCCAGGATTCTGCCGACCGGATCGGGCAACGCGGCCACGTCGCGCAGGCCGCGGGACATGGCGGCAAGGCGGTGGTCGTCCAGTTTTAGGCGGTCGAGCATGGCGTCGGACAGGCCCAATTTGGCGGCGGCCGCCATGTCGCCGGCGTTGGCCTCCTGGATGGCGGGGCGGTTCTGGTCCAGCGCGTCCGCCATGGCGAGGAGGCAGGAGTTTTTCTGGCTGGCGGACAACTGGGCCAGTTGGCGGGAAGCGGTTTTGGCCTGCCGGGCCACTTGCGTCATTTCTTCGGACAAACTCATGGGGTCAAGTTAATTCAAATCCGCGCGGTGGAAAGGGAAAATTCAGGGGGCGCAGGACAGAATTCTTCCTCTCGTCGGTAGGGCGGCGCTGCTGCGCCGCCCAAGAATTCAGGGCAGAGCGGCAGCTCTGCCCTGCCACGAAGGCGAACAATTCTGTCCTGCAACCAAATTCAAGTTCCCCGACATTTTCAGTGTATGACGAATCAAAACGGCGAGGTTTGCCGTTTTTGACAGCATACACCATACCAACCGATATGGGGTGAACACCCCATACCCATTCATGGCTTATATGCCGTAGTATATCCGCCTGTTAAAGTTTGAACGCAAAAGGGAAAGAAGGCGTAAGCAAGAAGAAAGCGAAAAACTATAATGAAAGCAATCTTTTCAACGCCAGTTTCGCGAAATAGCGCGATGCGAATTCCCATGAGTGTCGGCTTTGCATTCGCCCTGACGCTCCTCCACCTCAATGCCACCGCGCAGGAGGTCAAACTGGGAACGGCCAACAATTATGCGGTGCTGGCCGGCTCTGCCATCACCAGCACCGGGCCAACCGTCATTAACGGGGGCCTGGGGTTGACACCAGGCAGTTCGGTCACTGGCGGCCCGGTAGTCAATGGGTCTTATGATGTGGATAATGCGGCTGCCGTCCAAGCCCAAAACGACTTGACCACCGCCTATAATCAGGCCGCCGGGCTTGCCCCGCTCCAGAATCTATCGGGCCAGGATCTCGGGGGGATGACTCTGACGCCTGGGGTCTACAAATTTGATTCTTCAGCATATCTCACGGGAACGCTGACACTCAACTGCTTGGGCGACCCCGATGCCGTCTTCGTCTTCCAAATCGGATCCACCCTCACCACCGGATCAGCGGACGGTTCTTCCGTAGTCACGATCAACGACGATGGCTCTTTGAACCCGGGCATCAGCACTTTTTGGCAGATCGGCAGTTCGGCGACGCTCGGCACATCCACCGCCTTCGAGGGGAACATCCTCGCCATGACCTCCATCACGGCGGACACGGGCGCAACGGATTTGGACGGCCGGCTGTTGGCGCGCAATGGAGCGGTTACTTTGGATAACAATACCATTACAGCGCCGCCTGCAGAGCCAGAGGCGGGAGGCTCAACAAGTTCAGCGCCGGACACTGGCAGCACGCTTCTGTTACTTGGCTCCGGACTGGCGGCTCTTTTTGCCTTTGGACGCCGGTCCACTTTGAACGCGCGGCACGCCTGAACCACGCCGCTTCGAATTGGGCCATAGACTTTGCACCAGATTGCATGGCCCGCTCCTTCCCTGATTGGTTCCAGTCTCCTCGGGTTGGGGAGTGCGATCGTCCCGATCGCCGTGGGGCGCGTCCCGCGCCCCACTCCTTTCCTGATTAGTTCCTGTCCTCCTCGGCTTGACCCCAAAGAGAAGCCTGGCCGGAATGTGCTTGGCCGGAAGCCAAACACGCCGTGCGGGAAGCTACTGGGTAATCGCTTGCATGGACTACAGACTGGAAGAAGAGAATTGCCATCATTCGTTTTTAGTGCTTGTATTACGAGGCGATCAACAGTATTTTAAACTGCGCGCTGGCGTTTTTAGCTCTTTGGCCGAAGCCAACAATTCCGGCGTCCAGAATGCATGGAGTCGCAACCAAGGCCAATTGATTCATGATTAAGCGAAACGAATTGACCGCCACAATTTGCGCCGCAGCACTTCTTATCACGGCCTCTGTGGCCCCAGCCGCGACTCTGACCTTTGATCCGGATGCCGGAAACTTTTTGATCGCTGGCGGTGGAACCACCAGCATTGGCTCGCTGAACGGCGTTTTATACAGCGCGGGCAATTTGACGGACAGTAACACGGTGCGTGAGGTTCAGGTCTATGGCGACATGACCCTCAACGCCGGCGATGTCATCCAGGCAGTCATGGGAAGCACAAATGCCGTCCGGTTCGTCGTGGGTGGCAATGTCAACATTGCTCCGGGCGCGATCCTGAAATTCGGCGCCCAAAGCAATCAAGCCTGCGCGGGCGGCGGCGGGCCGGCCGCGCTTGGCGGGGCGGGTGGCGCTGTGGTAGTATTTGATCCCTCAGGATATTATTCAGCCGGGGGAAAAACGGGTTTATTTGGCCACGAAGGATGGCCGGGCCAAGACGGCTCTCCGGGAGGGCTTGGTGTGCCAGGTGTGAATCAGGGAGCGGCCACCCCCATCCCAGTCAGCACCAATGGCGGCATTGGCGGAGGCTTTTCCCAAGGAGGCATAGCTATCGTCACTCCCATCACTCCCGCAGATCCATCGCCATATCCCGGCAAAGGCGGCCTGGCTGGCGCAAACGGCGTTGACGGCAATCCGGGTGGTCCTGGCAACCCGGGCGGAAACGGCGGGATCGGCCTTCCAGGCGGGATTGGGCCATTCACCGCCACGTTTCCCACCCTTGCCGGTGGCAATGGCGGTAACGGTGGTCAGGGTGGCGGCGGTGGCGGCGGAGGAAGCGGCGGCGGCGGCGGGGGATTTGGCGCCAATGGCGGGTCCGGCTTGCCTGGCGTGGCTGGCGCAGGCGCGTACGACGGTGGCCAACTGGTGGCGTCTGGCGGCAGCGGCGGATTGGTGGCTTCCTTGACGACTAACCCAAACGGCAGCGAAGGCGGCGATGGCGGCAATGGCGGCGAAGGCGGCATTGGCGGCGCGGGTGGTGCCGGTGGTGTCGGCGGCGGTGCCCTTGAGATTCGGTCATACGGCCTTATTACCTTTAACGGTGTGGCTAATGCCAATGGGAGCGATGGTTCCTCCGCTTTCCTAGGCTCACCAGCGTCCAATCTCGGTTTGAACACGAACAGTAATCCCGGTCTGCCAGGCGGCCCGGCCTTGGCCGGGTTTGCAGGTGCTGAGGGCCAAATCGTTGGCAGTCTCAGCAATCTAAATCAAGGTTCTCTTGGCCTGCCTGGCGCTGCAGGACAGTCGGGAGCGAATGGTGGCGATGGCGGACCTGCCGGCGTCTTAGGCGGAGGTCTTTATAGCTATGACTTCATCTATATTGGTGGCGGTGGAGGTGGCGGCGGCAGCAGTGGACGTGGCGGACATGGCGGCAATGGCGGTCCGGGCGCACCAGGCGGCAACGGCGGTGGCGGCGCGGGCGGCGGTGGCGGCGCGGGCGGCACCGTTATCTTCAACGCTACGGCCATCACAGGCAGCGGACAGGTCGATGTTTCCCCGGGTGTGGACGGAGACTCCTACTCAGAATTTGCCGGCTACACCGTGCTTTCCCACGGCACAACTAGCGCCACGGGTAATGGAAATTTCTACATCTGCCCCGTCGGGTCCGTTTCCAACTCCTCTCAGCCTGTCCTGACCGCCCCGCCATCCGGTTCTTCCGCTCATGGCAATCTCGTCACCGTCGCCAATACCAACCTCTTCGCCGCTGATCGGTTTTTGAATCTCTCGCTCGTTCCCTACATTCCTAGCGGCGGAACGCGGTCGGATGGAAGCACTTTCACTCTGCTCAACGGCACCAGTTCCGCCGAGGCGTTTGGCCGGATCAATGTCACGGCCGCCGATCCATTTTTTGCCTCGGTCGTGGCCAACGCTCCTTCGGGAGCCTTTGGCGCGATTTTCACCGGGGCGACCTTGCCCGTGACCGGTGTGACGCTCTCCAATTACGACGGGATTTATCTGCTGAGTCTGCCCGGCGGCCCGGCCTTAAACAATCCCACTTTCGGTAACCAGCCCAGCGGCCAGCTTGCGCTGCTGGACGGCGGATATATGACCCGGCCGGAGTTCGCCGCCGCCGGCCCCACGACCGTCACCCAGCTCGTTTCTGGCGGCGTTTATATGGTCACGCGCTCGCAACAGGCGATTAACTCCCTTCCTATGCAATTCACGGCCGATGTCCCGAACGGCGTGTCCAACGCTTCCGGCGGTGTCCTCACCGCGCCGCAGACATATTCCACCGGCTTGGTGCGAGTGGCGCCAGACAGCCCGGTGGCGTATCTCATCTCGCCACAGTTCACGGGCTATGCCAGCGGCCCGGCGGTCAAATACCTCGTCCCCAGCAACGGGGTCTCCTTACCCGTCGTCCTGACCAATATCACCACGACCCCAACCGCCAATGTCTATGCGTGGGTTCTGGCCGGCAATGCCGATGGCTCCTTCAATGCCGTCGCAATCGCTCCGTCCTCTGCGGTCGTCCTGAGCCGAGGCGCATCCATTGCCTTGACGGTCACCGGTAATGTGCAAAGGCTTGGCAATTTGAATGTGGCCGTGGCCTGCAACGACGCACTGCAACCGACGAAACTCATCACCATCGGCCAAGGCGTGGCGCCCTTGGAGTTCGTGACCACCGGTGACCTGCTGGTGGCCTGCCGCGTGGGCGGAGTCGTCAATCTTGAAGTGGACATCTCCAATACTGGCAATGGCAACCAGTCCGGCCTCGGCGCCAGTAGTGATCTGCATGGCGCGCTTCTGGCCGCGCTCCCCGGCAGCGGCTTTTTCTATACCAACACCCCCATTGACCTTCCCGACGGGATCACAGATCCAATCATCATTCGACTCGCCACCGGCTCGCACGGCTGGGTCAGTCAAGATATTGTCTGCTCCTTCGCCAATGGATCGCGGGACGGTCTCAATAATCCCATCCTCACCACTAATAATATCCTATACCAAGTGGTCGGTCCGCAGTTCGACGCGCAGATCACCGATGCCTTGGGCACCGCCACCATGGCGCAACGAACCCTGGTGAAATTCGGCCCGCTTTTGACCAACCAGGTTGGCGATGCGCTGCTCACATTGCTAAATGACACCTCCGACGTGAACACCAACGCCAAAATTGCCCCCTTCGTCGAGTTGGATTTGCACTCGGCCCAACTGACCGGGCCTGATGCCGGCAAATTCAGCGTGCCATCGATTAGCGAACAAGTGTTGGCCCAGAACAGCAGCTTGAACCTGATCCTATCTTTCCTGGGTGCCAATGCGCCGGGCACCTATAACGCCACGCTCACCATCAGCACCGATCAATCCACCAATGCCGGCGGCGCGGGCGCAAGTTTCAGCTTCAATCTCCAAGCCGTGGTCGCCAGCCTCATCGCCAATCCTGACACGGTGACTCGCGATCTGGACAGTCCGGTGACCATCCCCATCGCCAACCTGCTCAGCAATGACTTCGCGGCCACGGGGACACCCGTCTTCGCCGGCGTCGCGGCCTATTCAGCCAATGGCGCCCACCTGCTCGTCAGCGGTGGCTCCATTGCCTACCAACCTTTGCCCGGCAGCAACACGACAGACACTTTCACTTATACCATCACCAACAACTCTCTGACAGCCACTGGCCTTGTCACGGTCTTGGTCGTGCCCTTCCCTGGCTTGGATCAGATAGCGCCAGGTGATCCCATCCAGGGCACTTCCGCCAACAGCCCCGCCAACCAGTTCCCGGCCCAAGCCATCGACAACACTGTCAGCTCCAAGTATCTGAACCTGGACATTACCAACACCGGGTTCATCGTTTCCCCGTCCGGCCACCGGGTGGTGCGCGCCTTGACGCTCATCAGCGCGGAGGATGCCCCGGAGCGCAGCCCCGCCAGCTTCCTGCTGGAAGGTTCCTTGGACGGCACCAACTTTACCTTCATCGCCAGCAACACCGTACCGCCTTTCCCGGCCACCAATTCCATCCAATCCCTCCATTTTGGCAACAGCCTGGTCTATCCGACCTATCGCCTGCGCTTTCCGACGGTGGCCAATGCCCTGACGGCCAATGCCATGCAGGTGGCCGAAGTCGAATTGCTGCCCTATGGAGAAATCACTTCCTCAAATGACAGCGTCATCCTGACCCTGCCGACCGGGGCGGTGGATGTGCGCGGGGTGGCCCGCCTATTCGACCGCCAACTCGGCCTGACCAACAAATTTGAAATCGCCTCAATCACCAATGGGTTCACGGTGGTGGACCTCATTCCCGCCGCCGGCGCCACCGTCTTGAAAGGCATCGAACTTATTGGCGGGGCGGACGACGCCACCTATCCCTACCGCGTGCCCAGCAGCGTCACCATCAACGGTTCCAAGGACGGCACCAATTTCACCGCCCTTGGGACCATGATTCCGCCCTTACCCGCCACCAATCTGGCCATCCAGGAACTGACAATTTTCAGCAACAACACGCCTTATCTACGCTACCGTTTTGTGTTCGGTCCCCCGGTCGCGCTGGACCGGTTGCAAGTCGGTGAGCTGCGACTCTTTGGCACAGTGCCCGCGCCATTGAGTATCAGCCGTTCGAGCAACGGGGTGGTGGTAAGCTGGCCGGACACCGGCGCCTACCTGGAAAACAACCCGAACGCGGTGGATATTCTGTGGAGTCTGGTGACCAATCCGCCCGCGCTCAACAACGGCACGAACTCCGTCACCCTGCCGGCCAAGGCCCCGGCCAATTTCTTCCGCCTGCATTAGCCAGAACCTTGTTTTTCTTCGGAAAAAGTGGTCAGTCCTCACTATTGACACTAATTGCATTTTGGTTCGTTTTTCATGCAGCGGGTTGGAGACGCGGGGGCAACCGCCCGTATGCTCTCACCGCGCCAGCCAGGCGGGTTTCATCGCCCTTTCCTGGCGCAATCGCCGATGGCGCTTGGTTTGGCTCCGCTGTCCGGTGCCGGACGGCCAACCGGGTGCCGATAACGGCGGTCATCTCTTTGCAGATTTCATTCCAACCTGAAATGACGATTCAAGCCAGCAAAATCGTTTGAAGTAATTTGCATTTGCCGGCCCCATTTGCAAGATGTTCCCGCCATCCAGCCATAACATGTGGATTATCAATAGGTTGGATAGAAAAAGGTTCTTCGCTGTTTTCAGTGGATGACGACGCAAGACGGACAGGTTTGGGGAGCGCGATAGTCCCGATCGCCGTGGGGCGCGTCCCGCACCCCATTCCTTCCCGGATTGGTTCCTGTCATCCTCGGATTGACCGCAAAGAGGAGGCTGGCTGAAATGTGCTTGGCCGGAAGCCAAACACGGCGTGCGGGAAGTTACTGGGTGGTCGCTTGCATGGACTACAGACTGGAGAACAGAATTACCGCGAAAATGCACAAAAGGCGCATAAACAAAAGAATTTTTGCGCTTCTTGCGCCTCTTCGCGGCCATTTCATTTCCATCCTGCGGACCCCTCTGTAAAACAACATTGTGCTCCCCCGCTGATCGGGCTGCGCGCGCCCTCCCCCGGAATCGCCGCGGCGCGATCAGATCCACTGAAACCCAAAATCGCCGCAATCTCAAATCCAGACAATTCTGGTTCTGCGCCCAAACTATGCTCCCACTAGGAAGGCCTCCGCGGTGCTCGATACAGGCAGATGTGCCTCCAACGACTCCGGATGGGTGCGATGCATCAATCCCCGGGCGCGCGTCGCTTCCTCCACCGTGCCGTTGGCAATCACGATGAACTTGCCGGCCTTGAGAGCCGTCTCGTAATTGGGAACGCTCTTCTTCGGGATGCCCAGGCGGTTCAGGCCGCCGCCAATCGCGCTCATGCCGCCTACCGTGTCTTCCAGCGCCCCAACGATGCCACCTACCAGCGGCCCCGCCATCAGAAGCGGTCCGAAACGCGGGACAAAGAAGAACGCCGAACCGAACAACAGCGCCCAAATCCCGCTCCAGAAGACCCCCAATTTTCCCCAGTGTTGCATGCGTTCCCCGTCATGGTAGTAGCCGACGACGTCCTCGTCAGTGAAATAATCGCGTCCGACAATCGAGAGTTTCTTCATGTCAAATCCCGACTGTAGCAGTTCCTTGATGGCGGCTTCGGCTTCGGTGTGCGATTTGTAGATCGCTGTGACCGCATGGTTCGTGATCATCATTTCTCCCGTGATTATGTTTTTGGTTTTATCCCAGCCACACATTAGGCCGCGGCCCGGCCCTTGGCTATGGGGTGTTCACCCCATATACATGCGGGTGTCAGTCTTGAATGGCGCTTAGAAAAGGGTTCATCGCTGTTTTCAGTGGATGACGACGCAAAACTGAGAGGTTTGCCTGCCAAAGCGGAACGCCGTTCCGCGCTCCACGACGCTTCGCGTTCACCGCGCGCAACCGATGTGCCGGCAGGTCTTGGAGCGCGCGCGCCAGCGCCGCTTTCCCACGCGCCCCGGCGGGCCCCGATGTATCGGGACGCGCCCTGTCTTTCTCCCCTCTGTCACCGACGCATTGCAAAAATCCTCATTTTTTCCTTGACGTGCTGCGCTTATATGCTAATCTTGCTTGCGTGAAGGCGTGGCATATAGGGCCGGGCGGCGACGGGATGAAAATCCCGGCCAGCCGGGTTTGTTGCGGAGGTCCGGTCTTTCGGACATCACTCCGCCATTCCCAGGCTCATTGCCCTCCGTTTCGCATCGGCCATGCTTGCGGTCGAAGTAAAGTACAATTCCACTTAATTCCACTTGGTTCCAGTTGGTTCCACTTAATTCCACTTCCCGCCCGCCGGGGGGCCACCCATGCGTATTTGCCGCCAGAAGCGCACAAAGCACAGCGCGGCCAGCCGCAACCAAAGGAATTGAACCACGGATTTCACGGATAGCACGGATAAGAGGCGACGGATTTCCCATCCGTGAAATCCGTGAAATCCGTAGTCAGAAATCCTCCCAAAAGATGAGTGATTTCAGAGTCAGGGGAATGCCGGGCAGGGGAATGGAAGAAGGCGTCTTACCGATGATTCCCCTGCCCATCATTGCCCTGACTTCTCCCCTGCCCTTTGAGGTTTTTGCGCCCTTTTGCGGCGAATCAATGGAAGTGGCTCTCCTGGAACAACTTACACGCCACACGGAGTTTTCCGGGTCAAGCCCAATCAAGCCCAATCAAGCCTAATCAAGTTATTATTTTGCCGTGAACACAGTCAGACATCTGGGCTTGGTTGAAAGAGCCGGGACGGCTCCGCCACTTTGCGCCAGGAACCGGCTTCCCATTCCAACGCGCAGGACGGTCTTCGTCTCTTTGGCAGGGCGGTGCTGCTGCGCCGCCCAAGAATTCAAGGCAGAGCGGCAGCTCTGCCCTGCCGGGAAGGCGAGGAATTCTGTCCTGCACTCTCCCCTTCCAGGCTGGTTGGCGGTGATTTTGCCAATTGGCGTTTGTTCTGTTAATTTCACGGGAATGTCTTGTGCAAACAATTCGCCGCCGGTCATCCAGTTCGGCATCGAAACGGAAATCGGCATCGCGCGCGACGGGGAGGAAAACGCGGACCTGGTGGCCGAGTCCATCGCGCTGGTGCGCAGCGCCACCAAGTCGGGGGTGCTGATGCGGTGGGATTATGAGTGCGAAAATCCGCACGCCGACATGCGCGGGTTCCAGGTGGAGGAGTTGCTGCAGGATTCCGACGAGGCGCATTATTTTGCGCAGGATTCGGAGCGGGAACTGAGTTATGTGGAAATCAAGAGCGACCTGGCGCTGGGCAACGGCGGGCGCTTTTACAACGACCACGCCCACCCGGAGTATTGCACGCCCGAATGCGGCACGCTGGAGGAACTGGCCGCGCACGACCGCGCGGGGGAACGGATTTTGATGCGCTGCGCCCAAAAACTCTCCGAGGAAGGAGGCGGCTCGGTCCGGCTCTACAAGAACAACACCGATTTCCGCGGCCACAGTTACGGCTGCCATGAGAATTACCTGCTGCCGCGGTCCCTGCCGTGGGAAACACTGGCGCGCGGCGCCCAGGCCTTCTTGGTCACGCGGCAGATTTTTGCGGGCGCGGGGAAATTTGCGCTGGAAGAAGAGGACCGGTTTGCCGGGCCGGGGTTCCAGATCGCGCAACGAAGCGATTTCTTCAGCGAACTGCAAAGCGTGGACACGATGCGGCGCCGGCCCATCATCAACACGCGCGATGAACCGCACGCCAACCCCGCCTTATACCGCCGCTTCCACGTCATCCTGGGCGACGCCAACATGTCGCCTTTCGCCACGCGCCTGAAGACGGGCGCCACCGCGCTGATGCTGGAAGCCCTGGCGCGCAATCCCCGCTGGCCCTGCCCCGTCCTGGCCGACCCGCTGCGCGCCTTGCGCGAGATTTCGCGCGACGCGACTTTTCGCTGGCCGGTTGCGTTGCAAGACGGCGCGGCCTCCAGCGCCATCGCCGTGCAAAGGGCCTGGTGCCAGGCCGCCCGGGAATTCTGCGACCTGACAGACCCGGACCGGGCGGCGCTGTGGGGGGACTGGAACCAGGTGTTGACAGACCTGGAAAGCGATCCGATGCGCTGCCGGGACCGGCTGGATTGGGTGGCCAAGCTGGCGCTGATCCGCCAATTTCAGGAGGCGGAAAAAATCGGCGACGCGGATCCATGGCTGCGGAGCCTGGACCTGGAATACCACCGGCTGGATTTGGAGGCGGGCCTTTATTACGCGCTGGAGCAGTCCGGCGCGATGGCCTGGGCGCCCGGCGAGGCGGCGGTGCGGCGCGCCATTGCCCAGCCGCCGGACAGCACGCGGGCCTGCGTCCGGGGCCGGTGCATTCAGAAATTCTCCGGCCATGTCCTCTCCGCCCAGTGGGACCACATCACGCTGCAAGGCAGCCGGCGCGCGTTGAGAATCTCCCTGCTCAACCTGTTCACGCCCAAGGAACTGGCCGCCGTCTGCCAAGCGGTGGAGGCGGCACAGCAACCCGACGACTTGGCCGCAATCGCCGAGCCGGCGGACGGATAACTAAAGATGAAGAAACGGAAAGCGGGAAACGGAGAAAGGACGGGATGGCAGTTGCGGGGGGGGTGGGGCGTGAGTTTCACGCAATCGCAGATGCGGCAATTTCGCGCATTTCTGATGTAATTTTGCCGATTTTGCGTGGATTGCCGGTCGTGGATGGATTGCTTGTATTATTGTAAGTGCTTCTGCTATAACAACTTACGCATAGATAACTGTCCCTGTCGGGGGTCTGGCATCGGTCATGCTAACTAACAGGCAAGCAGCGCGCTGGCGTTGTGGATTGATATGAGAACGAACACACAAGCATTGCCGGTGGAGACTTGGGAGACCGAGCCTAAACTCAAACTCCTGGCACGAAACGGCGACAAGACCGCCGCGAACCGTTCGACGCCCAAGGTGTCCGCGCCGCCCGCCGTCCTGCGCCAGCAGCGGCGGGAATTGCAGGTTTTGGGATGGGAAGCCCGGGTTGGACGACTGGTCGTTTTGAGCCGGAGCCAAAGCTAATCCCGCGACGGATAGTGGAGCAGGCTGGCTTGAATCATCGGGTTTTCTGTTTTCATAAGCCCTGCTGCCTCGTTGGGCGGCTGTAGTCCTTTTGCTCCACCGGGATACATCTTTCTCTTGCCCCTGCATCTTTTCTCATTTTGAGCTTTCACCGGCAGATGGGTTCATGTCAATTATGCCGGCATAAATGAATATCCATGAATATCAGGCCAGACAATTGCTGGCGCGGAACGGAGTGGTGGTGCCGGCGGGCGAGGTTTGCGCCTCAGCCGGGGCCGCGCAACAAGCCGCCGAACAAATCCTGGCTCAGGGGCACAAGCGGATCGTGATCAAAGCGCAGATTCATGCCGGCGGACGCGGCAAGGGGACTTTTAAGAACGGCTTCCAAGGCGGGGTGAAGATTTGCCAGACGGCGGGCGAGGTTTATGAGAATGCCGCAGCGATGCTGGGCAATGTGCTGGTCACCAAACAAACGGGACCGGATGGGCGGCTGGTGGGCAAGGTCCTCGTCGTGGCGGCGCCAGTGATCCTGAAGGAATTTTATTGCGCTGTTTTGCTGGATCGGGCAGGCGCGCGCCCGATGGTGATGGCCAGCACCGAAGGAGGGGTGGAGATCGAGGAAGTGGCGGCCCGGCACCCGAAGAAGATTCTCAAGATGCCGGTGAACCCATCACTGGGTTTGATGCCGTTTCAAGGGCGCAAGCTGGCTGTCGCGCTGGGCTTGAAGGGGGAATTGATCGCGGCGGGAGCGAAGATGTTTGGCGGTCTTTACCAGACCTGGTGGGAATGCGATGCCAGCGTGCTGGAGATCAATCCACTTTGCCTCGTCACCGGCCCGGATGGGAAGGAGTCGCTCATGGCGGTGGACGCGAAAATGAGCCTGGACGACAACGCGCTCTACCGGCATCCGGACCTGCGGGCGATGCGCGATCTGGCGGAAGAAGCGCCGCTGGAAATCCAGGCCGGCAAATACAATCTCAACTACATCAAGCTGGACGGAAACATCGCCTGCATGGTCAACGGCGCGGGCCTGGCGATGGCCACCATGGACCTCATCCAGCATTGCGGGGGCGAGCCGGCCAACTTTCTGGACGTGGGCGGCGGCGCGGGCCGGGAGCAGGTCACGGCGGCGTTCAAAATTATATTGAGCGACGCGCATGTGAAGGGGATTCTGGTCAACATTTTTGGCGGCATCATGGATTGCAACATCATCGCGACCGGCATCGTCGCGGCGGTGAAGGAAACGGGATTACAACTCCCGCTGGTCGTGCGGCTGGAAGGCAACAACGTGGCGGCAGGCAAGCAAACCCTGGCCCAGTCCGGCGTCGCCATCATCACCGGCGACTCCATGGCGGATGCGGCGCAAAAGGTTGTGAAAGCGGTGGAGAAATGATAAGTTGGGAACATGAAAGATCGTGTGGAAACATTTTACACGAAAGCAAACATTGAAAACCACGTTGACCGGAAGAAGTCGGTTGACGTCAACAAAATGTTGGTGGATAGCGGGGCGGAATTCACCTGGATCAACGGCGAAACCCTGAAAAGCATCGGCGTCAAGCGTGAAAAAGAGGATTATACCTTCGTCATGGCGAACGGCCAGCATGTCACCCGCGCCGTTGGCTTCGCCATCATACGGGTCGGCGACTCGCTCACCATTGATGAAGTCATTTTTGGCGAGCCGGGAGACTTGGAAATCCTCGGCGCGCGATCACTGGAAGGAATGAACCTGCGCGTGGATTCCCGCGCGAAAAAACTCGTGGCCGGCGGACCAATTCTGGCGGCGTAGACCCAACAACCGGCTGAACTCAACGGGATTCCGCATGAATCAGTTTCCGGCAGTGGAAAGCCTCGGCATGGCGGGTGGGCGACTTTGCCTCGATGCCCCGCAGCCGCATCAGGCCCTGAAACAAATCCGCGGAAAACCAATGCTTGTCCCGCTGCGTTCCAAAATAGCGCATCAGCCGCCGCACCTTCTTTCGACGAATGGCGTCGGACAAAGGGACAAAGAAGTTTGGCGCCCGCAAATCGCCGTCATATTTCGGGACCTCATATTCCAGGATCAGGTGGTTGCGGAACGTGTTCCAGGTCAGCTCGCAAACCAGGCGATGGTCCTGATGCAGGTCTTCCCGGCAGTGGGTGAAGATCAGGTCCGGCGAGAACGATTGCTTGAGTTCCTCAAAGCACTCCTTGACGGGAGCGCCCAGGTAGGGAAGAAAACCGTCGCGGAAGGACTTCACCACGATGGTCTTCTTGCGCGCGCCTCTTAAAAAGGCGTTCGCGCTCCGGCACGCTTCCCTGGCCCGCTCCGGATTGGAACACATTACCAGCCAGTAGAATTCGAGGCGGTCCGAGTCAGCGGTCAGGCGCAGGACCGTGCCGCCGCAGCCAATCTCGATGTCATCGGCGTGCGCGCCCAGGCAGAGGACGGTTCTAATGTTGTCGAATCGGCAGTGGATCATAGGTTTGACTCAAGTGTGCGGGCAGTTTCGGTCTAAAGGACGGCGGCTTCCGGGATGGGCACGACAAACCTTCCGCCCCATTCTCGAATGTAGGCGAGTTGCTGGACAATTTCGTCCTGCAAATTCCATGGCAGGATCAGGACATAATCCGGTTTGGTTTGGGCGATCTTCTCCGGCGCGTAGATGGGAATATGCGTGCCCGGCAGGAACTTCCCCTGCTTGTATGGATTGCGATCCACCGTGTAGTCGAGAAAGTCCGTCCTGATGCCGCAGTAATTCAACAAAGTGTTGCCCTTGCCGGGAGCGCCGTAACCGGCCACCGATTTGCCGGCGCGCCGGGCCGCAATCAAGAACTCCAGCAGCTTTCGTTTGGTTTCCTTGACCTGTCCCTCAAAGGAAGTGTAGGTCTCCAAACGATTGAAGCCCAACTCCTGTTCGCGGCGCCGCATGGCCGCCACACGCGGCGTCGCCGGCTGGCCCTCGTCCTCGGAATGCCGGGCATAGATTCGAAGCGAGCCGCCATGCGTCGCCAATTCCTCGACATCAAACATCGTCAGCCCGTGGCGAGCGAAGGTCTCTTCCGCCGTGAGAAACGAGAAATAGCTGAAATGTTCGTGATAAATGGTATCGAACTGGGTTGCCTCCATCAGACGCCACAGGTGGGGAAATTCCATCGTGATCACGCCGCCGGGCTTCAGGAGCAGCTTCATCCCCGCGACGAAATCGTTCAATGCCGGGACATGGGCAAGGACGTTGTTGCCGATCAGCAGATCGGCCGGCTTGCCTCGGGCGAGCACTTCCCGCGCCGTTTCGACTCCGAAAAACCGCACCAGGGTTGGCACCCCTTTCTTAATGGCGTGGGGCGCGATGTTGGCGGCGGGATCAATGCCCAGCACCGGGATCGCCTTTTGCACGAAATTCTGGAGCAGGTAACCGTCATTGCTTGCCAGCTCGATGACCAGGCTTTGCGGCCCCAACCGCAGGCGCCGGGTGATCATGTCCGCATACTCCCGCGCGTGCCGCAGCCACGAGTCGGAGTAGGAGGAAAAATAGGCGTACTCGGAATAAATGCGGCCGGCGGTCACGTACTCGCCGAGCTGCACAAGGAAGCATTTTTCGCAGACCAGAACGTGCAGGGGATAAAATGGCTCCATCTGGTTCAGTTGTTCCGGGGCGACATAGCTTTCGCACAGCGGGGACATGCCCAAATCAACAAAAGTGCGCCGCAATGACGCGCCGCAGAGGCGGCATTTGCCCAGTTCAGGTTCGCTTGGCATGGTTGGATTGCACATGGATCTGGAAGTTCGGTTTCAATTGAGCCGGCGATAGACGGGCTTGACGGGCCGGCCGGCGAGAAATTTTCCGACCCCGTCCTCCAGCGCGTTGCGATAGACCCCCAGCGCCTCATGCACGGCCTGGACGGTGCGCTCAATGTCGCGGTCTGAATGCGAATAGCTGACGATGAAGGAAGGGGCCAGGATGCCGCGTTTGAGTATCTCCTGCAAGAACAAGGTGCGGAATTCCTGCGACGGGCGCTTTTGCGCATCGCGGGTTCCATACGTCAGGCAGCAAGGTTTGCCGGCGAGTGAGAAGAAACCCTGCAACCCGGCGCTGGCAATGGCCTGCCCTATTCCGGCGGCCAGTTTTCGGCCTTGCTCCCAGAGGGCCGGCACCACCGGTTCCCGCTGGTAGATGCGCATCACCTCCAGGGCGGCAGCCAGGGAATGCGTCTCGGCTCCATGCGTCGTGGAGAGAAGGAAAACGCGCGGCTGGTCGTGGTCAAGTCCGCCGAGCCGCATGATTTCCCGCCGGCCGGCCAGCGCCGAGATGGAAAAGCCGTTGCCCAGGGCCTTGCCGAAGGTGGAAAGATCGGGCACAAAATTGTAATAACCCTGCGCGCCGCCATTATGCCAGCGGAAGCCCGTGATCATCTCGTCCAGGATCAACAAGGCGCCCTCCCGGCGGCAAAGATCGCGCAGTCCGGTCAGGAAGCCATCCGCCGGCGGCGTGTCCTTTTCCACCTCCAGCATGGCCGCGGCAATCCGCCTGGGATGGCTGCGGAACAAGTCTTCGGCGCTGGCGAGATCATTGTAACGAAATCCCACCGTCAGATCCTTCACCGACTGCGGGATGCCGGCATTGACGGCCGTCGTGCCAATGAACCAGTCACTGACGGAAAAGAACGGCTGGTCCCGGCAAATCGCAATCAGATCGCGGCCGGTGTGGGCCCGCGCCAGCTTAAGCGCCCCATCGTTGGCGTCCGAGCCATTCTTGGCGAATTTCACCATCTCGGCGCCGGGCACCAGCTCGAGCAACTTCTCGGCGCATTCCAGCTCGATGGGTGAGGGGCGGTTGAAATTGCTGCCCTGCCGCAATTGGCGGCAGGCCGCCTCCACCACCGGCTCGTATGCGTGCCCCAAAGTAACCGTCCGCAGCCCCATCGCATATTCAATGTATTCGTTCCCATCGGTGTCCCATATATGGCAGCCCTTGCCATGAGTGATGTAGATCGGCGGAGTTTCCGGAAACTGGTCATCGCCTTTGGCGTAGGTGTGGCTGCCCCCGGGAATGACCTGGTGGAACCGGCTTTGTAGCTGGCGCGATCTGTTGGTGTTGGCATTCATCGAAGTGTGTTAGTGATCCGCCTTGCGCTTCCAGACTTCCCAGGGCGCATCGCCGCCCGCGCAAAGGTCCGACAATTCCTGCTGCTCCTTGAAGGTATCCATGGACCAAAACCGGTCGTATTTGTATCCCATGATCAGGTTCTTCTCGATCAACCGATCGAAAGGCGGACCGACCAGATCCTCCCCTTCCCGGATATAATCAAAAATTTCCCGCCGGAAGGCAAAGAAGCCGGCATTGACCAGCAGGCCCGACCGGCTGACCGCCTCAATGCCGCTCACCTGGCAGCCGCTCCGTAACTTGACGATGTGAAACGATTGGGAGGGCGGCGCGCAAACGAACGCGGCCACCTTGCCGCTGCGTCTGAATTTTTGCAGCATCCTGGGCAGGGGCAGATCGGTCAGGCCATCGCTGTAATTAGCCAAAAAGTATTCGTCGTCACCCAGGAAATGGCGCACTTTCACCAGGCGCTGGCCGATGGGAGTGCTCAGCCCCGTGTCCACGAAGGTGATGTTCCAATCCTGCGTGTCGCTTGTGATCAGAGACACGGTCTTGCCTCCGCCCGAAAGCACGAAGTCGTTCGAGATGCACTCGTCGTAATGCAGAAAGTAGTCCTTGATCTTGTCCGCCCTGTACCCCAGGCAGATGATGAAGTCCTTGTGCCCGAAATGGGCGTAATACTTCATGACATGCCAGAGCACCGGACGATAACCGATGGGCACGAGGGGCTTGGGGATATTGTCGCCGTACTCGCGCAACCTTGTCCCCAGCCCGCCGCAAAACAGAACTACTTTCATGTGTGTTTGATCTCCTCTCTCATTTCACCGCGGCACCGCCTTCGCGCCCGATGGAAACTGCAACTCAATCCCCTGAACGCACCGCGCGATAGAAGGTGTCCGTGGGCATCGCGCTGACATTAATCGAAAACGTGCCCGAACGGTTAGCCGTGCCCACTCCCATCGTTTGCCATGGGCCATTCACGTTCGTTGTAAACTGGAAGGTGTACGTCTGCCCGGGCAGGCCCGAAACAGTGAGTTGATACATGCGCCTGCCAGCCAGCCGGATGCTCAACGAGTCCATTCCCAAGACACTGCCCACGCCCGGGGGCGGATAGTTTTGAGAAGCATCGTCCAGCACCAGCACCCAGTCGTTGGTGTCCGGCGGAGTAAATGTCTTCGTTCCGGTCGTGTAGTATGAGGCGATGAAAGCCGGCACGCCGTTGCTCGGATTAAACCACCATGCGTTGGCAACACTTCCGCTTATGTTGTTCATGGCCATGGTAACGGTATTCTGCGTGGGAATGTACGCTATGACGGTATGGTTGTCGCTGGTCTTGGCGTCCACTGCGAGATTGGGTCCGGACTGATAACCGGCCGTCATAACGGTATTTCTGACATCCGGCACTAATAACCAAAACTCCCTGGATTGAAACAGCCGTCCCAATTCCTCCTCCGCCACCGAGCCTGGGGAGCCTAGTTGAGATTGCCATGTCAGATTGGTTCCTTCCTTCGGACCGCCCATGGTCCAGATTGCGGCATTGCCACAAATACGGCCAAGATTGCACCCGAACAGACATTCCCAGTAAGCTTCCTCCCTAAGCTGCATCGGAGTCAGGCCGTGGCCTATCTCGTACCAATCTTCGCCCATGAGTGCTGGAAGCGCATTCGCGCGCCAATAGTTGTTCGATGCGCCCAACTGTGTGTAGGCAAACACATCGTAATCCCAGTTCAGAGACAGCCATGATGGAATTGACCCGAAAGCAATCAGGGCGGCATCCATGCTTGAGTATCCGCCAAGGGGCGCGTCCTGCGTCCCGTTATTGATGTATCTCGCGGCCTCAAACGTAATGAGCTGGTTGGGCGCGTTGGAATGGATGGCCACGGCGAGGTCCTGCAATTTGCTGTAAAGGCCGGGCTGATTGGGATCGGCATCCCCGCCCAGGGACCAAATGATGTTCGTGAAGTTCTTGTAGCGATTGCCGAGAAAATTCCCGTATGCATAGATTGTGGCGTCGGAACTGTTCAAGTAACTGTTCATATAGCCCCCCGCCGGAGTCAGCCCCACAAAGCCGGGATCAGCCAACACAAGCATTCCGTAGTATGCCATTCGGCTGAATTCATAATCCACGAGCGCCCAGTAAGTGGGGTCCTCGGCCGTGAAGTCCGCCCCGTCAAAAGGGGGGATGCCATAATAGTTGTTGGGAGCGCCTGTCTGGTCACACGCATCCACAGGATAAACCCACAGCGTGTTGAATCCGCGCGCGGCGCGGTCCACAAGATACGTCTCCAGATCATTGGTCGAAACTTGCACCATGATGGTCTGGGGGGCGTCGCCAACCATGTAAAACGGCGCGCCGTGCTGGTCAACCAAGTAGCGCTGGCCGCCGGATGCAATCTTCAACGGATAAGCAGGGCCGGCCCCGGCATTTGCAGCCGCTAGCAACAGGAAAAAGGCGGTGGTTATTTTCATTTTGTCATTTGGATGGCGGCGTCTTTATGCCGGAAGTTGCATGTTGGAAGATAAAGATCGCGCGCGTTCAAAGTCCTGGGCGCTACCAGCCGAGATGTGGAAGGACGGCGCGCGCCAGCAATTTAACGACCCGGAAAGGCAACGGTCGCCCCAGTTTCAGTTGCTCGCGATAGCGCTCGATCAGCTTGTGCATCATAATTTCCAACACATTGCGCGGATCGCGGTAAAGCGACGGGCGGCCCAGCTTCCTGGACAAGGAGGTCCAATCAACATCCCAGATATTGATCTTTCGAAATGTTTCAACACCATACCGGTCGAAGTAATTCAGCAACTCCTCATCCCACCAATAGAACGCATCGCGCGTGGCCAAAGAGCGGTATTTGTCCAGCCAGGGATATGCTGTCATCCACGACGGGTCAACCGGTACCAAAGGGTAATCGTAAGTCTTCAACCTGGTGTCCTGGTAGCGCACGCAGATGTCCCAGGGTCTCAAACCATGCTCGATAAACTCGAAGCACTTGTACCAGCGGTGCTTGCTGAACACCCGCTGCGGGTCCAAGGCGAGGAGATGCAGCAGTTTGATCTCGTTAAGAGTGACGACGGGACCTGAAGCGGCTGGAATTCGCTGAGTATGAATTAACGAGACATCGTGGTAAGCGCTGTCGTCGTCGACAAATGCCAATGGGACCGGATAGCGACCGATCGAGGCTTGAGTGATCCCCGGCAGGAATTCGATCAACTCGAAATTGAACCGGGTGCCAGGGGCGGCGTCCGCCATCATCGGCCACTCCCGGCTCGTCCGCCAGTTTGCGGACAACAATTCGTCGGCATCCATACTAATGATCAGTCGGCGGCCGGGGATTTGCCTGGCTGCTGAAATCAGCCGCTCCCGTCGCCGCCCTTCATCAAAAGCAACCCCGAGATCGATGATGCTGCAGCCGGCTTCCCGGGCAATCGCAACGCTGTTATCGGATGACCCATTGTCGCCAACAATGACGTGATCCGCCCACATCTGCATGCCGGCGATGGTGTCCGGCAATATCCAGGATTCGTTCTTGACCGGTACGATGCAAATGACGGTGGTTTTAATCGCCATATATGACTAATTCACCAGACCGCCCAATTCTCGACCGGATGCGTGATAGTGCCCAAAGGCAAATCTCAACGCCGCCGGTAGAGACTCCAAGCCTCTGAAGAATCAACTTGCGCAAAGTTGGCCTGAAGATAATTTCCGTATATTTCCAACATGGCATCCACGTTCTCGAAACCCCGCCCCTGGACGTTGTCGAAATTCCGCGGAACGACGACCAATGACACGCTGCCCAGGAACTGAGTAGGAGACGGATGGTTGCGGCGATCAAACGTAAAATCCAGGTGCCACCATTGGTTTTCGTCGCGGGCGGGGGTAATGCCAAGGGCAAACGAAAACGGGTCGGTGAACCCCATCACGGTAACGGTATCGCCTTTGGACAAATGTCTGCGCAACAGGTCGAGGCCCTCGTTGATTCTCAATGGAAAATCGCGCGCAGGCCAATACTCGGTGATATGTTGAGTGGACGCCGGAACGAGAAGGTCGCGGAGCGGTCCGGCACGGATTCGCCGGGAGGCGTCGAATGAGGGACGCCGAACCAAGTTCCAGGCGCTGGAATACGAGAAGGAGGCGATATCCCGGGCTAGAATCGGAAGGCAGAATAGAGAAAGGACCAAAAGAACGCTGGCGGCGTGCATAAGGCGGGCCTGGCTTTTCATGGCCTGCATCTGTTCCCAATTCCGGCGGCGGAACGACTCCAAAACCACCAGCCCCGCGACAAAGTAAATCGGATCTTCCACTCCGCCGCGTTGCGCCGCATTGCCGGCCTCGACACACAGGGCTATCGTCAAGATCCATGCCGCGGTCAGCCATAAGCGAAAGGACGAACGCGGTGACTTGGGCGATGATTGATCCACATACGTCCAGAAACAGAGACAAACAAAGGCAAGGTAAATCCACAGCAGATTATTCCTCAGACCTTGCTTTAGGAGTTCGATGCGCATGGCGGGCGACTGCGATTGGGCGCTCATGGCAATGTCCGAAAGGTAGGCGCGCAGGTTTATATGAAACAAAATGTAAAACGCCACGCAGACACCCAGGAATCCCGCCGCAACACCAAAGAACCACACCAAAGGACGGCGCGTTAGAACAATGCCCAATAGCGTGGAGGCGGCGGCAACCCCGAAATACGTTATTTTGCAGTACAACATCAAGGCGAGCAGAAGCCCAATCGAAAGCCCATCGAACATCGCCGCATGTCCCGCCAAGGCTCTGCGTGGCAGAAAAAGTCCGACGAGGAGCACTGATAGCAGAACATAACACTCACGATTATAGAGCATGGCATAGGTTGTCTCGCGAACTCCATATCCCAGGGGCCGGGGAGAAATTAGCAGAAATCCGCAGAATAGCACGTATATGAAGGCAACCATCGGCTGAAGCCGCGAGGAAGCGACACCCCAAGCCCAAGGAATCAGAACAACTGCCGCCAGAACAATGCCATAGACAAACGCGGCCGTCGAAGGACCGGCGATCTTCATGCCGAACACTATTTGAAGGTAGGTAAGCGGCCCGACCGGATTGTGATAATCTATGTGTGGGATCTGTCCGCTGCACATTCGCCAGCTACCGTTGAGAAAACTCACGACATCCCAAGGACCGCTAATGGGTGTCGGTCCCAGCCAAATCATGACACATAGGGCCGCGCCGAACACGGCGGCCAACACCCAGCCAAGGACGCGGCGGCTTGGTTTGTTGTCCGAATAGAGACATGCCTCCAGCGCCCGGTCCACGTACATTAAAGAGATCATGATGTCTTTAACGCGAAACGAGTCCGGACGTCCTGTAGCACTGGAAAATCCAGGCGCAACCGGTTCATTGCAGTCAAATCCAACTTGGCGCAAATGAGTGTTTCATCCTTCCCGGCCCCGGCCACCGTCTTCCCCCAGGGATCCACGACCACGCTGCCTCCGTGGTAATCATGTTGCGGGTCGCTGCCGCAGCGATTGACCCCAATTGCGTAGGCTTGGCTTTCAATCGCCCGCGCGCGCAGTAATGCCGTCCAATGCGAGTGTCTTTTACCCGGCCAGTTGGCAATAACCACCAACACGTTCGCGCCGCGTTGGACCGCCATCCGGGATGTCTCCGGAAAGCGCAAATCGTAACAAATGGATGGCGCGACCTCGTATTCACCCCAGCGAAACAGGGTGACCGCTGTGCCGGGCGCATAATGCCGGGTTTCGCCGCCCGGAGAGAACAGGTGCAACTTGGCATAGCGCGCAACGCGCCTTCCCGACGGGGCGAAGCAGACGGCCTCATTTTGTATCCGGCCACGGGAGTCCAACCGGGCCAGTCCGCCGAGGACAAAGACGCCCTTTTCCCGCGCCAGTTCGCGGAGGAAGCGGTCGGTCGGACCGTTGTCTTGTTCCGCCATCGCCCGCGAGTTCATGGTAAAGCCCGTGGCGAACATCTCTGGCAAGACAACCAGCGAGCCAGGGGAAAGCCTGCGTTTGTTCAGCAACGCCCGGATTCGTTTGAAGTTTTCACCTTTGCTTTCCCAGGCGATATCAAACTGGCAGCCGTAGATATTCAACATTTTAGCTTGGGTTGCAAATCACAGATCCACGGTTGAGGCTGAATGGTGACTCTGGCTCTGCATCCCATCTTGTCACATCCGGCGGCCATTCCGCCGGCATCTTAACACGCCTCAACGACTGGACTGTGGCGGCATGGGTGGCGGGTCTGGCCGGCCAAATCGAGGATGAGATCATACTGCCGATCCAGTTGTTGACTGTACTCCATCGCCTTTGAACGAACGGCGGCGGAGATTGCGGCCGACTCCAGCTCCATCTTTGCGAAGCCATCCCAGAGCTGTGGCAAAGTGCAGTCGCGGAAATTCAAACAGAACCGCTCTTGTGCCATGGCTTCCATGTGAGCGCGCACCTTGCGATCGTAGGAGATGGCGAGGGTGGGCTTGCCGAGGATGTGCGAAAGGATGATTCCATGCAGCCGGCTTGCCACCACCAGGTCCATTTTGCGCATTTCCTCAAGCTGCTGGTCCAGGCAAGTCTGGTCCACCTGCCGGAGGCGGCCGGCCCAGAACTCCCTGCCTGGGCTTTGGCGCAGCACGGCCTGCAAATCCTTCACCGCGGATTGGTCCTGCAGAGCGCTGGTGAACAACACGACGACGCGGCCCGCCTCCAACAGCTTCCAGGTGAATTCGCAGAGCGTCTGAAGATAGCGACCGTAGATGTTGGGATCGTGTTCCGGCCAGCCATGGGGCGAAAGATAGGCAATCGGGCTGATTCCAATCACAGTATTGTTCCGGCGCGAATCATGTTTGACGATTAGGTCTTGGCCGGTGCATGGATGGCTGAAGGCAAGATCAGGATACTGGGGATCGTCTCGGGTGAAGGTCGCATCGCGAAGGAGGTCCTTCGACCCCAAGTCACGGTAGGAACGATACACGGCCAGACGAAGTGCCCGATTAGCGAAATGGCGGCTCAGACGAGAGCCAAACGAGCAGACACCGACACTCAGGAACACCACGGGCGTATGGCAAACCCGGGCCAGTGAGGCCCACTTGAACAACGCGTAGGGATGGCCGAACGCTCCTCCCCAATAATCGTCAATTTGCCCGCCCCCCGAGATCACCAGGAGATCGGTTTGCTTGAGCAGCCGGCACACTCGAATCAGATGGCGGAGTTCGCATGGCGCGCGCCGCAAAAGCGAGCCGGCTCTTCGAACGGGCCGCCACGCGGACGCAATCACCCGGTAAAGGCCGGGAACACGCCGCAGGCTTTTTTTGACGGACTCCTTGTAGCTGGCGCGGCCATTGGCGATCTCAGGATGTGCCGATGGGCGGGACTCCGGCGCGGGAGGATCATCGCCATATTCTGAGCTTGCGATAGGGAAAGAGGGCAGATTGTGCAGCTTGCTCGTAAGGCGAGGACACAGCGTGACCAGTCGGATCCGGGGTTCGGAAAGGCGCTTTCGAAGATGGTGGATGAGCGCGTCCTGGATGGCTCCATCGCCCAAGTTGCCACCCGTGTACGGGGTCAGCAGCAAGATCCTCAACCCTGGCGGGACCGAACTGACTGATGCGCCGACAAGGCCGCGTGGCGGAGCCTTGTTTTCCAGGGCAAAAAGGGCGCTCATGGCCGTGCTCCGCCGGCCTGGGCAAGCAGCCCGGCGTTTGACAGTTGATCCGCCGCAGCCGAGAGCGCCGCAATCGGAAGGCCGGATCGGGTTGCGATGTCGAGCAGCGAATGACCGCCGTCCGAAAAATTCAGCACCCACAACATCGCGTCTTCGGCGCCGGCATTTTTTGTTCCGCCAACGGGGTGATATAGTCCCCGCCGGCCGAGTTGCGGCTCGCATTTCGGATTCAAGTTGACATAGCTCTCGTTCTGCTCGAGTGCGGCGATGAACTGAAGCAACAGGCGCAGCGATTCGGCCAGGCTCTCAGGTTTGACCAGGCTCAAGTCATCGGCCGAGGTGTGATATTGAGGATAACCGCCATTGGGGGTGCGCATGAAGCATCCCACCGGCAGGTTGATGCCGGGCGAACAGTACTGGCGCTCGTCGTATCCATGAGGAGTGAAGTCCAGCAACTGAAATTCCCGGCCCGAATGCCGCAAGACATGCTCCACCACTTGATCAATCGCGGCGTTTGCCCGGCGGCTGCGCTTGTAATGGAAAGGACCCGGGTCACCGAGGCAGGAGAGAACCAGGCCGTGCTTGATCTTGGGAAGGCGCGCCTCGTTCAAGGCCAGCCAGGTAATCGAGCCAATCGTTCCCGGTATCCACACGAAGCGGTAGGAATAGCGCAACGAGCGGGCGGACAGATGTTGCGCCAGCCTGGCCGCGACCGCCATCCCGGACAGATTGTCGTTGCAGAGCGAAGGATGGCAGCAATGCGAGGAGATCAGAACCTCGGCATCCGACGCGCCTTGAATCAGGTACTCGCCATACGTCAGATGGCCGGGTTCCAGGGTAGAATCAATGCAAACCTCGTACTCGGCATCGGCCAGGCTTTCCAACTGGCGATGGCTCAGGCAGAATCCCCAAGTCTCCTTGTAATACGACGTGCGATAAGGAATCCAGTCCGGCGAGCCGGGCAAGGTGAACAAGTGCGGACGCAGCTCGGAGAGGGCCGCCTTCTTCCGCACCGGGACGCTGTAATTAACGACATGAAGATTGGACTTGCGGAAATCCACCACTTTCCCGCCGCTGGAGTCTTTGATATAGGCATCGCGAATGTTCCATTCCTTTGGCACCACCCAATCGAAAACCCGGGCGCCGCTCGGAACCTCGTGGAGGGACAACGGAGCGTGCCGCTGAAGGGACCGCAGACTTTCGCGCAGCCCGTTTCCAGTAATGCTGCGGCAGATCGGATAAAGTTCCGACACCAGGCGGTAAAGTTCCGCGCCTTCCCGGGCGGCATCCCAATCGCTGGAAGCGCCGCCGGGCCGCCGGTCAATAGTGTCAATCATAACAGCCATCAAGCCAGGAGAGGCCAGTTCCGGTCCTTGTCGTTTATCACGGCCACGGGCAGAGGCCACTGGATGCCCAGTTTCGGATCGTCAAAGCGCAGGCCGTCCGACTTGCCCGGCGCATAGAATTGGCTGATTTGATAGAAGACCTCGGTCTCGTCCGCCAAAGTCTGAAATCCGTGGGCGAACATCTCAGGAATATAAAGCGCGCGCCGGTTCCGGGCGGTCAATTCCACACCCAGGTGCTGGAGGCGGGTCGGAGAATCTTGCCGGAGATCCACCACGACGTCGCAGATGGCGCCGCTGGTGCAGCGCACCAGTTTGGTCTCGCAGGCCGGAGGTGTCTGGTAGTGCAGTCCGCGCAAAGTGCCCCGGGTTCGATTCGCGGAGATGCTGCATTGCACAAATTCCGCCGCCAGCCCTTGCGCCTTGAATTCGCGGGCGCAAAAGGTCCGCGCAAAAAAGCCGCGGGCATCGGTGTGCGGCTCCGGCTCGACAATATAAACTCCGGACAGTTTGGTCGGGGTGAAAATCATCGGTTCCGCAGTCGCCGGCTGCGCCCGCCGACGGGATGCTTCAAGGGCCGTCTAAAAGGTCTCACGCCAAAAGAACTGTTCGTCTATTTGACGGGTGCAGATGAGATATTCGATTTGCTTGAGCCGCGTAAATGTGCGGTGCTGGAAAACTTCCGGCGGCATGTCTATCCGTTTGAACAAGGCAAGGAGTTGTTGCGCGCCGCGGCGCGCATCCCACGCGCACTGGAATCCGGGAAGGTGTTTCCGGATCTTATCAAAGGACACCCGGTAGCTGCGGTTGTCCGGGCTGGGGGGGCCGAACGTGAGCCGGCAGCCGGTGAATGTCCCGGCCACGATCTCTGCGATCTCCCTGACCCGGTAATTGTGCTGCGTGTCGCCAACATTGAAAATTTCGTTATGCACGGCTTCACGCGGGGCTGCCAGCGCCGCGATGATGGCCCGGCAGATGTCCAGGCCGTGGACCAGCGGACGCCAGGGCGTGCCATCGCTGGTCATGCGGATTTCCCGGACCGTCCAAGCCAGACCCGCCAAGTTGTTCAGGACAATGTCGAACCGCATGTGCGGCGAGGCGCCGTAAGCGGTGGCGTTGCGCAGGAAGACGGGTGAGAACTGGTCGCTGGCCAGTGGTTTGACGTCGCGTTCGACCAGGGTCTTGCAGAGGGCGTAGGTGGTTTGCGGATTCACCGGCGACTCCTCGTTGACATAGCCGCCCTCGGCCACGCCGTAGACGCTGCAGGATGACATATAGACAAAGCGCTTGACACCGGCCTGGCGGGCCAGTTCAGCCAGCCGCACCGATCCGGCATGGTTGATTTCGCAGGTGATGTTCGGCGCGAGTTGCCCGATCGGATCGTTGGACAACTCGGCCATATGCACCACGGCGTCAATTCCTCGAAAGTCGGCCGGCTCGATTTGCCGCAGATCTTTGACCAGGGTGAATGGAGCAAACGGCCCGTGGCGGTAGAGGGTGCCCTCCTTGTAGAATCCGGTGTCCAGTCCCATCACGTCATGGCCGGCCCGGAGAAGCTCCACCGCGAGCAGGCTGCCCAAATAGCCGTCGGATCCGGTCACAAAAATTCGCATAGAATTAGTCTGCTGTGGTTTGGGTTTAGCTTAAAGACAAGATGGCGGCGCTAATTGGATGCCTTGATGCAGCAGGGCTTAACCAGCAGCGCCAGGGCTGGCTGCCATCGGAAGTTCATCCGGCCGGGCTGTGTTTAACGCGGCCCAATTTGTTACGCCACGTTCTGATGGCGCAGGGAAGAAGTCTCCGATAGTGAACATAGGGACCGGCCAGCATGCAAGCCAGCTTGTCCATGGGCCGAAGGGGAAGCAACCAGGCTGACCGGACGTATTCCCAGGCCAGCCGCTCCTCCATGCGCAGAAGGAAGCGCCGGCCTTCCATCCTGGGATCGAGCCAGATGGTCCAGGCCTTCTTGTTGTGCAAGACGGCTTTGGTGCCCCCTTGCATCTCGACGCGGCGCCGGATTAGGACTTCCGGGATTTCTCTGATCTCGCCAAGCATTGCGATCTCGGCGGTCAGCACATAATCCGACGAAGCATAGGAGCCGTTGAGCCGTGTCTTCCGCAGCGCCTCGGAGGCAAACAGACCGAAATGTTGGGTCACGTAGCTTATGCGCCAAATCACAGTGCCGAGGCGCCGATAAGGCCGCGGGTCATTGCTGGCGATTGACGGCAAGCCAACCCCGACCGCCAAGCCGTTTTCGTCGAACTGCTCGCACCGGGGATAGACGAGAACAACCGGCGGCGAGGCGCTATTCATTTCCCGGACGCAGCGGTTGAGCATGCCCGGCAGATGTTCCACATCGTGGGCCATCCATGCGAAGTACTTGCCCCGGCTCAATTCAAAGACCCGATTATGGTTGGGGCTAACGCCGATGTTCTTCGCATTTCTGAAGTAATGTATTCGATTATCCCGTTTTGCATAGGCCTCGCAAACTCGCCCCGTGCTGTCAGTGGAGGCGTTGTCCGAGATAATCAACTCAAAATCCTCAAAGTCCTGGGTGAGAATGGACTGCAAAGCCCGTTCCACCGACTTCTCGCCGTTGTAGACCGGAAAACCGATGCTAACCAGGGGTGAACTCATCAAATTTGGCATCCGCTTGCGGCGGGTGGGAGGGCGCCGCATCCGGTTCCGTGCGGCCAACCGGCGCCTTGTGCATGTGGTCACAAGAAGGCAAACCAAATAATGGCCACAATCGCTGGATCAGTGCCCCGACTCGTCCTCCCCCGCGGATGCATTCAAGTCTTAACAAGCAACGCCCTTCAAGATACTGTCGGCGACCGCACAGTCCCAGATTCAGGGCATTATGCCACACCCTGTGGGCGGCTTGGATGTTCACATGAGATTGCCAATGCACGGCCAGCCACCAGAACATCCCTGCTACGCGAACACGAATTTCGCGGTCAAGAAGTCCGGCGGCCTGAAGGCTATGAAAAGTCTTTGTGAAAAGTGCTTCAGTTGAACTCAAATAATCCGGGTGGCTGTCTTTGATGGCAGTTATCGTATTGGTGGCGTCGTATTCAAACCGATGGAAGTTGTCCCGGATCGGTTCTTTGAAATACTTGATTCCGCGGATGAGTGCTCGAACATGCAGTTCCCAATCCTGGAAACTCAGAATATTCTCATCAAAGCCGCCCAATTGCGCCACTGCCTGTCTTCTCCAAATTGGACCGGTTGTAAGCCACACGGTATCCAGACTTAAGAACCTGTGTAGATCGTTCGCATCCGTATAGGCATTCCAAAGCACCTGCCGGTCTCCAATGGCCCGCGTGAACAATTCCGTTTGGTACACACCGAAACCACAGTTGGGGTTCTGCTCCATGGCCGCGACCCGGTGCTTGAGGCAGCCAGGCGACAACAGGTCGTCAGAATCCAAAAAGATGACATACTCGCCCCTGGCCTGGGAAAGGCCTTGGTTGCGACAGACGCTGGCTCCCTTGCGGGCAACCTGCCGTTTGCCGGCGCGGATTCGGCTGTCCTTGCGGCCATACCATTGCGCCATCTCCAGGGAGTTATCCTGCGAGTGGTCGTCAACCACTATGGCCTCCCAACTGCCGAAAGTTTGGGCGAGCACTGAATCAAGGGTGGCGCCAAGCAAATCCTCGCGATTATAGCAAGGAATTATAATGCTGACAGAGGCCACGGCTGCGATGATAGGTGTGCCGGGCGGATGTTCGGCCGCCCAAAGACGATGTCTGGCGGCCTGTCACTCTGGCCGTCTGTTAAGGGAAACCGATGCACTCGTGCCGTCGGGCATGCGCCATTCGTACGGCACGACAACAGGCGTGTACCGCGAGGCCCGTTCCAGGAACTCACCTTTGTAACCATAATCGGCGAGATCTCCCACCACACTGAAGCAGGCGACATCCTGGTAGTTGATTATAAGGTCAATGCCGTTTTTTGCCCGGACGGCCATCTTGACGGTGTAATTCTGCGGCAGCAAAGGGATGGATTTGAACCGGCATGCAATCGTTCCGCAGCCGTGCATGGCTTCTGGCACGTCTCCATCCAACAGCATGTTGGCGGTAAAGCACGGGCCGTTAATTCCTATCACCCCCAGCGTTATGTACGGTTTCTCCAGGCGTTTTTGCGCATCGTAAAGGATTTCGACGATCAAATCTTCTCCGGGACGAAACTGGCCGGATTCCTCCCCGTGGCTGTTCTTCAACATCACCTTCTCAATCACCAAGCCGTAAGCCAGGTTGGAATTGACAAATGAAAGTTGGTTAGAAATGCTGTCGAAATATGCCTCAACGATTTCGTCGGCCGGTCCATCATTATGCAAGCGGCCATCCTTGAGCCAGATTCCCCTTTGGCATAAGCTTCGGACGGCTTCCATATTGTGGCTGACGAAGAGAATCGTGCGGCCTTCTCCCGCCACATCCTTCATCTTGCCGAGGCATTTCTTCTGAAAGGCCGAATCTCCGACGGCGAGCACCTCGTCCACAATGAGGATTTCCGGCTCCAGATGGGCGGCGACGGCAAAGGCCAGGCGGACATACATGCCGGAGGAATAGCGCTTCACCGGCGTGTCAATGAACTGATCCACTTCAGAAAACGCAACGATTTCATCGAATTTCCCGCGGATTTCCGATTTGGTCATCCCCAAAATGGCGCCGTTAAGGTAGATGTTTTCGCGTCCAGTCAGTTCGGGATGAAATCCGGTGCCCACTTCCAGAAGGCTGGCGATGCGGCCTTTGACCCGGATTTCGCCACGCGTGGGCGCGGTCACGCGAGAAAGAATCTTAAGCACCGTGCTTTTCCCCGCGCCATTGCGTCCAACGATGCCCAACACTTCGCCCTGTTTGACTTCGAAGGAAACATCTTGCAACGCCCAAATGACCTCGGGCTGGGCGCCGTTCCCGACGGAAGTGTTCGAGGCGGATGGCCGTTGAGAGGCAGTCATGGACCCGATTTTGGAAAGAGGGTCTTCCTTGCCACGGAGCTTTGCCAGCCATCGGTTGACATCGTCCACCAGACGCCCCCCTCCAATTTGGCCAAGGCGATATTCCTTGCTGAGGCAGTCAACTTGGATAACAACTCTCATTGAAATTCAGACCGTGTCCATGCACGTCTTCTCGACATGATTGAAGAGGAGGATGCCGCCAGCAAGAACGAGCGCGGAGACGCCGGCGGAAACCCCGAGGTACCCCCAACTGAATGTGCCAGTCCCCAGAAAGGCATAACGGAAAGTCTCGATTACCGGGGTCATGGGATTGGAAAGCATGATCCAGCGGTATTGATCAGACAACTGCGAAAGCGGATAAATGACGGGCGTGGAATACATAAGCAACTGCACGCCGAACTGGACCAGGTAGCGGAGGTCGCGGTAACGGGTGGTCACCGAAGAGACAATGATGCCTGTGCCAAGCCCAAGAGCAGCCATCAGCGCGATTAGCAACGGCATAAGCCAGAGCGCCATGGTGGGTCGAATTGCCGCGCCGCGGGCGAGGAAATAGAAATAGAAACCCAGAAACAGCCCGAGTTGGATGGCGAAGCGGATGAGGTTCGACAACACAATTGAAACCGGCACGGCCAACCGAGGGAAGTAGACCTTCCCGAAAATGCTCGCGTTGGCTGCAAAGGTATCAGACGTCTTGGTCAAACAGTCGGCGAAGTAGTTCCAGGCGGTCACTCCGGAAAGGTAAAAGAGGATCTTTGGAAGACCGTCCGTGGAGAGACGAGCGATGCTTCCGAAAATAACCGTGTACGTCAAGGTCGTCAGCAGAGGCTGAATGATGAACCAGAGGGGGCCAAGAACGGTTTGCTTGTACTGCGAGACGAAATCACGGCGCACAAACAGCATCACCAGGTCGCGATAACGCCACAGATCCGCCAGGTGCAGATCAAACCAGCCGGTCTTGGGGCGAATGACGAGTGTCCATTTGTCGTCATTTTGCGGCTCAAATGCAGCGACGAAACTGCGTTTCAAATGGAGCCACCCTGAGAGCGGATTGTTCATCACTTTGCTTGGGGAGCAAGACCCCGCAAGGTGTACTTGTGCCGGCGCCGGCGCTGCGCGATATACTCCCGGTAAAACGCCAGTTGCGCTTCAACCCTGAGCCCTGAAACGGATATGCCGCAGCCTGCATTTCCACTTATTCGGTTGGAACAGCGCACCCAATACCGTCGCAGAAGGGACAAAACCAGCCGGGGGACCACGAGCCGCGACTTCTTGTGCGCCCAATGATACCACACAAAGGCGTGTGAACGTCCTAATTTGCGCCCTGTATCCGTCAGCCCCTCCTTCGTCAGACGAGCCGGATCGAAGTGATGCTCTGCCACGACGTCCAGCGCGCCAACAATGCTGTAGCCGGCCGCCAGCAGTTGCCACGAAAACAGGGTTTCTTCGTAGAAACCCAATGCGCCCGGGCCCAATTCAACATCAAATCCTGGGACCTGGTCGAGCACATGACGGTGGAAAGCCATGTTTGCACCCACCATCATGCCTGGCGAATTCCGATCCAGCCCATCCGTGGATGCGAACCAATCTCTTAGTGAGGAAAACGGCGGCCGCGCCAAAGTAGCGGCAAGGTCAGGGGGAAAGGCCACTCCCCCGGCGACGGCATCCGCCTTTCCGTCAAGAATGGGCCTGCACATGCCCCCGATCCAGTCAACTGGCACGCGGACGTCGTCATCAGTGAACAAAAACACGCGTCCGCGCGCCACTGCCATTCCGGCATTGTACGCATATCCCTTTCCCTTGCGCGGCTCCTGCACATAACGGATCGGCATCCCGGGCAAAGCCATCGCCGCTGCCGCGGTTTCTGTCGAATCGGTGGATCCATTGTCCACGATGAGCAGTTCAGCGTCCCATTCCGCAGGCAGGATCGCCTTGCCAATGGATTCCACGGTGAGTTTGAGGCTGTCCGCCTTGTTTCTTGTGCAGATGATGATGGAAACGGTCATGGTCAACCAGGGCCGTCCTTCTGAGAGAGGCGAGTCAGGGAACCAAAGCAGCAACGGGAGGACACCGGCGATTCAGGGGCACACTCCGTGCCGGTCGATTCGCAGGACTATTTTTCATTGTCACGCTATCTACGTCACGTCGTTTCCTTCGCCGGTTGCAGCGGCCTGATTCAGCAAGCCCTTTCGCTCTGGAGACTGCCCCCCTGCCTTCTGCCCCGGACTTGGCACGATTTGTTCGTCTGTTGTCAAGGGCCGACCCTTGCCAGCATTATTGAGCCGAGAGCGGACGCCCTCGTCAACGTCAATTGTCCGTTTCCGTCGCCAACTGTTATCGGTTTATGTTCCTCGATTCGGTTAAATTGTAACACAAAAGCCGGGAAGCACAAATTGCTTTGACAACCGCCGCAGGCGATTGGATTGGGACATAAAACGGCGGGGCGGGGCCGGCGGGCCGGGGTCACTCCCGGGACATTCCCAGCTTGTCCATCAACTCGTAAAGGTTGGACCTGGCGATGCCCAGCGCCACGGCGGCCGGAGCCATTTTTCCATCATGCTTGCTCAGGGCGTCTTGTATCATCTGTTTTTCCAGATTCTCCCGGGCCTCCTTGAGGGTGGCACCGCTGGAGCCTGGGGTGGAAGCCGGCAATTCGAGGTCATGCACCGTCACGCGTTTTCCTTCGGCCATAATGACGGCCCGGCGGATGCAATTCTCCAACTGGCGGACGTTGCCGGGCCAGGAGTTGCGGCTCAGGGCGCGGACCGCTTCCCGGTCGAAAGTCAGCCTGGTTTTGCCGGCCTGCTTGGAAAAGCGGTCCAGAAAGAACTGCGCCAGCAGCCGGATGTCGTCCTCTCGTTCCCGCAACGGCGGCAGGGCTATTTTGACCACGGCGAGGCGATAAAACAAATCCTCGCGGAAAGTACCGTCCGCCAGCCCCTTTTTGAGATCGGCATTGGTGGCGGTGATGATGCGGGCATCAATGGGGATGGGCTGCCGCCCGCCGACGCGCTCGATGCACTGTTCCTGGAGGAAGCGGAGGAGTTTGACCTGGAGAGGCAGTGGGATTTCGCCAATTTCATCCAGGAAAAGCGTGCCGCCGATGGCGGATTCAAACCGTCCTTTCCTTTGAGCGTGGGCGCCGGTGAAGGAGCCTTTTTCGTGCCCGAACAATTCGCTTTCCAAGAGCGTTTCCGGGATGGCGCTGGAGTTGATGGCGATAAACGGCCCCTTTTTGCGGTCACTGCAATGGTGAATGGCTTGCGCCGCCATTTCCTTGCCGGTGCCGCTCTCCCCCAATAGAAGCACCGGAGCGTCCGTCGTGGCCACCTTGCGGATCGCGTCAAAGAGGCTGCGCATGGCCGCGCTCGTGCCCAGCATCCCCTCGAAGACGCCCGGGTGCTCTGCCCGCTGCATCTCGCGGAGTTCCCGTTCCAACTGCGCCACATGGAAGGCGCGTTTGAGCACTATTTTCAGTTCTTCCATTTCCACCGGCTTGGCCATGAAATCGTAGGCGCCTCCGTCAATGGCGCGGAGACCGATCCCCCTTTCGCCCTGCCCGGTGATCACGATGACTTTGGCCAGGCTCTCCAAGGCGGCCAAATCCGCCAGCGCGGCCAAACCCTCCTCAGGATCCGCGGGGCGCGGCGGCAGCCCCAAATCCAGGAGGACGACCAGGGGACGAGCCGCCTGAAAGGCCTCCACCGCGCCAACCCGGTCGCCCGCGAGAATGATGTCATAATCGCCGGCCAGCGCCCATTTCATCTGGGTGCGTATTTCCTCGTCATCATCAACAATGAGCAATTTGGGGTTCATCTGCTGTTCTGGTTTGCCGGCAAAAGCACCCTGAAAGTGGTGCCGTTGTTCAGTTGGCTCTCCACCTCAACCCTGCCGCCATGCGCCTCAACAATCATTTTGCTCTGAAACATGCCAATGCCAAAGCCTTCTTTCTTGGTGGTTTGAAAAGGACGAAACAAGGAGCCATTGAGGAATTCGGGCGTCATGCCGCATCCGTTATCCTCGACGGTCAGCACGACC
>Ga0182027_10001287_pt1 | contig 42097 bp, 34 predicted proteins | sample 712E1DmetaG_FD_121300 | JGI IMG/M metagenome (GOLD analysis project Ga0182027, IMG submission 121300) | Permafrost microbial communities from Stordalen Mire, Sweden - 712E1D metaG (Illumina Assembly) | ecosystem: Environmental > Terrestrial > Soil > Wetlands > Permafrost | place: Sweden...
TAAATTTCTAAATACAAAACCGTGAATTGCCATATGCAAGCGAGCGTCGGGGCAAACCGTCTTAAAGGGTTCTTCATTTTTAATTTGTCAAGGTGGAACAAAATGGTCATGTTTTACTACACAAGCTTGCTAAGCGTCGGCCCGTTTGCGGCGGTCAAGGGTATCCGATTTTGTCTCACATTACAAATTTGTCAAGAAGTAATCAGGCTATCCAGGTAGCACCGCAAACAAATCCCGGGGCAAGCGGGTAAAACAACGCGATAGTCGCAATTATTGCAGCCTAACTCGTTTATTGCGTTAGCAAACTTGCATAATGTATGCCTAAACGGGTCGATAGCAGTATGTTTATTAACGTTTTCGTACAATCAATATTTATTACTTATCAGATCCCATTACAAAAGTTGTAACTTTTTTAACCAACTGACTGAAATATACCTATTTGCAATTTTCCTGATTACTTAGGATCATTAACTTGCATTTTTAGTTTTTTATCATATTCCTTTTAGAAGCGGACTTAAGAAAGTTATAACCCTAAGCCAGATTTTGTAGGGAAAACTTCACGAAACATGACGGTTTTTTAGTCCAGGTCGAGGATTATCCTGATACTTTCCTTTACCCTTGACTGAAGATCTTTGGTCAGCTCTCCAATTTTATTTAAAAGTCTCTTATTATCAATCGCCCTGATCTGATCAATAATAATATCAGATTCAGTCTTTAAATTTGCCGTACCTTTTTTTATGTGAATCCTTAATATCTCACTGTCTTTCTCAACATTGGTTGTAATTGGACAGACAACTACCTTTCAAATTCTGCAAGAACTTTCAGGGATTCTTCCCTTACAAGTTTTGATTCTTTGACGAGTTTATGTGCAAAGAAATTCCTCCTGTTGATTCTGTTATAATAATCTACAGCTTCATTAATATAACGATTCCTTGACTTTTTAATCTTCGTCAAAACGACTTCCGTCTCATTAAATATACTGTCGTCGAGTTTTAAAGAAAGGGTTTTTATTGCGTATGATTTAGGTATGTCACAAAAGTATATACTAATTATCAACCTGCAAATTAATTTTGTATTTCAAAAGTAAATCCAAACATCCTTGTAACTGTTCTACTTAACATCCATATCTTCAATCGGACTCCTTATTATCACAAGGTTGCGGCGGCTTACATGTGTGTAAATCTCAGTGGTCCTCGTGCTTCTATGCCCTAACAACTCCTGTATGTACCTAATATCCAATCCGCTCTCATGAAGATGTGTGGCATAACTGTGCCTCAGACTATGAACACCCACATCCTTTTTTATGCCTGCCTTCTGAAGCGCCTGTTTGAAAACCCGGTAAACACTCTCCACCGAATACCTGCCTCCCGCCTGACCCTCAAAAAGATATTTCCCGGGATGAAAACCATCAATATACTCATCGAGCTTATCCCATACTTTCCCGGAAACAGGAACTATCCTGTCTACCCTTCCCTTTCCTTCCTTAATATGAAGCACACTACGATCGCGGTCAAGATCGGCCAACCTGATATTGGTTACCTCCGATCTTCTTAATCCACACGAATATATTATCCATAATAACAACTTATGTTTAGTGTTCCTTGTCGCATTCAGTATCCTTTTTACCTCTTCCTTTGAAAAAACCTTTGGCAGTGCCCTGCTCTTTCTTGGTCGCTCAAATAACTGAAGATCAATATGACTCCTTCCTGATATCCTGTAAAAGGTCTTGATGGAAGAGATCATCTGATTCTGGTAAGATGACGAATATCCATTGGTAACAATGAAGTCATGAATAAATTCGGAAACCTCTTCCATTGATATTGTGAGAGGATCTTTTTCATGAAAATACTTGAAAAACACTTCAAGAAGCGCGAGATAAGATTCGCTTGTCCTTTCACTGTATCTTACTTCATCAAGGTACCTTCTCATAAGATCAAGCCCCTCAAGTGCTTTCTCTCCAAGATCCCTGCTGCGTATTTCGTCTCCCATCTGCCGCCTGGCAGCCTTTAAAGCCTCTGCCGGAGATGATTTGATTATTATTACTTCAACATCCCGTGATGAGAAATAGTCAGAAAGCGAATCCCCTGTCATGACTGACCATGGAAGCAGAAACTCCTTGCTGATCTTATCATAATAGAAACTTCCGAAAGATTTAATCTCTTCAATCCACTCTCCATCGTAATGCCCTGTAAACCTTATTGCCAGCCTGCCATCCTGTTCATTGATCCGGAATTCAACAGGACTGAAACGCTCCCGTTCAACTGCTTTTTCAATTATTCTCCTTGTCGGAATTATTTCTGTTTCAGAATCTTTATTTTCAGGTTTATTTACAGTTAAACCAGTCCTCTGGTCAGGTGCGGATTTCGATTGTTTATCTTCCAGATTTTTTGATGTAGATGTAGAGACAGGACTGAGACCTGTCTCTACGTATTTTGCAGGTTTTTGTGTAAGCGTTGATATATCAATGTCTGCCTTATCTCTGAAAACCAGGAGAATCTGCTTCAATGTCTCTTCATTATCATCAGCATACCAGCTTTTGTAGGTGCTGCTGTAATGGTTGCCGTTTAGTTGTCTGACCAGAGCAACAAGACTTTCATCATAGTTGAATGAGATAAGTATTCGCCACATATCACGGTGAAATACCCTTTTCAGAATAATCTTTTTTTTCATACAGCGAGAAATTTAGTTAGCACTGTCTACGCCACTGCCTCGTCAGTCACAGAAGTATTGCATTATTAATGCACTGAAATACAAACTTATGCAATACTTTTATCTGACTTTCAACATCCACTTATCATACTAAAGTTAAACATAATATTTGAATTGGTTTAAGTGACTATCGGTAATTATGCATATAAATGCATTGATTTTGGTCTCATCTGGTTCATCTTCTACGCGGATTCATTCCGGGCGCCAGCGAAAAATCTCCTGGAATATTATTATATTAATAGATAGCCTAAAAAAAATCTATTGAACATCCTTTATACGATATTTGTACTTTTATATTATATTTGTATACTTTTTTAAAATTCGTAATGTCTTGATCCTGAGCATGTGATATCAGAAATAGGGAACTTCTTCTTCTATGAATTCTGCCGGTAAGAAAAGTACAGGTTAAATGAAACAAATTAAACTCAGCATCTTTCTCCTTTTTTTAATATCTCCTGCTCCTCTGCATGCACAGGATAGTACTTTTTTTAAATTGAAGGGACAGTTGGATGCATATTCGGGATTAAACTTTTCCACCCCGCTGCAATGGCAGACCGGGGCAAGATTTATACCTTCAGTTTCTATTGGAAAACAATGGAAGAATAATCTGAAATTTGACTCTGAGATATCTTTTAACAGCAATCTGGATTATCAGTTTACTGATTGGAAAAACATTGGGTCAGATTATGGAATCAAACCCTATCGGCTTTGGCTCAGACTCAGTACCGAACGATTTGAGATCAGGGCCGGACTGCAAAAAATTAATTTTGGTTCGGCAACTATGCTTCGTCCCCTCATGTGGTTTGACAGTATGGACCCCCGCGATCCCCTTCAACTTACACCCGGTGTATATGGGCTCCTTGGCAGATACTATTTCCAGAATAATGCGAATGCATGGTTATGGATTCTATGGGGAAATGATAAAACCATGGGTTGGGAAACAGTTCCGACAGTCAGAAAAATTCCGGAGTTCGGAGGCAGGATGCAATTCCCTGTTCCTAAAGGCGAAGTTGCCATATCATATAATCACCGGACTGCTGATTTAGCCGGAGTATTAAATCCGGCCGAGATTCATGGAGCCGCGAATTATCCGGAAAATAAGATCGGACTGGATGGTAAGTGGGATATCGGCCCCGGAGTATGGGCAGAGTATTCCCTCACCCACAGCACACTCGATTCTGCTTATTTCCAGCCATGGACCAAATTATTCACCCTCGGCATTGACTATACCTTCGGTATCGGAAACGGATTATATGTATCATCGGAATTTTTCAGATACAGCACTGCCGAAGAGATATTTAATCCGAGTATAAATCAGACATTCTCATCACTTACAGTAAATTACCCGGTTGGAATTAACAAAATCGGAAGCATTATTTACTACAACTGGACCGATAAATCATGGTACCGGTTTATTAATCTGCAAAGACAAAGCGATAACTGGACTTATTATCTTTTCCTCTTCTGGAATCCCGAGAAATTTGCAATCTATAATAACATATCCGGAAATAATATGTTTTCCGGAAAAGGAATGCAGTTTATGGCAGTTTTTAACTTTTGAATAAATATCATGGAAAACTCAACACTTATCACAATTGAAGCCCTCAAAAAGCACTTTCTCACCATGAGTGGCAGATTCACAGCTCTGAATGGAATTGACCTTACAATCGGGAAAGCGGAGTTTACAGGTGTTGTCGGTCCCAGTGGCAGCGGGAAAACAACACTATTGAATATTATTGGTTCCCTCGATTCTCCCTCGGAAGGCAGAGCCGTGGTACTCGGGCAGTCGATAAGCGACCTGAATGTAAAACAGGCCGCCCTGCTGAGAAGATCGCGGCTTGGATTTATTTTTCAAAGTTATAATCTTCTTCCCGTTTATACTGTTTTCGAAAATGTTGAATTCCCACTTCTCCTGCTCAGATTCGATGACAGTCAACGCAGGAGAATGGTGATGGATTCACTTGAGTGGCTTGGTCTTACTGATAAGGCAAAATCAAAACCTGCACAGCTCTCGGGTGGCGAATGCCAGAGAGTAGCCATAGCAAGGGCAATGGTGAAGAAACCTGAAATAGTCCTTGCAGATGAGCCCACAGCAAACCTCGATGCAGCAAACTCACATCATATTCTCAAAACCATGGTTCAGCTGAACAAGGAATTCAATACAACATTCATTTTCGCTACACATGATGATAAGGTAATTGGGTATCTAAGACGAAAGATTTCCCTGATCGACGGAAAAGTTGCAAAGGATGAATTCACGAACAATTAATTCCTGAAAGCATGAAACTGCTATTTAAACTCGCAGCAAAGAATCTTATTGGGGCAGGCATGAGAACCTGGCTCAATGTGATTGTGCTCTCTTTCTCATTCCTGATTATTATATGGCACAAAGGTTTGCTGGACGGATGGGACAGACAGGCAAAAAACGAAACTATAAGCTGGGAAACAGGAGGGGGCCAGTATTGGCAGGCCAGCTATGATCCCTACGATCCTTTCTCTTTGACTGAAGCTCATGCAAAAATTCCTTCAGCCCTGGATTCCCTTGTCTCAACCGGAAATATTGCACCCATACTTATAACACAAGGGACAATCTATCCACGTGGTCGTATTCAAAGTATTCTGATCAAGGGAATCAGTTCAAACCAGAAGTTGTTAAAAATACCCAGTTCATTATTTATTAAAAACAGTGATGAAATACCAGCATTAATTGGCAGAAATACAGCAACTGATAACGAGATTAAGGAGGGTGATTTAATTACCCTTCGGTGGCGAGACGTACATGGTACTTTCGATGCAAACAACATAAAAATAATTGGAATTTTTGATTCCGACGTGCCTACCGTCGATATGGGCCAGATCTGGGTTCCGCTTGATCATCTGCAAAAGATGATGGGAATGCCAGGTGAAGCCACTATTATTGTTTCGAATAAAGAGGAACAGGGCAGTATTCTTGCTGAGGGATGGAAATTCAGGAACAATGAAGTTCTGCTAAAATCCATTACCGATATGATTAAAATGAAATCGGCAGGAGGGTTGGTGATGTACATCATCCTGCTAAGTCTTGCCATGCTTGCTATTTTTGACACACAAGTATTGTCCATCTTCAGAAGGCAAAAAGAAATAGGTACTTACATTGCCCTTGGAATGACACGTACAGAGGTTGTAGGTTTGTTTACAATAGAGGGATCGCTTAACTCGATACTGGCGGGTCTTCTCGCGGCAGTTTATGGAATACCCTTGCTTGCCTTACAGGCCAGCAGGGGATTGTCAATACCAGGAGGCAGCAAAGGTTTTGGACTGGCTGTAGCAGATAAAATTTATCCCGCTTATAGTCTGGGACTGGTTGTCACAACTATTATTCTCATCATGCTTACAACAACCATTGTAAGCTATTTGCCTTCACGAAAGATTGCCAAAATGAAACCAACAGAAGCTTTAAGGGGGAAAATACAATGATCAGGTTTTTGCTGCGAGGAATATTAAGAGATAAGCAACGAAGCCTTCTTCCGGTTGTTATTGTTATCATAGGGGTAATGCTTACCGTATTTCTGTTTTGCTGGTTAAGGGGCATTCTGAACGACAGCATAGAATTAAATGCACGCTTCAATGCCGGTCATGTGAAGATTATGACTGCAGCTTATGCAAAGAACGTTGACCAGATACCCAATGATCTCGCTCTTATTGGTGTTGATACTCTCCTTACCAAGTTGAAAAAAGAGTTTCCTGATATGAAATGGGGTCAGCGAATTCATTTTGGCGGGCTTATTGATGCCCCTGATTCTAAGGGTGAGACCCGGGCACAGGGTCCGGCCGTAGGCTTTGGTATCGATATGCTTTCCGGTGATCATTCTGAAATCGAACGGTTCAATCTCGAAAAATCTTTACGAAGAGGAAGACTTCCCGTTCATTCAAGAGAGATTCTGATGAGCGAAGAGTTTTCCAGGAAGCTTAAAGTAAACCCTGGTGATACAGTAACTCTTATTGGCTCTACCATGAACGGAAGCATGGCAATGTCTAATTACACTGTCAGTGGTACAATAGTTTTTGGAACCGGCCCTATGGACCAGGGTTCAGTCATCGTAGATCTTAAAGATGTTCGCAATGCGTTGGATATGGATAATGCAGCAGGCGAGATAGTCGGATATCTGAAAGATAATTATTATGATGAAGAGAAAATAGGCCAGGTGGTTGCCAGGTTTAACAGACTCTTCCCGGTTTCGAACGATGAATATGCTCCGGTTATTATTACCCTGCGTCAACAAAACAGCCTGGGCGACATGATAGACGAGATCAAGGGCATTGGAGCCTTCGCTGTATTTATATTTGTGCTGTCTATGTCACTGGTTTTATGGAATGCAGGTTTATTGGGTGGACTAAGAAGATATCCGGAATTTGGAATCAGACTGGCAATAGGCGAGGATTATTCGCATATATACAAAACCATGATATATGAGTCAATTCTTATAGGCCTTATTGGTTCATTCATTGGTACATCGATCGGTCTGCTTATATCACTATATATGCAGAAACATGGACTCGATCTTAGTTCAATGCTGAAAAATGCAACAATACTAATGCCGGCAGTCTTTCATACCCAGATTACCTCTGCTGCATTTTTTATTGGATTTATTCCCGGACTATTGTCTACGGTTATCGGCACAATGCTTTCGGGGATAGGAATTTACAAACGCAAAACAGCTCAATTATTTAAAGAATTAGAAGCATGAAAAAAATAATTATACCTGTATTTATGCTGTGTGTTTCATTAAATGCACAGAATCCTTCAGCCAGGGAAATAATAGAAAAAGTAGATAAAAACATGTCGGCAGATAGCAGGGTTTTTACTTCAAAAATGATAATACATAACCCCAGAAATACCCGTACTATTGAATCCAAATCTTGGAGTATGGGTGAGAAAAAATCATATACAGAGTACCTGTCCCCTCCACGCGAACAGGGGACTAAAATGCTTAAACTTGATGATCAGCTTTGGATCTTTTCACCTGAAACCGACAGGATAATCCAGATTTCGGGGCATATGCTGAGGCAGTCCGTAATGGGCTCTGATCTGTCATACGAAGATATGATGGAAGACCCACACCTTCTTAATCACTATATAGGTAAAACAGAAGGAGAAGAAAAAGTTTCAGACCGCGATTGCTGGGTCATTGCTCTTACTGCAAATACTCCCGATGTGGCTTATCAGACCCAAAAAGTATGGGTGGATAAAAACCGTTTCATCCCTTTAAAGAAAGAACTTTATGCGAAAAGCGGCGTTCTGCTTAAAAGGATGGAACTATCTGATGTAAAGCAAATACAAGGAAGGTGGTATCCTGAAAAAATATTATTTAAAGATGTACTTAAAGAGGGTGATGGAACTGAGTTCCAGATAATGGAAATTGAGTTCAATACCAAAATTCCCGAGTATATTTTTTCAAAAGCAAGTCTGAAGAAATAGTAACTTATTCCTCTGGCTCTGAAAGAGCTGGATATTACACTGTTAAGCCCCTTCGGGGCTTGAGGTCATATTGTTAGGCAAGTACCCCCGTTTGACACCGGGGGTTATTCATATTTTGCCACATTCGTGGCAATAAAAATTATAATTAAGCCAGCCGGTGAATTCATTAAAACAAAACCAAAAATTCAATTTATTTTACTGAATTGATCATGGAATCCGTAATAATGATCGTTTTGGATGAAACAGCACATGCCCCGAAGTAACCTAATGCGCCATTGCTGAGATTAGTATTCGGATTGGCAGGTGTTGACCCGAAGATGGGATTAGAATAAAGCAGGTCCGCGAGGGTCCGGTAATACCCATATGTTTGCTGATCGAGGGATAAAAGCTCAATCCTGAAAGTGTCGCCTACCGTTGCATTTGCTGCACGCAGTTCGGTTTCCTCGCCATTTGTATATTGATCATCATACAGCCTGTAGCTCTGGGTATTAATGGAATCATTCTTAAGAACTTTTATCCTGTAAAAGTTCTTTTCTTCGGGATCTTTGAAAAAACAATGAATATCAACATGAGTTTGGTTATGAGTGTTCTCACCGAGATCTAAACGTTGTAACTGGTTTTTTACCAGGCTCAAAGAATCGATATTGACATGACTGAACATAGTTGAAGTCCCATCATATTCCTGGTCGTCGGATATAACTTTTAAAGTGTATGTTCTTCCCGGAATTCCCCTTGTTTTTGAAGTAATATAAACGCCGGATGCTGTTTCGTTTAAAGTTTCGGTTATACCATAACTGTCAGTTATTATAACCTGTGCTCCTGAAACCGTTTGCAAAACAGGCTGGTTAAAATAACTCCCTGATTTACTTATTGTGACCGTATAAGGACCTCGTGTGTCGTAAATCAACCCTTCGATAACTATATGTGGTGCAGCTTCGTTCAGATCTACATTGATAACTTTCTCACAACCCTGGAATACAAAAATAGTTACCAATGATAAAAAAAATTCGAGTGCGTCCTTAAGTGATATTTTCGTTCTTATTTTCATTTCTGTTTACCTTTTAAAACTTGAAATTATAGGTAATGGCGGGAACAAACCTGAAGAGAGATAATTGCACTGCCTGCATTTTCGTGGGGTCATTGGGATCCTGCTGAAAGTTTATTGCGTAAGCATTCGCACGTGCATAAACATTGTAGATTGAGAAATTCCAGTTACTCTCAAATGAGGCGGTTTTTTTCCGCTGCCAGGTAAGACCAATGTCTAACCTGTGATAATCGGGCATCCGATAACCGTTCCGTTCGGTATAATATGGTACAATATTGCCATCGACAGCATACCGGCCGCTTGGAAATGTAACAGGGTTACCGCTTATAAAAATCCATGTGGCCGAAAAAGTGAGTTTCGGATTGAGCTCATACATACCAACAATAGCTATGTTATTTGGTCTGTCTTGTTTTGCCAGGAATGTGTTGCCTTCATTGATATCAGGGAATTTCCGTTTCGCTCTGGATAAGGTATAGCTTATCCAACCTGTCAGTTTTCCATATTTTTTCCTGATCAGAAATTCAGCACCATATCCCCATCCTTTCCCAAATACCAATTGCGATTCCACTTTGTTATTCAGGATAAGATTGGCCCCGTTACGGTAATCAATCTGGTTTTGCAGAGTTTTATAATAAACTTCCACTGATGTTTCATACATGTTATTTGAAAAATTCCTGAAATAACCAAGAGTATACTGATCAGCAATCTCCGGTAAAATATTAATATTACTCGGGACCCACAGATCAAATGGCGTTGATGAAGTTGTGTTCGATAACAAATGTATGTATTGGCGTGTTCTTGCGTATGAAACTTTGACCGAGCTTGAGTCATTGATGATATAATTCACCAGTAATCTTGGTTCAAATCCACCGTATGTATTGAAAAATTTTCCTTTAGGATATGTTGCCGAATCCACAACATCCGCTACCTGATCATAAGTGTATACTGTACCCGGCCCTATTGAACTGAAAAGCGAATAGCGCAATCCGTATGTTGCCTTAAGATGAGGTGAAATTGTCTGTTCATTGGAAATGTAAAGCGCATTTTCCAGCGCATAGCGGTTATCTACAGATCTGACGTGGAAAAAAACAGTACTGTCAACTTTACTGGGAACGAATGTATGATAAATGGAATTGAAACCAAATTTGATCGTATTGTTAGAATTCAGATAATAATTAAGGTCCTCTTTCAGGTTCCAGTCCTGAATTTGTGATATTACATTCATGGTTTTACTGCCGACAGCCACATTAAAATTATAACTATACTTGCTGTAAATCAACGAAGTGTTGGAAAATATTTTATCGTTGATAATGTGGTTCCATCTGGCTGTGGCAGTGACATTTCCCCAATTGAGACCCACGGTACCGCCAAGGTTGAAATCATCCCTGCCGAAGTAACATGAAAAATACAACCGGTCTTTTTCTGAAAACTGATAATTGACTTTCATGTTCAGATCGTAAAAATAAAGAGTTGATTTACTCGCAATGGAATCCGGTCCGGTACGGGGAAGAAGTTTAAGGAAAAGATCGGCATATGTTCTACGGGCAGCTATCATGAAGGAACCTTTGTTCTTAACTATTGGTCCCTCGACAGCTAAACGTGAAGCGATAAGCCCGATGCCTCCTGACACATGGTATTCCTTATTGTTGCCTTCATTCATTTTAATGTCAACTACCGATGACAATCGCCCGCCATATTCTGCAGGGAAACCGCCCTTATATAATGTAATATCCTTTATAGCATCGGAGTTAAAAGTTGAAAAGAACCCAAGTAAATGTGATGGGTTATAGACCGGTGCTTCGTCAAGCAGGATAAGGTTCTGGTCAACACCTCCGCCGCGTACATAAAACCCTGCATTGCCCTCTCCGGCAGGTGCTACTCCGGGCAGCAGCTGAATGGTTTTTAAAATATCCTTTTCGCCAAGAATAACAGGTATATTCTGAATTTCCTTAACATTGATCTTTGATATCAACTCACTTTGCACAACATTATTATTATTTTTTTCACCGGTTATTGTAATTTCCTCTAAAGCGATTGATTCTTCCTCCATATCAAAAGAAACTTTCATGTTCTCTTTTAATTCCAGCGGAATAATTTTGGTTTTATACCCCATGAATTGAACTATTAATGAATATCCCCCGGTAGGAAGTGTTAGGGAAAAATATCCATAAGAATTTGAAGTAATTCCTATTGTCGGATTCTCTTTAGGATAAATTACAGCGCCGGTTAGTGTTTCACCGGTTTTGGCATCCCTGATAAAACCACTTATAGTTGCTGATTTTGGTGTTTCATTCTCAGAAAGACCCGGTCGTAAGATCAAAAATGAGAAAATGATCATTAAAAAACATATTCTTGTTGTCATTCAATCTATATAGGGGGGTGTCAAAAAAGGTGTCAGATATTTCATTTTACCTTAGTGTTACTTTGTGTCGTACTTTGTGATCCTTAGTGGTTAATGGCTTTTTCTTTTACCACAAAGGACTTTAAGTCAACCCCATGTTTCACAATATTATCTTCACCTTATTGATTCTTTGACGAATCAATTCTTATATACACATTCCTATAAACAGAAAATCTATAAGTTTGTTGTGTGACTGAAGGGAGTGACTTTAGTTTTTGATAATTTTTTGCATAAAATTCCTGCCCGGTGTAATTACCTGAATCATGTAAATCCCTTGAGAACAAGAACTCATATCAAGTTTATAAAATCCGGAATTAACTTCAATTTTTCGCATTAATCTTCCCTGAAAATCAAATATTTCCACAATTTTAATTGTACCAGAAGATTCTATCCTGAGATTATCTTTTACTGGTATAGGATAAAACTTCAAACTCATGCTGTTTTCAGTCTCTTTAACAGATACAATAGTATTTGTTGATGCAGTCCAGTTAGTCGCAATACTATTATCTGATAATGGATCGATTAATTCCAGGTAGTACCCGTTACCATTGGCATTCGGCCATGGAGGAAGATTTGAATAAGTTACACTGTCAATTACATTTCCAAACCCATCCGCCAGGACAAGTTTCTCTTCTTTATTTGATAAATTCCTTGTAAACTGCCCTGAAGGAGGAATCCCATATTTTGCCATGAAAACGGCTGAATTACTGGCGAGTATTTTTCGTGAGCCTGCAAAAATTTCAGAATAGGCAGGGAATTGATATACAAATCCTGTTCCGCTGAAATAAACCCCGGTCAGGTCTATAGTTTTATTCCCGGTATTTTGTATTTCAATGAATTCCTGGTCATTGCTGATTGGAAAATCAGCACTTGTATTCGGATTGTACATGATTTTGGTAATTACCAGTGGAGGAGTTTCCATATTGCTGCAAGCTGAATATGGACCAATATTTGTTGTTATCCAGGCAATTCTTTGTTTCAGCCAGTCTTTCATATTATTTATCTCCGATGAAAGATTGGGCACGGTGCCCCATTTCATATTTTCCCTAACCGATGCTTCGCTGATAGTATCAATAGTCTGGTCAATTAAGGCTTCAATAACCGCAATATTTAAAGGCTGGCCGGGTTGGATAAGCTGATTCCATCTTTTCGACAGGTAACATTTGAACTCCGCGTTGTTGAACAGGTCTCTCCAGAATTTCGGACCTTCATTATCTCCGTTGGAAAATTGCCATGTATTTGTTTTACTCCTGTCATAGTTCCAGAGAAACAGGTCATTCCCAAAAGTAAGATTATTGTCCCATATAGGTCCCGCGTTCAACTTACCGTTTCTGTCTTTATAAAAATAGGTGCTGTACTGATAAGCATCGGCATTCGCAGACAACTCACTTATTATCATGAAATCTACAAAAGAGGGGATATCGATCAGAGACGGATATCCATTTTCTAAAGACGTATTTCCTGATGCAGCGACACTGGCCAGCAATAAAAACTGAGAATGGATATAGTCGTTTTGCTGTGGAGTTACATCTTCCGGCTTTGGAAGAGAATGGATGAATGTGACATCATTATTTGGAACATTACTGGGCATTGTCCAGGCAACCGGATCATCCGCATTCGTTTTATCAGCTTTTGTGATATATCCTCCGGTAACGTTCGGAAAAGAATTATCCAAAGTTCCTATTTTCATTACATCAACCCTGTCGGATCCCTGTTTTATTTTTTCCTGCAGAACATACAATCCATTGTAAGAGCCATTTATCATCACTTCACAATAAACAGTTCTGCTCGCGTATTCCCCGATCATCCGCGATAAATTATAGCAGAGGTAATCGCGAATAAGCGATGGCTCGAATCCAAGTCCGTTAAGAACCCAGTCATTATCAGCCGGCAATCCAAGCAGGCTTACATTGACTTTTGTAACATTATCCGCCTTATACGTCGTGAGTCCGAACTGTTTTTTTGGCAATGTCTGTGAGCTGGAACCTCTTATTTCAATGTTTATACGACCGTTGTAGTTTAAATATGCCGGTGTATTCTGATCAGTAACATAATTCCTTTGACCTGCACCCCGATAAATTATTGTCATGTTGGCAAATACCCTGGGAGAATCAGGTATATCAACTCCGCCATCAGTATTTATTAATACAATGGGAAGGTTGGTGTCTGTAAAGCTTTGAGAATAAGAAGATAAGTATATACAAAATAGTAAACAGGCAAGAGTAAGATGTCGCTTCATTTTATTGTGATTAACTGATAATACAAAAATGGTAATTATTTTCGTATTAACGAGTGTTGACAATATATTCCATTTTGGAGATTACCTTCGGTGAGCTCGCACGCATGCGTGCTCGGTTCCTTATTCCTCCGCCTGCCGGCGGTGTAATTCTTCACAATAAAGGTAACATATTATTAAGATATAGATTGAAGTCATTTTTTTTAGCAAGTTACCCCCTTCCCAGCCTTCCCCCAAGGGGGAAGGAGTCAAAAACCTTTCCCCCTTGGGGGAAAATGAAAGGGGGTAAAAATCTTTAAAAAACAACATAAAATTTGTTACCGAAATTGTGAAGTATAACACGGCGGACGAGGAATCTCCAAATTAATAATGTCACTAATAATATAAAATTAGATTTCAGGGCTTGATTACCTGGGCCAATACTCCGGGAACCTGAAGCAGATCATAATCGTTGCTGTAAATCAGATATCTATCGTTCCACTTTGGATTAAATTTTTCTTTATAATCCCGTTGCCCCTTGTAATTAGAAAAGGAACGAATCTTTTCATAAGCAAACTTCATTGATTTTTCTGTAAAATTATGAGGATCATTTAGTCCTGACATAGGTGCAAAACCCAGGTTAATATATTGTATCCCATTGGCTTTGAAATATTTGAAAAGTTCTATCAGAATATAATCCATAATGCCATTGGGCGCATCTGCTGTTTTCCTCAGTAAGTCATAGGTACCTTCGTTTTTTACATAGTCCGGAATGATATTTAAAAATGCAATTATCTTTTCTTCACTGTTTTCTACGGAGATTACTGTTTGTTCTTTTATCTCTTTTTCAACAAATATCCCTTGTGAAAAGATAATTTCTTCCCGTTCTGTAAGTTTCAGCCATTCATCGCTTACAGCTTTTAGTTTTTGTATCAGCCCGTCACGGAGAGGAGGAGCATTTATATGTGTTGTATATCCCTGATCATTAATCTTATTCAATGCATTTCTTATAGATTTTTTTTCACCCCCTTCAAGTGAAAAGGAGTTAAGGTCAACTACTCCCTCCTGACCCAGGAAAAGACTCTTTTTTGATAGTTCATTGTAAGCAGGCAGACTCTCTTTTGGAACCCGGTAATAAATTTCTTTAAGTCCGTTATCATAAGAGTATTTGCTGAAAGAGGCTATGCATCTTTTCATTTCCTCTATGTTTTCTGCAACAGGATTTTCCAGAACCACTGCAAAATTTCTGCTTACGCGATAGGCAATAAACGCATTAACCTCAAGAGGTGCAAATATTAATTTATCAGAATATGTTTTAAAAAAGTCGAGAGCGGAATTTCCGAACTGTTTTGTAAGAGCTTTTGCATGCTCAATTTCTTCCGCCTCGGGAGTAATTCTGTAAACATAAGGCCTTACAAGTGAATAGATTAAAAATGCAATTGAAGCAAAACCGCTTATCTTGATCAGGTAAATAAAATCACGGGCGAAAGCATCGTGCGGGATAAGATCATTGCTGCCAATGAGAAAAAAGTTCTGAAGCGTGTACCGGAACGACTGAAAAATATTGAAGTCAATATGAAAGTGCCTTTTATCGAGGAAGTAGAATCCAACCACGCCATAAAACATTACAGCTGCCATGCTTAACATGGCTGTCTGTAATCCCACCGTTCCCAGCTTTGGATTTGTTTTTACATGGTACTCTTTTCTTGTTGCTATCAGTGAGCCGACTATCAGAAATGCTATAGTTGCTTCTTCATAATCGATACCCTTGGCAATATTTCCAAAGATTGAAATAATACTCAGCGCTACTGCAAACCACCATGCTGTACGTAATCCCCTTAACATAAAAGCTGCTGTGACAAGCAGAAATAATCCTGCAACAAATACAAAACTGTTCGAAAAGCTCACAAAATCAACAAGCAGATAATCTTTTAGCAGCTTGAGCCTGTCAGGAAGTGCAGGCGTTAATACGGAAATGATGTTTACAATACCAAGAACAAAGATCAAAACTGCCGGAAAAATCCGCATTATCAATTTATCAACCTTTAACATGAAACTCACTACACCTGTAAAAAGCGGGAGCCAGAATTCGAAAAACCTGAAAAGCAGGGTTATTGCTATCGAATCAGCATTAGTGAATCCGGAATGAGTAAGAACATAAACCATTGAAACTTCAATTGCCCCCAGTCCACGCAGAAATGGTGATACAATAAGAAATATTACTACAACTATATAAGCAATTATTGCAGTTGACAGTGAAGGGGAAAAATTCAGGGCTATCATCGATATATAAACATGTGCTATTCCTACAAATTCAATCAGGATTGAGATTAAAACTGTATAAATAAATTGTTTGTTGTTAATTTTGTTGTTCTTCAGTTCCTCAATGAAAAGTTCTGCCTTAGGATAAATCTTTATAATCCAATAGTAAAGTTGCCCTTTTCTCAGAAGCGAAAAATAAACAAAAACAAACAACAACAAAATAAGCATAACTCCTGCAAGTGCATACCATTTTCCCATTCCCAAACTCCCTCCTGATACAACAAACAGGAAAGCGGGTATAGCCACAATAACTACAGAAAGGATTCCAACAAAGGCATAAATGGAAGAGGCAAAATAAACCTGTGTCCTGGTGATCCCCTTTTTTTCTATTTCATTACTGAAAAATGCCAGTGAGGATACTGCACCAGCCGGCAGAAAAACACTGATGAAATTGCGTTTGAGGAATAGAATAATTGCATCCCAGAGCTTCAGGCGCGTGCCAATTGAAGCAAAAGATGTCACATACATCACTCCCTGAATAAAAATATAAAAGATAACAAGTCCCAGACCAACGATTACCCAATACTTATTTGCATCTGAAAGAATATGCCTGACAGTTAACAGTTCATGTTTCTGATGAAAGGTAAACCATGCTGCCAGAATTATAAAAAGAGCAGTAAAAAGAAATTGGGTAATCAGCTTCGCATTTTCATTAAGAAATATGAAGACTTTTTCTTTGAAAAAGTTCCGGATGGAGGCTGATGAGTTTTCTTCTGTCATGGACTTAACTAATCCAAAGTTACTATTTTCAGAATACTTTATTCTCTTTCATAGTCTGCATAATCAGCGGCAGGTTAAATTTATAATGATGATCCCCGGGTATTTTTCGGATTGTTATCGAAGTTCCGCTCAATAATCCCGGGATCCCCGTTTTCTCCCCGTCTCCGAAGATAATAAGTGTTGGTACGCTTTGCATCTTAATGATCTCATCCATTGTATTGTAGGTATTATTCCGGTTACCTATACCCAGCATATTTGAAATATGTATCTCAAAGTCGGTAGTTGTGGCCGGAGATAAGAGTACTACAGATTCAATCTTTGTTTTTAACTCTTCCGGTAACCTGTTTACAATAAACGGAACAATTTCAGCGCCTAAAGAATAACCTACAATAACAAACTTCTCTCTGCCCCATTCTTTACCATAAAAATTCAGAGCTTTAGCTATGTCTGAGGCGGTCTCTTCAGGAGTACGCCGGTTCCAGAAATATTTTTTTGAATCCAGACCGACTGTCGGAATTCCCTGTTTGGCAAGATTATCGGCAATTGACTGTTCAAACCCATACCATCCGCCATCACCTGAAATCAATAAGGCGACCGGAGCCTGCCTGTCCTGAATTTTGGAATTTGTAATAACTACCGGGAGGTTCTTAACCTGGCCTATATCTACCTTTGGTGGTTTATCTTTTTCATATTTTGAGATTAACCGGTTATAGGCATCTTTCCATTGTGGCATAAAATCGTTCCACTTTGAAAAACCATGGCCGACTTTTGGCAAAGTGACTAATTCCGCACTTTTTGTTCTGGACACAAAATCCACTACTGTCGGATAATTGCATATCTTATCTAACCGCCCGTTAAGTACTATCCATGAATTTTCAAGTTTATCATCGGGTTGAAGAATAAATCGTTTCCCCGGAACATCAGCTGTCACTGCCAGACCATTAATCTCACACAGCATCTTAGGAAGCTCCATGTCGGGACAAAACCCAACAGAAATTCCTCCGATAAATGTTCCGGGCAGCTCTTGTGCCAATATCCCATAAACAAGTGTTGCGCCGCTTGAATATCCCATGATTACTGGCGGCATATAATCAGGAAAATCGTACTTCTTTTCAAGCACAGTCGTCAGTTGTACAAAATCTGCTGCAACATTATAACAATCATCTGTGCGTTGTCTGAGATCTTTATAATACTGCAGAATATCAACTCCGATAACCAGCGTGTTCATCTGAGAAAATGTCTGAGAAAAACCAATAACCCCCGATTTCCAGCCGCCATCTCCGGAAATCATCAGAATTACATTCTGAGGTGTGGTCGTACGGTTATAAATATAAACTTTGCCAAATAAAGGTACATTCAAAGAATCTCTGGAAACAACGGCCCCGGATGAAGATTGAACAGCCAATAAAATGATGATAAGAGTTGATACAAAAGATGATATATTCTTAGTTTTCATTCAGGTAATCTGTTATTGTAATTTATTCTATGTTTCTTAAAATCTGCCAATTAAACCACTTAAGCTTTGCAATTTATTCAGTCGCTAAACATATTCTCCGGGTAAGTCCTTAACGCTTTTTCCGCTCTTTTATTTTATCAGGCACTGTCATTGCGAGCGAAGCGAAGCAATCTTATGCAACTGTCACCGCTACACTAATTTCTTATATTTTATCCTTGCCGGAGTTGTATCAGCAACCCTCTTCTTATAATTCTCTTCATAGTCGGAGTAATTACCTTCAAACCAAACGACTTTTGAGTCACCTTCAAAAGCCAGCATGTGAGTTGTGACCCGGTCGAGAAACCATCTGTCGTGGGAAATAATTACAGCACAACCTGCAAAATTCTCAAGACCTTCCTCCAGCGCTCTCAGAGTATTGACATCGATATCGTTTGTTGGTTCATCGAGAAGAAGAACATTTGCCCCTGATTTCAATGTAAGAGCAAGATGCAGCCTGTTTCTCTCCCCTCCTGACAGGATACCACATTTCTTTTCCTGATCGGCTCCTGTGAAATTAAAACGGGCGACATAAGCTCTGGCATTTACCAGGCGGTTTCCTACCATTACATCGTTCTGACCTCCGGATATAACTTCATAGACAGTTTTGGCAGGATCAATTGCTGAATGTGCCTGATCAACATATCCGAGTGTAACAGTTTCACCTATTTTAAATGTCCCATTTGACGCCTCTTCCTGTCCTATTATCATTCTGAAAAGAGTTGTCTTTCCGGCGCCATTCGGACCGATAACACCGACAATTCCGTTAGGAGGCAGGCTGAATTCAAGATCTTCAAAAAGCAATTTATCATCAAATGATTTCGTGACTGATCTGGCCTCTATAACTTTATCACCAAGCCTGGTCCCATTTGGAATAAATATTTCAAGCTTGTCTTCCTTCTGTTTAACATCCTGGTTAAGAAGGTTTTCATACGCGCCTAACCTTGCTTTTGATTTTGCATGGCGTGCTTTTGGAGACATCCTTACCCATTCAAGCTCACGTTCAAGAATCTTTCTTCTTTTGACATTTCCCTTTTCTTCCGACTCAAGTCTCTTTGTCTTCTGTTCAAGCCACGAAGAATAGTTGCCTTTCCAGGGTATTCCTTCACCCCTGTCAAGTTCCAGTATCCATCCGGCAACATTATCCAGGAAATAACGGTCGTGAGTGATGCAGATAACAGTTCCTTTGTACTGTTTGAGCGTTGTTTCGAGCCATTGCACCGATTCGGCATCGAGATGGTTTGTTGGTTCATCGAGCAGCAATATATCGGGTTGTTGTAAAAGCAACCGGCATAAAGCTACTCTTCTGCGCTCACCGCCTGAAAGGACATTAACCCTCGCGTTACTGTCAGGACACCGCAGGGCATCCATTGCACGTTCAAGCTTATGTTCGATATTCCAGCCGTCTGAATAGTCAATCTTCTCCTGCAGCACAGCCTGCCTGTCCATAAGTTGCTGCATTTTATCGGGATTCTCATAAACTTCCGGTTCGCCAAAGCTGTTGTTTATTTTTTCGAATTCTTTAATAATCTCCATAATTTCCTTCACACCCTCCTCTACAATTTCTCTGACAGTACGGTTATCTTCCAGCAACGGATCCTGTGAAAGGTGCCCTACGGAATAACCCGGAAGAAATGTGACCTCTCCCTGGTATTCCTTTTCCATGCCTGCAATAATCTTCAGAAGTGTTGACTTCCCTGATCCGTTCAAACCGATTATCCCGATTTTGGCACCAAGGAAGAACGACAGCGAAATGTCTTTAAGTACCTGTCTGTGAGGGGGAAATGATTTTCCAACCCTGTACATTGAAAAAATGATCTTATTGTCGTCAGCCATAACAGAGAATTTTATTCAAACGACAAAAATACGTAGAGACGCCCAAATTGGGCGTCTCTACATCAATAATTTTTTAAAAATTATTTCTTTTCGAACAGCTTAACTGTTTCATCCTGCAATAATACCCAAAGAGCATATACGCCTTTCAAGGTTCCTATAGGTATATTCAGACATCCCAGAGCTGAGACAACAATTACCAGGTATCTTGCCCATGACTGATAAGTAAAAAGCCCTATTCCTCCTACGAGGCCAAGTGTCGACAGGAACCCGATCAGAAGAGGAACACTGATTGATAATAATTTCAATACCCCATTAGCCACCGCATCATCCCCAACCTGACTTCTCGCAAAATTCAGTGCAAAGAAAGCGGCAACCGCTGCAATCAGACCAAATAACCCGAATCCAATTTGAATAGCTCCAACTACGGTTACATGCTTTTTCATTTTTGAATCTTCCATGACAATTAATTTTTATGCAATTTATAAATATTTTCATTCCTGCTCAAATGACTGGCATTTTAAAGATTTGATGCATCATTCTCATTAATATTTTACAGGTGAGACCATTTTATAAGAAATCTTTACTTTGAAGAAAAGAGTTTTAGTATCTTTGTTTATAAAATAACCTATATGAAAAGGATTTTAATGTATGCTGCCGGATTTGTTTTTGTTGCATTGTCATTTACATCATGCCAGAAGAATTGCAAGGTTTGCTCGCATAATACATACGATTCAGGCGGGAATCTGGTTACGGCCGGCAGTGACACGGAATATTGCGATGCGGAGTTAATTGCTATTGAAGCTACCCCTAATTCCACATTATTAGGTGTCACAACCAAATGGGTCTGCAGATAATCAATACCTGACCCCGATTAAAGTCACATCATCAATCTGAGGGCTGTCGCCACGCCACTCTTCAAATATTTCATTTAGCCTTTCTCCTTGTTGAAGCATCGGCATCCCTGCCATAGCGACAAGTGTTTCCCTGAGCTGCATCGACATGAATTTTTTCTGTTTTGGCCCGCCAAACTGATCAGCATAACCATCAGAAAAGATATAGAATGCATCCCCCTTCTGAATATCAATTTTATGCAGCGTGAATGGCTCCATTTTATAATGAATTGCTACAGGCATTTTATCAGCCCTGTAGTGAGTCAATTCTCCTGCTCTCACCAGGTATAGCGGACTATTGGCTCCGGCATACCATAGAATATTTCTATCGAAATCAACAACACACACGGCAATATCCATCCCGTCTTTAATACTATCTTCTTCTGCAACCTGTTTTAATGATTTTATTATTCCCTGACGCAGGTTTTCAATTATCTGGTCGGGCATCAGAATATGCTTACCATTAATAATTTCGTTAAGCAATGTTACTCCGAGCATACTCATAAATGCTCCGGGGACACCATGTCCTGTACAGTCGGCTGAAATTATCACCTGAGGATTGGCCTGTGCGCTTACCCAATAAAAATCACCACTGACGATTGCAAGAGGTTTATATATAACGAAGTGTTCAAGCTTATCGCTGAAAAGTTCCAGAGATGGAATCAATGCAGTCTGTATCCTCTTGGCATACATAATACTGTCTTCTATATGCCTCTTCTGATATGCTATCTGGTCTCTCTGGGCAGCAGCAAGATCCCTTTGCTTTTCAATCTCATCCTTTTGTAAGGAGATCGTTCTGTTCTTTTCTTCGAGCTTAATATTTGCCTCTTTCTTGATCTTGTAACTCCTGTAAATATAATAACCGAGAATACTCACGAGAAGCAGAGCCAGAAGAACAAAATAAAGAACCAGTTTTTGTTTTTCGATTGCCTCAAGCTGAACCTTTATCTTATTCTCCTGTTCTCCTATCATTTTCAACTGGCCATCAATCTTCGCCATCTGAACTACAATTTTTCCCTTCTGGTTTGAAAGAGTGTCCTTTTGAACCTGAACCTCTGTCTGCTGCACAACTATTGTCTGTTTCTGAACTGAAATTTCTCCTTTTTGTTTGCTGATCTGTACAAATTGTTTGTCAAGTACTTTTTGCTTCTCGGTCAATGTCTTCTCCTTAGTTTCTATCTCTTTGTCGAGACTATCCAGAAGGGCCTTCTGATGAAGAATTTCAGCCTTTTGAGCGGTTATCATTTCCAATTGTTGCTTGATTGTGTCCCTTTGAATTACAATCTGTTCGCTGGCCTTGCCAAAGAGATTCTCCCAGTCTTCCTTAGTTTTTATGGCCTGAAACATCACATTTGAATTCACCTTCATTCCGGCTTTATTGATCATATCTTCATTAACTCCGTATTTCGGCATTTCTCCTTCCGCTCCGATAAAATTTATCATCGATTCCCTGAATTCATATCCCTCTGTTAATAATAACGTTTGATGTCCATCCAGCTTTGTTCTAACTTTATTCATATTAAAGCCACTCGCTTTATTAATATATAACAACTGGGTATGCAGGATCTGATCCTCACTTCTGAAAACAACTAACTGAACTGGTTTATCCTGAATTGTTTTTCTGGTTTTTGCAAGGTTGCCCATCTCCCAGAATAATTCCGAGGTCTTGTCAAGAACACCAATTTTGAAAACGGAAGAATCTGCAAAGGTTGGTCCATAATCAATGTACTTTGCTATATCAAAAATAAAAACGGCCCTTGTACCGTTATTTAAACCTGCCTGTCCAAAAGTATAATTGAACACTAATAACAATCCCAAAGAAAGGACCAAAACTCTGATAAAGCGAATTTGTCTTAACATGATATCGAGGATTTATTAATACGAAATTGCACAAATTAATTCAAGAAAACAAATATCTCCTGACTTCATATTTTGAACTATGTTGATAAAATGTTAATAATTGCGTAAATATGAAGACTCAAGATCCTTTTCTTATCGTATTTTTATACAAGTTTAATCGGCCCAATAAATGACATTGAATATCAGCAACTTAGAACTTACAGGCAAGAATATAGTAATTGTTGAGGATGACCTGCCTTCGATCAGGTACTATGAAACGTTGCTGAAAAATTCGGGTGCTGATGTAATGATATTTCATACCGGAAAAGAGTTTATTGATTATTTAGCCCAGGGAAACAAGCCAATTGACCTGGTTTTTATGGATTTTCTTGTTCCGTTGATTAACGGGATCGAATGCATAAGAATACTCAGGAAAGACAGAAAAAGCACTCCGGTTGTAATGATTACAGCCTATTCTTCCGAACAGGCAAAAACAGAAGCCTATATCGCGGGATGCAATGAATATGTTTTAAAACCCATTTACCCGGAAAAAATCTTTTTTCTTCTCGAAAAATACCTTAAATTACCTATTACTATTCTTCACTAATAATAACCCCTCTGTCAGCTTCGCTGACATCTCCCCCAAGGGGGGAGATAATGCTCTGGTATTTAGGCAAATTATATTAAAACAATATATGTTTTTCCCCCCTTGGGGGGAATGAAAAGGGGGTGTTACGGAAAACTGGATCTCCCAAAGCTGGAATCACTTTGCTGCAGGTTGTATTACCTTGACATAATCTGTGTAATAACTCTCAAGTTTTTTTGTAATTGCTTCGCCCATTTCCGGTTTTCCGTTAGCAGTACAGATATTCGCAACTTTAGATGTGTACTGAATAGCCGTCTGAATCTCAAATTCAGCAAAATTGATAATAAAAGGTTTTTGCTTAAGGAAATAATCGAGTCTCTTATAATAGTAATCGCAAAACGCATTGGTCATTTCAACGGCTTTCTCCGTAGCCCCGGCTGCAAAATAAGCTTCAACTATATCAGCCATATAGGGATCGTAGGGGATTTTTTCAAGAGGGAGCGCCTTCATACAAAAATTAAGCGTTTCAATTGCCTTTTCATTTTTCCCCTCTGCAGCAAGAGCTTTTGCAAGCCTTGCATAGTTCAACCTGGCTTTGACAACAATAATTGTGCGTTCGTGGTTATAATCAATATCTACATTTTTCTTATTTGCACCCCCCCATACAAATTTCTTAATCATATTCTGGTACAAAATATCAGTATCAATCCGTCCGTAATCAATCCAGCTTTTGTTTTGAGATTTTATAGGTACCAAACGATAGGCAAGTCCTTCCAGCTGAAAATATTCCTCAAGACCCAAAGCATCATTATGATATCCGGTAACAAAGTATATAGGGCGTTCCCAGTTATTATGTGCCAGAATATCAAGAACAATTAGCTGGCTTTTCAGTATTGAATTCCCTTTAAGCTTGATATCAATATATGGAACAATCTTATCTGCATCTCCGGGTTTAACAGTTCCCGAGGCAAGTACTTTTGCTTTATCAACAGGAATTCTGATTGTCCGCGATGGAATAATATCCAGTATTTCTGTAGAGGAAACCTGTACTTTTGTCGCCTTGTTATCGCTTTTTACAAAATCAATTATCGTTGAAATATCAACCGGGTCTTTTGTTTTTTCAACTATGAAGAGCTGATTGTTAATCCCATCGTAATATTTTCTAACCGGCAATGTAACGGGAAGAGGAGCAGACCCGTAAATTCTGCTTTTCATCTGGTCGATATACCAGTCGGTATTAAGAAGCATCAGATTGCATACTCGAACGTCTGTCCTTGCACCTTCTACCTCCTGGGCATACCATAAAGGGAAAGTGTCGTTATCGCCATTTGTAAAGAGGATAGCATCAGGGGCACAGGAATTCAGATAGTCAAAAGCAACATCGCGTGCAAGATATCGCCCGGAACGGTCATGATCGTCCCAGTTTTCTGCACCCATAACTGCAGGTACTGCAAGAAAGCACAGTAGCCCGGCAACCGGAGCAGCAATTTTCTCGCTGGTAAGTTTTGATAAACCTTCGAACAGGGCAAGCACTCCCAAACCTATCCATACTGAGAAAAAGTAAAATGATCCGGCATAGGCATAGTCCCTTTCCCGTGGCTGGTTTGGATATTGATTCAGATATACCACAATTGCTATTCCGGTCATTACAAACAGAAAAAGAATTATTCCCCAGTTTTTATTATCACGGTTCAACTGATAGAACATCCCGGCAAGACCCAGAATAAATGGTAAAAGATAATACTTGTTCCTGGAGGGGTCAGTTTTCATATCCCCCGGCAAATCAGAAGTTCCAAGTCTTGGTTCGTCCAGGAATTTGATCCCTGTGATCCAGTTCCCGTTTACTGTACCCCCGGTTCCCTGTGTGTCATTTTGTTTACCCGAAAAATTCCACATGAAATATCTGAAGTACATGTAACCAAACTGGTATGAGAACATAAATCGAAGGTTCTCTCTGAATGTTGGTCTCTTCAGTACCTTCTTATCACCCGAATGGTCCGTAACCTGTACAGGGGTTCCCGTAACCCTTCCCCATTGCTTGTAAACATCCTGATGGTCAGGCTGATCGCTCCACATTCTTGGAAAAAGAGTGACAAATCTCGGATCGTATACTCGTTCAAGGTTATGACTTGTTATGATATACTTTCCATTCTCAAGAGCATACTTAGGCTTTCCGTCTACATAATCCGTAACAGGCGCATTATAATAAGGCCCCTTAAATAAGGGCCGTTCGCCGTATTGCTCCCTGTTCAGAAAGTAGAGAAGGTTAAATGGATTTGATGGATTATTCTCATTCAGCGGAGTACTTGCAGACGATCTTATCACAATAATCGCATTCGCAGAATATCCGATAAGTATAACCATTATAGCTGTAAGTAAAGTATTAAGAGTGGTTCTGCTCTTTCCGGCCATAAACCAGGTTACTCCGGATATTATCATGAGCACCAGTATATTAAGAACAGCGGAACCGGAGATTACCCAGATTCCTGTAAAGAAAAGGGCTGCTATGGCAAAAACCCCGTTTTTTACTCTGTTTGCCGATGAAAATGAGAATTTAACTGCAAAAATAAACAGTACTGCTACAAGGATAACATGGAAAACCATCCCGCTATTTGAAGGAAGGCCAAGAGTATTCACGAAAAACCAGTCGAATTTTGAAGAAATAATTACAATCCCCGGCATTATTCCATACATCAGCAGTGACAGAAGTATTATCGAAGTCACTAATGAGATTGAAAAACCTTTCCAGGAAAATTCGAATTTCTTAAAATAATAGACAAGAACTATTCCCGGGAGCGTGAGGAGGTTAAGAAGATGGACTCCAATTGAAAGACCAATCAGAAAAGCTATAAGGATTATCCACCTGTCGGCATATTTTTCTTCGGCTACATCCTCCCATTTCAGGATTGCCCAGAAAACCAGAGCAGTAAAAAACGCAGATGATGCATATACTTCACCTTCAACTGCTGAAAACCAGAAGGAGTCTGAAAAGGAATATGCTATTGCTCCAACGATGCCTGCAGCCATAACTGCAATAATCCTTCCGGTATTATAATGATTTTCATTCTTTATAAGGATTTTCTTTGCAAGGTGAGTAATAGTCCAGAACAGGAAGAGGATAGTAAATGCGCTTGCAAGTGCTGACATGGAATTGACCATTGCTGCAACTTTTGAGACATTACTTCCTGCAAAAAGAGTGAAGAATCTGCCCATTACCATAAATACCGGATTACCCGGAGGGTGCCCGACCTCAAGTTTAAAACAAGAAGCAATGAATTCACCGCAATCCCAAAGACTTGCGGTTGGTTCTATAGTAGTCAGGTAGGTAAACGCAGCAATAATAAACACGCCCCACCCTGATATATTATTAATCAACCTGTAATTCTTCATTCCTTATTATCTTTATCTGCAGAAAATCTTCTGTTAATTCAGCTGACGAAAATACTTATTTTTTTCATACTACTGTGAACAGATGATCGCTCACTAATTTTGCTATTTTTGAGCAATAATTCTTTAAATGAGATACAAAATAATTATTTTATATGCGGTTTTACTATTCTCAGTACAAGCTGTCATTGCACAATATTATGATACAGGGCAGGATCCGGCATCTCTCAAATGGAAACAGATAAAAACAGGGCGGTTCACTGTCATTTATCCTGAGAAATACGGCCCCGGCGGAATTGTGTATGCAAAAGAGCTGGATGAAGCATACTCAAAACTTATGTCACTTTTTCCTGAAAAAAAATTTACTCTCCCTGTTGTCATACATAATTTTACCATTCAGTCAAATGGTTATGTAGCCTGGGCTCCACGACGGATGGAACTTTATCCGACTCCGGATCAGAACACCATTCCTCTTGCACCGGAAAAACAACTGGCAATTCATGAACTTGCTCACGTTCTTCAGATGGAATCATTAAACCAGGGCTTTTCAAAAGGGATGTCCCTGTTATTCGGGGAACAGTTCACAGGAATTGTTGCTTCACTTCTGCCTACATGGTTCCTTGAGGGTGATGCAGTTTTTGCCGAATCAGTTCTTACACAATCAGGCAGAGGACGAACACCTTCATTCCAGAAACAGCTTAAAGCACTTATAGTTGATAATAAAAAAACCTATAACTACGATAAGATACTTAATGGTTCATTTAAGGATTTTGTTCCTGATTATTATGAATACGGTTACCAGATGGTGACCTGGGCCCTGACCAAAAATGACCCTCAGATATGGAATAAAGTACTTAAGCTCACCGGTGAACAACCATTTACTCTTAACCCAGTCAATATCAGCCTGTCAAGAAGCTCCGGCTTAAGAAAGAAAACACTCTGGGAGGAAACTTACGATACGCTGAAGACTATCTGGACAAAAAATGTTTCCAAAGATAACCCTGCGGATTACGAAGTGGCAAATCCAGACAAACGTGGAAAATATATTGATTACTATTCTCCGGTATTTGCCGGCACCGACAGTATTATTGCAATAAAAACTTCCTTATCCCTCCCCTCCTCATTCGTACTCATTAATCCGATCGAAAAAACAGAAAAAAGGATTCATACACCGGGACAGTTATACCCATTTTTTATCTCTTATGCCAAAGGCAAGCTGGTTTGGGTTGAAACACAAACTGACCCGAGATGGGAAAACAGAGAGTATTCGATTATTAAACTGATGGATATTAAAACCAGCAAGGTCATAAAATTTACGCGAAAATCGAGATATCTTGCTGCCTCGATATCTCCTGACGGGAGTAAGATAGTTGCAGTGGAAAACACAGTCAATAATATTAACAGCCTTGTCCTGATTGATGCTAAAACCGGTTCTGTCTTAGAGTCTGTCCTTACTCCCGGAAATGTTTATCTTCAGCACCCCCAATGGGCTCAAGATGGGAAGAAAGTAACTTTTATTTTCTTAGCAGATGCCGGGGAAGGAATCATGTCATTCAAATTTGAGGGTCAGGAATGGGAGACCCTTATTGAAGCTGCGAGAGATGATCTTCAGTCTTCATTCCTGAGAAACGATTCCCTCATTTTTATAAGTTCTTCATCGGGGACAGATAATGTTTATCTCCGGACTCCAGATAAAAAAACAGAGCGACTTACCCGTTCAAGATTTGGGGCAATTGATGTAAGCCCTGGCGGAAATAAGCTCTTTTTCAGTGATTATACCGACCTCGGGAACAATATCTGTAGTGTTCCAATTTTATCAGCCCGGGGAGTCCTTAAAGACAATGTAAGTTCTTCATCTTTCCTCATCAACAGATTTGACATTAAGACAGCATCAAATGCCGGCAATAGCAGCAATGTATATACACCTGAACCATACAGAAAATGGCAGCATCTTTTCAGATTTCATAGCTGGATGCCATTCTACGTAGATATTAAAGAGCTTAATGTCGATCCGGCGAGTATAAGGCCCGGAGTTTCTATTATGACTCAGAATACTTTAAATACAGTTACCTCAACTTTAGGTTATGAGTATTCAGCAGATAAACGCAATCTCATCCATTCGAGGGTAACCTTGCAAGGGTGGTATCCGGTTTTTGAATCACAACTCGATTATGGTACTCTTCCGCAAATAAGTAAAATGGGGGAAAACATTGCCAATCCTTCTGATATAAAGCCAGGTATAAGCTTCATTAATACCGTTTCTTTCCCGCTTCAGTTTTCATCAGGCAGTTTCTCAGAGTTTCTGCAACCCTCTCTTTCAACGGATTACCAAAATCAATATATTTATATAAAAGAGAACGGTACTTTTGATTATGGTCAGACCATTATAACGACAAGACTCTATTTTACAAATTATTACCAGTCGGCACTTCGTGATATATACCCAAGGTGGGCACAGGTAATCGATCTTAATTATCGCTATGCTCCCTTCGACAGGACTCTATATGGATCAGATGTATCATTAAAAACAGCATTTTATTTCCCGGGAATTTTTCCTAACCATGGAATAAAAATCCGGCTAGAAACTGAAAAGCAGAATCCTGCAGAATTTTTATATGGGAACTTTTCGTCACTACCCCGGGGTTATACTAATATCATTACGACCAAAATGAATTTTCTTTCAGCCGATTATGTTATGCCGCTTGTATATCCTGATTTCAATGTTGCCAGTCTTCTTTACCTTAAAAGGATCCGGTCGGGGTTGTTCTATGATTATGCATCGGGGCCCGGCAATGCATTCTATCAGTACGCTGTCAATGGTATGATACCTCTTTATAACAATTCTGAAAATGTATCTTTCAAATCATTTGGATTGGACTTGCTGGCTGATTTTTATGTTCTCAGGATACCATATATGATTTCCGCGGGAGTTCAGTCAGCATGGAAGAGTGCAGGTGGACCACCTTCTATTGAATTCCTGTTCAATATTAATATATTCGGAATGAGTTTCGGAAGAAGGAGGATGTAAACCTTTCAGGATATAAGACTACGGGCTGTTTCCTTTATCAGAAGCCAGGCTTTCTGAACATGTTCGAGAGTTACGTTTGTCTGAGCCGTAACCATTCTTAGTGTATATCTGCCATTTAATACCGTATGGCTCAGATATAATTTTCCGGAATCATTAAGCCGGTAATTCAGATTTTCATTAAAAACATTTATCTGATCTTCATTATATCCTGCAGGAATATACCTGAAACAAACAACACAAATAATTACTGGGGCAAGTATTTCAAAATCAATTTCTTTTGAGATCATTTCTGAAAGTTCTGCTGCGATACCTATATGATTTCTTACTTTATAGCGGAGGCCTTCAACCCCGTAAGTCCTGATTACACTCCATAGTTTTAATGCTCTGAATCTTCTTCCCAGAGGTACTCCCCAGTCGCGGTAATCATTTACTTTACCTCTGGTTCGCGTTTTAAGATATTCCGGGAGAATCTCAAATGTTTTGATCAAAGCAGGGGCATCCTTTACAAAATAGGCCGTACAATCAAAGTTTGTAAACATCCATTTATGAGGATTGAAAACAAAACTGTCGATATATTCCTTCCCGTCAAGCATCCATTGAAATTCGGGCAGAATAAGCGCTGTGCCGGCCATTGCAGCATCAACATGAAGCCATACATCATTTTCGCGACAGATCTCTCCTATAGCCCTTAAAGGATCAACAGCGGTTGTTCCTGTAGTTCCTAACGTTGCAACCACGCAGCAAGGGACATGTCCATTCTTTTTATCATGGAAAATTGCTTCTCTCAGCTTTTCAGGATCCATTGAAAAGTCATCTCTGACAGGTATTTTAATAAGGTTTTTCCTGCCGATTCCACTTATTTTAACAGCCTTTTCCACAGATGAATGAGTCTGCTCCGAACAGTAAACTTTCAGGATTACTGATTTTTCGAGACCATCGATGTTACCTGAAAAATTGGTAGCCTTTTCCCGTGCAGTCAGTATTGCTGTCAGTGTAGCAGTAGAGGCAGAATCCTGTATAACACCTTCAAATCCTGAAGGAAGACCGGTCAATTCCTTTAACCAGATCATCATCTTTTCTTCGAGCTCAGCTGCTGCCGGAGAGGTTTCCCATATCATACACTGGGCTCCAAGGGTTGCAATAAGCATTTCAGCAAGGATAGATGCAGGGCTTGTGTTTGCCGGAAAATATGCAAAAAAATTAGGATTCTGCCAGTGGGTTATTCCCGGCATTATTATTTCATTGAAATCCCTCATCAGAGAGTCGAATGATTCCGAATGTTGAGGGGGTTTGTCAGGAATTTTATCAAAAATTTCACCCGGCTTTACTGATGATTTGACAGGCCAGTTCTCAACATTTTCCATATAGCCTGCCATCCATTCAACGAGCTCATGGGCATGTTTTCGAAATTCATCAGGTGTCATTTTATATACCTTATCTAACGGAATCTGCAAGAAGAATTATTTTGTTTGCTTTTACTTCAATTACCCCTCCGCTGATTTCATATATTATTTCTTTGTCTTCCTGATCGATCATCCTGACTGAACCATTTTCGAGGGTAGAGATAATTGGTGCATGGTCCTTTAATACCTGGAATGATCCCTTCTTTCCCGGAACTCTGACCGATTTAATTTCCCCGTCAAAAATTTTTTTGCCGGGTGTGATAATCTCTATTTTCATTACAACTTATTAATAAACAGAAGTTTCCCAATCAGCCAATTATTTTGACTGAGCAAGTATTTTTTCACCTTTTTCAATCGCATCTTCGATAGTGCCGACCAGCATAAATGCCGATTCGGGATACTGGTCAACCTTTCCTTCCATAATCATATTGAATCCCTTAATTGTATCATCAATTGAAACGAGTGCACCTTTGATACCAGTGAATTGTTCAGCTACCTGGAAGGGTTGTGAAAGAAATCTCTGTACCCTGCGTGCACGATGAACAACCAGCTTATCCTCTTCAGAAAGCTCATCCATTCCGAGGATGGCAATAATATCCTGCAATTCATTGTAACGCTGCAGCAACTCTTTTACTCTTTGCGCACAATTATAGTGAGCTTCACCAACGTTCTCTGCCGTGAGTATCCTGGAGGTTGAATCAAGGGGATCCACAGCAGGATATATACCAAGTTCAGAAATTTTTCTGCTTAAAACGGTTATAGCATCAAGGTGGGAGAATGTTGTAGCCGGAGCTGGGTCGGTAAGGTCATCGGCCGGTACATATACGGCCTGAACCGAGGTAATTGACCCGTGTTTTGTTGAGGTAATTCGTTCCTGCATAATACCCATTTCAGTCGCAAGAGTCGGCTGATAACCAACTGCAGAAGGCATCCTGCCCAGAAGGGCTGAAACTTCAGATCCTGCCTGTGTAAACCTGAAGACATTATCCATAAAAAACAGGATATCTCTTCCTCCGCTTTTTCCATCACCATCTCTGAAATGCTCAGCAACGGAGAGGCCCGACAAGGCAACTCTTGCTCTTGCTCCGGGAGGTTCGTTCATCTGACCAAAAACGAGTGCCAGTTTTGATTCTTTAAGGGCATCCATATCAACCGTAGAAAGATCCCAACCGCCCGATTTCATATTCTCAAGGAATTTTTCACCATAAGTTATTACACCTGCTTCAAGCATATCGCGGAGAAGGTCGTTACCTTCCCTTGTTCTTTCTCCAACACCTGCAAACACTGATAGTCCGGAGTATGCTTTTGCAATATTATTGATCAGTTCCAGGATAACAACCGTTTTCCCTACTCCTGCACCACCAAAGAGACCAATTTTACCACCTTTTGAATAAGGTTCGATCAGGTCAATAACTTTAATTCCGGTGTACAATACCTCTTTTTCCGTTGAAAGGTCTTCATATTTTGGTGGTTTCCGATGGATCGGGTATCCTCCTTTTTTATCAAGATATCCTATGCCATCGATAGCTTCTCCGGTCACATTCATAAGACGGCCTCTGATCTGTTCTCCGATTGGCATTGTAATCGGCAATCCGGTTGCAACAACTTCCATTCCTCTGCGAAGACCGTCTGTCGAATCCATCGCGATCGTGCGGACTGTTCTTTCACCTATATGCTGCTGACATTCCACAACAAGAAGAGAGCCGTCATCCCTCTTTATTTCGAGTGCATCATAAATATCAGGCATTTCTAAACCCTGCCTTTCAAAAGTAACATCAACCACTGGTCCAATTATCTGGCTTATTTTCCCGGTATTCTGTGGCATAAATTTTATTTATTTATTTGTTCTTTTTAAGAAGATACAAATTTAATATTTTTTGTATTTTATTCCGATTAATACTTCTTTAAATTCTATTTTTTAATTATAGTCACCTCTTTTTATCTTTTAATCAAATTCTTATTGTCAGAAATTTATAATTATTTAACTTTGATCAAACAGACACAGAAATGTAATAATAACTAAATTTTAAACAGCTATGAAAAAGTTTGTTGCAACATTTATTTTAATCATTTCTTTGCTTTCCATGACAAATGGCCAGTTTACAAAAATTGGCGGTGGTTTAGCATTGAGCAGTGGGTTCCAGTTCCATCAACAGACATTTACCGGGAACAAGAGCGGTATTATTGCTGTTTCTTTTAAAGCTGATTATAATATAAGCCTGCCATTTTATCTCTCGCCTTCCTTTACTATTTTCTACCCGCATATTACCAAAGATCCTGGCTCAAAACAAACAGTATCTTCGATGATGTTTGATATTAATGGTCACTATGTTTTTAACTCACTTGATAAGTTTGAGTTTTATGGTCTTGCAGGACTTGATATATTATTTACGAAGAATAAATATTCTTATGTAGGATCCCCCTCATCTTCAGAAAGTGATAATGCTCTCGGGCTTAATCTGGGATTAGGAACATATATGAAAATAACTGACAAATTCGATATTTATGGAGAGGCAAAATATATATTTAATAATAAATATAATCAATTTATGCTAAACGCGGGAGTTCTTTTAAATATTGACTGGATGAAAAAACACGAAAATACAGAACTGAATTAATTATCTCTTCCAATCAGTGAGTTGGCAATATTTACCAGTTCTGTTTTTCTTTCGTTAGGTGCACCAACCTTTCCAAGCAAGCTGAAAGCGGTGTTAATATAATCATTAGCATGGTTTTCTGAAATATTCTTAATATTCAACTGCTCATACAGCTCAATAACTTTTTTTACTTTGCTTTCCGGATCAAATTCTTTTAATGCAAATTGTTCATGGAGTTGTTTTGCCTGTTCTATCGATGCTATTTCCAGAGCCTTTACAAGCATAAAGGTTTTTTTATTGGAGATGATGTCTCCTCCCACAATTTTGCCGAATACTTTAACATCTCCATAAATATCCAGAAGGTCATCCTGAATCTGGAATGCAAGACCCAGGTTTCTTCCAAACTCATAAAGAAGGTCAGAATCCTTATCATCCGCACCACCAATGATAGAACCTATTTTAGCTGAAGCGGCCAGAAGCGCCGCGGTTTTCAGCTCAATCATGCGCAAATATTCCTCCTGTGAAACTATAGTTGCTTTTTCAAAATCTATGTCGAGTTGCTGACCAACACATACCTCAATTGCTGTTTTATTAAACACTTTGAAAACTTTTAGCAGGTACTGCGGAGGTGTTTGTAAAAAACATTCATTTGCAATAAATGCCATTACATCACCCGACAGAACTGCCTGGTTAAGGTTCCATTTACTGTGCACTGTTGGTAAGTTCCGTCTGACCGGGGCATGATCCATAATATCATCATGGACCAGTGTGAAGTTATGAAACACCTCAAGGCCAGTTGCAGGTATTATAGCTTCATCAATTTTATCATTAAAAAGGTTGCAGGCCATCAAGGCTAAAACGGGCCTTAATCTTTTCCCCCCGATTGAAAGAATATACTTAACCGGATCATTAAGTTTTTCAGCTTCCTCGTTATAGGAAAGATTTAGAATAGCCTTATTGACTAATTTTTTCAGATCAGCCTGAGTGTACATTATGGGTGTTTTACAACCTGATAATTAAATAATTTTAACCTATAAGCGCTTCTGCGCCACTTACAACTTCGAGTATCTGATTTGTTATGGCAGCCTGTCTTGCCTTGTTATACTGAAGTGTCATATCGCGGATCATACTTGTTGCATTGTCTGTTGCCTTGTGCATAGCTGTCATTCTTGCGCCATGTTCTGCAACAAACGAATCAAGAACTGCTTTATAAAATTGAATTTTTAACGATTTTGGAATTAGCTCTTTGATTATTTCTTCCTGATCCGGTTCATAAATATAATCAACCGGATTTGTTTTAACTTTACCTGATGGAACTGCCTCAACAGGCAGGAATACTTCATTTGTAAGGTTTTGCACAGCAGCGTTTTTAAATTGATTATAAATCAGCTCTACCCTGTCAAATTCCATTAAGGTAAAACTCTTCATAACCTGTTCAGCCACCATGTTAACATTATCAAATGTAAGATCATTAAACAGATTATTCCGTTCCGGGAGCATAGTTATTTTCTGCTTTCTGAAATAATCAAATCCCTTTTTCCCGATTGTTAAAAGCTTCAGGTTTCCCTTTCTGAACTGGTCAAAGTATTTTTCTGAAATGACCCTTCTTGTTTCATTTATAACATTGGTATTGAAAGCTCCGCAGAGACCTCTGTTAGATGTGATCACAACAATAAGGACTTTTTCAGGAGGAGATATCCTTCCATAAATGTTCTCAACTTCAGAGTCTGAAAGGCTTTGTGAAAGATCAACAAGAAGCTCATGTAATTTATTTGCATAAGGCCTCAGTCTCACAATTTTATCCTGAGCTTTTCTCAATTTGGCAGCCGACACCATTTTCATTGCTGAAGTGATCTGCCTGGTTGACTTAAAAGATGTAATCCTTATCCTTATCGCTTTTAAATTTGCCATGAAAATTTATTTTTTCAGGTTATCCTGATTATTGTACCCGGTATTTCATAACTAAATCCGAAGCAACTTTTTCAAGAACTTTTGTGATATCATCATTAAGTACACCTTCACGAAGACTATCCAGTATATCCTGGTGTTTAAGTTCGAGGAACTCAATAAATTCACTTTCGAAACTTTTCACTTTGTTAATTGGAACATCTTTTAAAAGACCCATTGTTCCGCAATATATAATTGCTATTTGCTTTTCAATCGGTACCGGAGCAAACTGACCCTGCTTAAGGATTTCGACGTTTTTAGCTCCTTTATTCAATATTGCCAGAGTTGAGGCGTCGAGATCGGAACCAAACTTAGAGAATGCTTCCAGTTCACGATATTGTGCCTGATCAACTTTCAGGGTTCCGGCGATCTTTTTCATCGCCTTAATCTGGGCATTTCCTCCCACTCTTGATACTGAAATTCCAACATTTATTGCAGGACGGACTCCAGAGTTGAAAAGGCTCGTCTCGAGAAATATCTGCCCATCGGTGATTGAAATAACATTAGTAGGAATATATGCAGAAACATCACCTGCCTGAGTTTCAATTATTGGCAGAGCTGTAAGCGATCCTCCTCCTTTTACAAGATGCCTGATTGATTCGGGAATATCATTCATCTTTTGGGCAACTTCATCTGATTCAATTATTTTCGCGGCTCTTTCCAGAAGTCTTGAATGCAGGTAGAAAACATCTCCGGGATAGGCTTCACGACCGGGTGGACGACGAAGTAAAAGAGATACTTCCCTGTATGATACTGCCTGTTTTGAAAGGTCATCGTAAATGATAAGGGCATCACGACCCGTATCGCGGAAAAATTCTCCGATTGCAGCTCCGGCAAACGGAGCATAGAATTGCGATGCAGCCGGATCAGAAGCAGTAGCTAGGACTATAACTGTATATTCAAGAGCACCATGTTCTTCAAGTGTTGCTGCTATATTGGCAACTGTTGAACCTTTTTGTCCGATTGCAACATAAATACAATAAACCGGTTTCCCTTTTTCAAAATTGCTTCGCTGATTAATGATAGTATCAATAGCAATAGCGGTTTTCCCGGTCTGCCTGTCGCCAATAATAAGTTCTCTTTGACCACGACCAATTGGAATCATTGCATCAATTGCTTTGATCCCGGTCTGGAGAGGTTGTTTAACCGGCTGACGGAAAATAACTCCGGGAGCTTTTCTTTCAAAAGGAAGAATAAACCGTTCACCTTGTATCGGACCCTTCCCGTCGAGTGGCAGTCCTAAAGGAGATATTACTCTGCCTAACAGTCCCTCACCAACTCCGAGAGATGCAATCCTTCCGGTTCTTTTCACAATGTCACCTTCATTTATCTCTTCCGAAGGCCCAAGCAATACCGCTCCGATGTTATCTTCTTCAAGGTTCAGAACTATAGCTTCCATTCCATTTTCAAATTGGATCAGCTCATTCGATTCTACATTTGAAAGTCCGTAAATACGGGCAATCCCGTCACCAACCTGAAGCACTGTTCCAACCTCTTCGAGTTCAACTCCGGTCTGTATTCCTTCGAGTTGTTGCCTGAGAATTTTTGAAACTTCTGCCGGTTTAATATTTGCCATATTGTCTCTTCTTAAAAGTCTTTAATTATTATATTCTTCTATTAGGCTGTTATGACACTTCCTTTTAGTTCTTTTCTTATTTTACGTAGTTTATTCTTTATGCTGGCATCGATGTAATTGTCATCAATCTGCAGAATAAAACCACCCACTATTTCAGGATCAATGTTCTCTTTAAGTTCAACTTTAGTCTTGAAAACTTCCGAAATAAGATCAATTATCTGCTTTTTGACTTTATCATCAACTTTAACTGCTGTAGTAAGAACAGATTCCGTGATCCCCTTGAATTTCTTTGTTTCGTGGATAAATACCCTGGCGATTGCGGGGATAAAACTTTCTCTTCCGTTTTTAACAACCAGGTCGATCAGCGAAAGAGTGATCTCCTCCACATTATCGCCAAGCATTTTGTGAAATATAGCTTCTTTTTTTGAGGGAACAATAATCGGGCTTTTAAGAAACTCTTTTGTGTCCGGCATCTTACATATCTCAGAAATAAAAATCATGTCCCCATTGACCTTATCAAGGATCTTTTTTTCGAGAGCTGACTGAAATAATGCCCTTGAGTACCTTACAGATATTTTGCTGTCGTTCATTACAGATTCCGGCTCCTAATTCTTAGTAAAATCAATCTCTTTGAGGTAATTATCGATCAGTTTGGCCTGTTCTCCGGTTTGTTTAAGTTTTTCCCCCAGTAATTTTGAGGCGATGTCAACCGAAAGAGTTGCAACCTGTTCATGAATCTCCGAAAGTGCTTTCAGCTTTTCGTTTTCAATTCCTGCTCTTGCTTTTTCAATAAGCTTTTCAGCTTCCACTGTTGCCTTTCCTTTGGCTTCAGAAATAAGCTTGTCGCGTACTTCTCTTGCTTCCTTGAGTATATTTTCGCGTTCTTCTCTTGCTTTGCGAAGAATTGCTTCATTATCACTCTGAAGTTTTAACATCTCTTCTCTTGCTTTGGCTGCTGATTCAAGAGAGCCTTTAATCATTTCATCTCTTGCTTTCACTGCAGAAAGAATGGGTTTCCAGGCAAATTTGGAAAGTATTAACAGAAATAAACCAAAGATCAAAGCTGACCAGAAAATGGTTCCGACTCCCGGAGAAACAAGACTGTTTTCTAAAAGTATCATAACTATTTCGTTAAATCGGTTAAATTAAAAAGAAGACCTGTAACCAACCGTTGCAGGCTTCAAAATTTTCTTTCTTATTTTGCAATAAGAGCAACAACAATTGCGAATAAAGCAGCTCCTTCAATAAGGGCCGCAGCAATGATCATTGCAATCTGTATCTTTGAATAAGCCTCCGGCTGTCGTGCGATAGCATCCATCGCCGATCCGCCTATTCTACCTATACCGATTCCTGCTCCAATCACTGCAAGACCTGCTCCAACTGCTGCCATTGTACCTGTCATAATAACTGATTTTAAATTAAACAATAAAAATTAATGGTTTTCCTGTACTGCCATGCTTATAAACAAAGCTGACAATAGAGTAAAAATATATGCCTGAAGGAATGCCACCAGAAGTTCGAGGAAATCCATGAAAATCACGAAAAATATTGATACCGGGGCTACGGAAAGGGAATCAAAGATGAAAATCAGGCAAATAAGACTTAATACAATTATATGCCCTGCCGTAATATTTGCAAACAATCGTATCATCAGTGCGAATGGCTTGGAAAATAATCCGATTATTTCAACGGGTATCATAATCGGTAACAGCCAGAAAGGCACTCCCGGTGCTGCGAAGATATGTTTCCAGTATGTTTTGTTTCCGCTAAACTGCGTAATAAAGAATGTACATGTCGCCAAAACAAATGTCACTGCAATATTTCCTGTTACGTTTGCGCCGAAAGGCGGAGGTATCGGGATAAGTCCCATCAGGTTATTAATGAGAATAAAAAAGAATGCCGTAAGAAGGTAAGGCATATACTTTTCATATTTATGACCAAGGTTTGGGATCGCAATATCATCGCGTACAAATAGTATTACCGGTTCAAGGAAACTCTGAATACCTTTTGGATAACTAATTCCTGATTTCCTATACGACCGTGCAAGTGAAAGAAATAATAAAAGACCAATTATAGCGGCGGATAACATCCCGATGACAGCCTTTGTCATTGAAAGGTCAAGAGGAAGGTTTTTCTCATCAACAGTTCCTTCTTTATTAACCGAAACAATTTTACCCTGAAGGTCACCTTCTTCTTCCAGCTTATATCCTTTATACTCATTCCCGTCAGCCAGTTTTTTCGAAGAGAATATATCAAGCCCCTTCTCTTTGCTGTAAAGAATCACCGGAAGATAAATAGCTACATTCTCCCCATTTTTCTTAGTCAGAATATGCCATTCATGGGAATCGGCTATGTGTTCAAGAATAAAAGTGCTTGCATCAAATTTCCCTTCAGGCTCTGTTTTTTCCTTAACTTCCTGACCAAAGGATGAAATAGTTGTTCCGGCAATCAGAAAAAATAAGAAAAAACTAATCAAAATTCTTGTTTTCAAATCAGTTCAAGTTTTATAAAGCTTTGTTTTTCAATGTTTTCAGTATAACACATATAGTAAACAAAGTGAGTGTTAAATATAAAACAAAAAACATTAAAACAGACGGCAAAGAAGTTTTTTTAGCAACTATAAACCACAGGAGTGCAAATACAATCTCAAGCAGGAACTTCAATCCTATTGCAACAATACTGTATAAAGCCTGGCTGTCTGGTTCTTTCGCCTGTCCTTTTAAAAAAATAATGATAGTTATTAATGAAATAATCGAAAAAGAAAGAGATAAAATTGCTGCATCACTCAAGCTTAGATTTATTTCACCTGCTGAAATGAGCAGATAAGCTGTTAGCAGTAACAGTACATTTAATGAAACAATCAATAAAAGGTATTTAAGAATTGGTCTCAAGAATGCGGATCACTTAATAAAATCTTTAACGGCAGTGTATATTGCTGCAAAAACACCAAGAAGCGAAAGGACTATTGTAAAAACAGGGGTATTCCAACCTGTCAGTTTATCAAGTTTTACGCCACCCCAGACTGTAACAAGAATAATACCTATCATCTGAAATGCCAAACCTGAATACCTGGCGAAGTCTCTTATCCCCTTATTTTGCAGGTTTTTCGGGTTCTTTTTCTTTGATGATTCCTGCTCCGGCATTATTATCGGTATCACTCATTTTACAGTTTCCTGAAAATACAGCTCCAGGTTCAATAGAAAGTTTTGAAGTAGCTATATCTCCATGAATTTTTGAAGAGGCTTTCAGGTTAAGTAACTGCCCCACAGTAATTTTGCCTTCAATAATTCCTGCTACTTCTGAGTTCTTGCAAATAACTTCCCCTTTAACCTTCCCGGTTGTACCAATTACAACTTTACCTTTTGTATTAAGATTCCCGGTAAGAGATCCATCGATACGGATATCACCACTGGATTTGATATTACCGGTTATGTCCGTCCCAATACTTATAAGGTTTATCGTGGTGTTATCTGGTTCATTGAACTTTGCCATAATATCTAAAAGTTAAGAGATACAAACTTAATAACTCACAAATATAAAAACTATTGCAGATAAAAATACAAAAGGGGAATTATTCCGGGTCGTAAGCCCATTTAAGATATATTGCGCCCCAGGTAAATCCTCCTCCAAATGCGGCAAGTATCAGAATATCTCCTTTTTTCAGCTTTTTTTCATATTCCCAGATGCACAATGGAATAGTGGCATTTGTTGTATTTCCATAATTTTCGATGTTGATCATTACCTTTTCTGTTGCAAGTCCCATTCTTCTTCCGGTAGCATCAATTATACGAAGATTTGCCTGATGAGGAACAAGCCATGCTATATCTTCAGATTTAAGATTATTGCGTTCCATAATCTCCACAGCAACGTCAGCCATGTTTACTACAGCAAATTTAAAGACACTTTGTCCTTCCTGGTATATGAAGTGCTCTTTTGCATCAACAGTTTCATGTGATGCAGGCTTTACAGAGCCTCCGGCTTTAAGATGCAGGTATTTCCGTCCCGAGCCGTCAGTATGAAAGATATAATCCATTATCCCTAATTCCTCATTTGCAGGTTCCAGCATTACTGCTCCGGCAGCATCTCCAAAGAGCGGGCATGTTGTACGGTCGGTGTAATCGGTAATTGACGACATTTTATCGGCTCCGACAATAATTACTTTTTTATATCTGCCGGTTTCGACATAGGCTGCCCCGGTCTGCAAAGCAAAAAGAAATCCGGAACATGCTGCATTAAGGTCAAAGCTGAATGCATTTTTAATACCGCATTTATCAGATATGATATTTGCTGTTGCAGGAAAGAACATGTCGGGAGTGGCAGTGGCACAGATCAGCAGGTCAATTTCCTCAGGTGCAGTTTTTGTTTTCAACAATAAACCCCTTACTGCCTGTTCTCCCAGATCTGAACTTCCGAGCCCTTCACCTTTAAGAATACGTCTTTCTTTAATTCCGACCCGTTGCATTATCCATTCATCGGAAGTATCAACCATTTTCGAAAGCTCCTGATTGGTCAGTTTGTATTCAGGTGCCCAGGCAAATATCCCTGTTATGGCTGCCCGTATTTTTTCCATAATTATATTGCTTCTTTAATCTTTTGTGCCAGGTTTGCGTGCACAACGCCCCTGGTTTGCAGAACCATGTTCATGA
>Ga0182027_10001289_pt1 | contig 42084 bp, 32 predicted proteins | sample 712E1DmetaG_FD_121300 | JGI IMG/M metagenome (GOLD analysis project Ga0182027, IMG submission 121300) | Permafrost microbial communities from Stordalen Mire, Sweden - 712E1D metaG (Illumina Assembly) | ecosystem: Environmental > Terrestrial > Soil > Wetlands > Permafrost | place: Sweden...
CTAAACGTTATTGGAGCGACCTCAAGAAAAAGCTTGTTGATGAGGGGTATAATGAAGCGTACGATAAAATCGTACGGTTGAAAATGCTATCCCCGGACGGAAAACTACGCGAAACCGACTGCGCGGAAACGGAGACACTATTTCGGATTATTCAGTCCATCCCCTCTCCAAAGGTAGAACCCTTAAAGCGATGGCTTGCCCGTGTTGGCAAGGAACGTATCGATGAAATAGAAAATCCCGAACTAGCCATGCAGCGGATGAAGGAGATTTATCAGAAAAAGGGCTATCCAAAGGATTGGATTGATAAGCGCATGCGGGGCATAGCCGTTCGGAAAAGTCTTACCGATGAATGGAACAATCGCGGCGCTCAGACTGATCTTGAATATGCCATTCTAACGAATGAAATCATGAAGGGAACTTTTGAAAAAACCGTAGAAGAATACAAACAGTTCAAGAATCTCGACCGCGAGAATCTTCGTGATCACATGAATGACATAGAATTAATTCTTACCATGCTTGGCGAAGCAACGACGACAAAACTACACCAGGACCGAAACAGCCTCGGCTTCAAAAAGTTGCACAACGACGCAAAAGATGGCGGGGCGGTGGCCGGAAGAACACGAAAAGATATTGAGGATCAGACGAAGAGAAAGGTTATTTCCTCTGAAAATTATCTGGATAACGCGGGTAGAAAACGAATAAGAGGTTAGAAACCCACGGCTCGGCTCATCCTCCGCCGAGCCGAAAAAGAATGGGCGCGGCAAGAAGAATACGAAAGAGAAGATCGGCGCAAACAAGAATTTGAAATATGGTAGCATTCCGGCTTAAAGCACCCAACAGCCGCGTTACGCAAGGCCCTTCGGGCACATGTCCAGCGTTTGAAGTCAACGTGTCATATCGCTTCACTTCGACATGCTCAGTGACCGCGCTTCGTCACGTTGACTAACGCTGGTCACATCGTAACACGGCGCACGTTGGGACTAAATAGGTTGGGCTAAAAGGACAGAGAAACAAATACAAGGGTGTGGCGTTGAAATCAGCAAAGATCGGAAAACAAGGCATAATTTAAAACGTATTGCTTATACACATGAACATGTGTATATTTATATGACGTGAAAGGATAAACGTTGGACCAATTCGTATTTGAATGGGACAATTTAAAAAACCAATCGAACATTTCAAAACACGGCGTCTCATTTGATCGTGCGAAAGAAGCGTTTTTCGATGAAAATCGTATCATAGCAAAAGATCTGGATCACAGTACCGCAACAGAAACAAGGTGGCATTGTATCGGGAAAGTCGGAGACGGAATTATGACTGTGCGTTTTACATATCGAAACCATGTTATCCGAATATTCGGAGCCGGCTATTGGAGAAAGGGTAAAAAGTATTATGAAGAACAAAATTAATTATACTGAAGGCGAGATTGGAGAGATTGAAATTGTTAAAGACTTCCTGCCCTCTCCGGCAGAATTGGCACGACGTGAAAGCAATGTACGTGTTACGATCAATTTGAGAAGATCGAGCGTTAATTTTTTTAAGAATGTCGCTCGGAAAAACAAGGTACAATACCAACGCGTAATTCGCTCCTTGCTGGATACGTATGCGACTTCATACACCAATACAAAATCAAGAACAAGAGTTTAGAAGGCATAAGAACGCCATATCCGGAGAGAGCATCGGCCCAACCTAAATCGCCCAACAGCCACACCACGAAACGCGGCGAATGTTGACGTTTGTGTGCATTTTGCCGCGCCTTCGTGCGGTATGGCGCACGTTGTGTCGCAACATGCCCACCCTGAAGAATAGGGAAACGGCAAACAAAAATGATAAAAACAGCTTGCAATCATGTTAACCCGTATGTTAACTTTGTACTATGAGAATAATCCTGTTCTACATAACCCCCTCGGGGGCTAATCCAGTACAGGAATTTCTCGATGAATTAGCGGATAAGCAGGTTGAAAAGGTTCTTTGGGTTCTAAGATTAGTTAAAGAGATGGATCGGGTTCCATCTTCTTACTTTAAGAAGCTTGTCAATACTGACGATATCTGGGAAGTAAGAATAACGATATCAGGAAATATTTTCAGAGTTCTCGGATTCATGGACCAGAATTCATTCGTCATTTTGACCAATGGATTCCATAAAAAAAGCCAGGAAACGCCTCATTCGGAAATTGACCTGGCAGAAAAAAGGAAAAAAGATTACTTAAGCCGGAGGAAAAGACATGGATGATCTAGAGAATTACATTGAGCGTCGGAAAAAGCGCAGCAGGAAGTTCGCGAGCACCTTTGAGCTCGGATATCACGATTTCAAGATTGGCGCGATTCTAAAGCGTGCCCGAGAAGATTCTGGTTTAACACAGGATCAAGTAGCACTCAAGCTTAAAACCAAGAAAACCGCCATTTCAAGAATCGAAAACCACGCTGAGGATATTAAGCTTTCAACCATTGAACGTTTCGCTCATGCTGTTGGAAAAGAAATTAGGCTTCAAGTTCTTTAGCAAAACATAAAGTATTTGATTCTCGCTTGATTTAATAGAGCAGGGTGGTCATGCAGCGCACAGCGCAAAGCCGCCATGCCCGAGTGACAAGGGGTAAGCCCTTCGTGTCATGTCGCCCCGACGCATCGGGGCTCCGTCATTCGGGCAATTTATAGGCGGCCACGGACGCCTGTTTCGCATACGTTGTCACCGTAGGACACCGAAAGACGGGGAAAACAAATTGAGGTATGTTTGCCCCGCAATTTTCGGCTGGTAACGCGGATTACATCCCTTGAAAAAGCTTTCGTGCGCAAAGATGGCCCCTAAATCCGTCCCTCAGCCCTGCGCAGGCGTTTGCAAATTCATTTGCGGCACAGGCTGTTCGAACTTGGTTTCCGTTGGCAGACCCATCGGCACCAGAAGGTCGAGGAAGGGATCCGGGTCGAGCTCCTCGACGTTCACCATGGTCTTGACGTCCCAGACGCCTTTGGCGATGAGCATGGCGGCGGCTACCGGCGGAACGCCTGCGGTATAGCTGATCGCCTGAGCCTCCACCTCGCGGTAACAGTCCGCGTGGTCGCAGATATTGTAGATGAAAAGCTCCGAATCCTCGCCGTCTTTCTTTCCTTTTATCAAGTTGCCGATGCAGGTCTTGCCCGTATAATTCGGCGCCAGCGACGACGGGTTGGGAAGCAGGGCCTTGAGCACCCGCAGGGGAACCACTTCGATGCCGTCCGCGGTTTTCACCGGCACGTTGGAGGTCAGCCCAAGCTTGGTGAGCACCGTGAACACGTTGATGTAATGGTTACTGAACCCCATCCAGAACCTGATGCTGTTGACATCGAAATTCTTTGACAGCGAATGCACTTCGTCGTGGCCGGTGAGATACACGGTCTGCCTGCCGACGACCGGGAACTCGTACACCTGCTTGATAGAATGGACTTTCTTTTCGACCCACTTCTTGTCGATCCATGTCCATACCTTCTTGAATTCCCTGAAATTTATCTCCGGGTCGAAATTGGTTGCGAAGTACTTCCCGTGGCTGCCTGCGTTCACGTCCATGATGTCAATGGACTCGATCATGTCGAAATGATATTTCGCGGCATAGGAGCACCACGCGTTGACCACGCCCGGATCGAACCCGATACCCAGGATGGCGGTAATTCCCTTTTCCCTGCAGCGGTCCTTGCGTTTCCATTCGTAATTGCCGTACCACGGCGGATCTTCGCACACCTTATCCGGCTCTTCATGGATGGCCGTGTCGATGTAGGAAACGCCTGCCTGGATGCACGCTTCCAGAACGGACATGTTGAGAAAAGACTGGCCGAGATTGATCACGATATCTGATTTGGTTTTCTTGATGAGCTCGATGACGTCCGGGACATTCATGGCGTCTATCTGGCGGGAGTAGATGCGCTTGTTCTGAACTTTCTTGCTTTTCTTGCGCTTGATGCTGTCGATGATCGCATCGCATTTTTCCTTGGTTCTGGATGCGATGCAGATGTCGCCAAGCACGTCGTTGTTCTGGGCCGCCTTGTGGGCCGCTACATGGGCAACCCCGCCGGCACCGATAATCAGGACATTCTTTTTCATAATACCCGCCTTACTAGTAAGAAAAACTTACGAAAGACTATTGACGAAGTCCACATACCCGAATCTTCTAACGCACTCAACCGACCCGTCGAGGCGCCGCACCGCGATCGACGGCATCGATACTCCGTTGAACCAGTTCTTTTTCACCATCGTGTATCCGGCCGCGTCGGCGAACCTGACCTGCGACCCGACCCGAAGCCGATACGGAAAACGATAGGTCCCAAACACGTCACCGGCCAAACAGGTTCGTCCGGCGACAACATAGGTGTGCCTGCGGCCCATTCCGCCGCCCGGCGCGACATCGATTTTCGCTTCAAGCCGGTAGAGCAGGAGGTCGAGCATGTGCGCCTCAGTGGAGGCGTCCACGATCGCGATATCGCGGCCGTTTTTGACAATGTCAAGAACCGTGCTAACCAGCTCGGTGGACTGCGTGATTGCCGATTCGCCCGGCTCGAGATACACCTGGACGCCGAACCGCCGGGAGAACTCCGAAAGTTTTGCGCAGAATTGTTCGACCGGATAATCCTTTTTGGTAAATGAAATACCGCCGCCGAAGCTCACCCATTCCAGCTTTTCAAGGACGCTGCCGTACACGGCGGCGATGCGGTCCAGGGACGATGACAGGTTCGCAAAATCGTCGTTTTCGCAATTGAAGTGGAACATCACCCCGCTGATCGCGGGAAGAACGCCGCGTAATGCTTTTTTGTCAATAACACCGAGCCGTGAAAACCGCCGTGCCGGATCAGCCAGATCGAAGTGTGAATAGCTGAGGCCCGGGTTGACCCTGACGCCGATCTTCTTCCCCTGTACCAGCGCGCAAAATCGCGAGAGTTGCGAAACCGAATTGAAAATCACGGTATCGGCATAGCGCCGCACGGCGCGGATTTCGGGATCGGACCAGCCGACGCTGTACGCATGCGTTTCCCGGCCGAATTTTTCGTGGCCGAGACGCGCCTCGAACAGCGAGGAACTCGTCGTCCCGTCCATGTACTCCCGCATCAGATCGAACACGCACCAGGCGGAAAAGCACTTTAGTGCCAGAAGGGATTTCGCCCCCGATGCTTCACGAACGCGCCTGATGATTTTGAGGTTGCGGAGAAGTTTCTTTTCGTCAATCAAATAGTACGGCGTCGGTGGTAGCATTATCCTTACCTGAACCGGGAAGACCAGTGCCGTTATTCTGTTTGTTCCAGGATACCGGCGGCACTCGTCCGGCCTCAGGAAAATTGAATACTAAAATAAATATTCATGACCCGGCGGGGCATGTTAATTCGAAAAATAATGAGGAAAAAAAACGGTTCCGGTGGAATACTCTCGCGAGCGAGGCCGCCCGCCCTAGCACAGACCTCTCATCTCATTGAACGCGCCCTCGCCCGCTTCGATATCGGCGATGAGCCCGGCGAAAGTGAGGTCGTCGGACGATGACGCCGGGCGCAGCTTGACCCCCGCGATAACGGCGGAAACGCATTCCCGCGCATAGTCGTCCGGCGTGGTGGGAACGCGCCGGTAGTCTTCCTCGATCGCATCCAGAACCTCGCGGACCTTGACCTGAGAGAAATCGCGAGACGGGACGTAGGATTCCCGTCCACCCCCGGTCACGCCGTTGACCGCGTGCAGATACCCCGGCTTGACAAGGGAATTGATGACGCCCTGCGCCTGCGTCTCGGTCATCTCGTATTTTCGCATGAAATATGCCAACGACGGCGGCCGCTTTTTGCTCATGAAGGCTTTGATGACGTCGACCATGATCCGGAGGCAGACGTAGGTCTTGACATCGCCGATCCTCCTGTCCGCGCGCCGCCTGGCCCGCAGGAGCGGCTTGAAATTCTGACCCACAAAAGCGACCTCTGCGCCGAAGAGAATGAAGCAGGCGGCAAGAAACAGCGATATCAGGAAGAACATGAAAATGCCGAACGCGCCGTAGATGGTCTGCGTCTGGGCGTTGAAGGTCATGTAGGCGGCGAACCACTGGCGCTCAAGTTCAAAAAGGATGCCCGATATGCAGCCGCCCAGCAGCGCGTACCTGAATTTGACTTTTGTGTTGGGCACGACCCAGATGAAGACCGTGAACGCGAGCCCGATCAGCACGAACGAGAGGATGTCAAGCGAGTAAATGTAGAATTGCTTGACATCGAGCCCCATGTTCCGGCGGACCTGGAACGACGCGAAGAACAGGATCGGGCTGTACACCATGACCATGGTAAACGTACGAAGCCGCACGAAGAACGAACGCGACCGGGCGACCTTCCATATCGTGTTCAGCGACTCTTCGAAGGTGGCGAAGAGCCCGAGCGTGACGATGATGAGCACGCCGATTCCCAGGCCCTTGATCTTCTGGGCGTTTGCGAAGAAGATGCCCAGGCTGTTGAGGATCGTCTGCGGCGCGAACGGAAGAAAAAAGGCGACGACCCGCTCCATGATCGGAAGCTTCACGTCCATAACCTTTGTCAACATGAAGGACACGCAGACGAGCAGGGGGATGAGCGTAAGAAGAAGAGCGAAGGCGACCGCGCCCGCGCGGATGATGCAGTGATTCATGAAATATTCGCCGAACACGATCCTGACAAAAACGACAAATCGCAGAACGGGCCACGCAACCCTGCTGTGGCTTTTTCTCAGGGACTCCAGCGCCTCCTTGGGATTGGCGCCAAAGGTTTTCCAGAATGAAAGAGTCAAGAGAATCACGGTGTATGACGTCCTTTGTGGGTCAGAGTTTGGTCGGGCTGACACGCGTGGAGAAGGCGATATAGATTCGCTGAACCACGGTGACGTATGCGAGAATGGAGATCAGGATCAGACCTCCTATCATGCCTTTGGGCCCGCACAAGAAAGAGATGATGAGCATGACTATTCTTTCAGGACGCTGCAGCACGCCGCGCGAACAGGGGATGCCGGCGGCTTCGCACCGCGCCCGAACATAACTTACCATGATCGATCCGCTCATGGCACAAAAAGTGCAGTACACGCCCAGTCCGTGGTACAGAGGATTGCGCAAATAGAAAATGAGAATTCCCAGGGTCCACGCGAACTCGGTGAACCTGTCGCAGACTGAATCGAAAACCGCCCCGAATGCCGATGTCTTGCCGGCGGTCCGCGCCAGGAGCCCATCGAGGCCGTCCATGCAGGAACCGACCGCGACAAGGATAGCGGCAATGAGCCAATCCCCCTGCGCCGCACAGTAGCACGCAGGACAGCTCAGAAGAACACCCATGAATGAAACGGCGTTGGGGTGAATATTGATCCTTGCAAACAACCTTGCAAAAGGAAACAATGAGGCATTGTAAAGAGGTTTCAGGCCTTCTATCATGATGCTCTTGGAAATCCTCGCCGTATCTGGCAAACATCCAAACAACTCACCAGCAAATTATTTAATATAGTAAATAACTTGAACCGAGCTGCGAAAATCATCTATATTACATGACCAATTTTACCAGGAGGATGCTATGGCAAAGACATGCGAAATCTGCGGCAAACACCCCGTGTCCGGCAATACCATTTCGCACGCTCATAACAAAAGCAAGAGGATATTCTTTCCCAATCTTCGTACGATCAAGACGGTGGTCAAGGGAACACCCAAAAAGATCAAGATATGCATGAAATGTCTCAAAGCCATGGCAAAGGGCTGATCACAATTCCAATTTCTGTTTCGACAGAAAAAGCCCCGTTCGATTGAACGGGGCTTTTTTTTGTGTGTTATCCGCCGGACGTTGAGTAGCCCGGAGGGCATATCGAAACGACCGGCAATGCCTGAAAAATCATTTGGGCATTTTCATGACTCGCAGTGCTTTGACAATTGCGCCATCCGCGCTTTTCGTAACGATGATATACGGTCCGCTGATCAACCTGTTGAATGTCACAGTGCTCAGCGGGCCTATTTTCCGGCCCATGACATCGTAGACAACGCTTGCGGCGCCGAACTTCGGTAGCGTCGCCCTGGTCAGGATTGAACGGTTGATGACCGAAGCGATGGCGGTGCATCGTGCGCCCGAGCTGTCCCCGCCGACGACAAAATTTTCGTAGGTAGCCCCGGTCCGCTTGGAGACATAGAGCCCCGCGCCGTCAATCCTGTAGGATGAGGGCGCGGGAATGGTCTCGCCCACATCGGTGCCGTTCACTTTGAATGCAAAATGGGTTGCGTAATGAATCACTTCGAGCGTGTCCGTGCCCAGGCTTCCGTAAATGAACGACTGGGCAGCTCTGGTCCTCACATTCGCGCTGTCCGGATACACGATCGAATACCTGCGCATGGAATCAACGAGAAACGCGTATGGCTTGTACTGGACCCTTCCGGAATCCTTGGGAATTACCGATACGAAGCACACGCCGTACATGCCCGCCCCTTGCTCCTGCCTGACCGCGACCTTGATGGATGCGGTCTTGAAATTCCCGTCCGTGTAAATGATGCTTGAATATAAAGTGTCTGTATTATCAAGAACGCATTTGCCGGCCCCGACCGTCGCGTTGCCCATCATGGGACTGGTGTTCCACCCTTCCAGATCCGTGGTCTTGAACGAATCCGAAAAACACGAAGGGGTATTGTCCGTCAGGAACTGGTCGGTCACCAGGACATTGTCGATCTTGAACGTTGATTTTGGCGGCACCAGAATGGCGATATCGCCGTTTTGGTATTGGGCGTCGTTGAAACGGGTGACGTATTGACCGTTGACAAATATGTTAAGCGTGTCGGAACTCTTGCTCACCGCCAGGGCGTTTGTTCCGGTAGCTATGGCCGAGCTTGACTTGTTCGGGATCACAAGCGTGCCGCCGCCGACGGCGTATTTGTAAACGAACAGATTTTGCGCAGTGCCCAATTGCAAGGAATACCCTACGAACGTGGAGCCCGACGTACCGAGGCAGTACATGAACCCGGCTCCATTCACTGCAGTGGCCAGGGTGAACGTCGCCGATAAGGTAAAAGTCGACGGTTTCGGAGTCAGGGTGTGCACTAGAAAAGCGCTATACGTCGAATCGGTATTGGCCAATTTCGCAGCGCCGCCGGAAAACGTCATCGTGCAGCCCTGGCCCTGCCATATCCACTTGATTCTTGATTGGTTGGTGTCAGAGAAATCATCTGAAAATAGCGTTGCAGCGTTCGCGGCCCACAGGATACCTGCGGCGAAAATCATTACCAGCGCCAATTTCTTCGTACTCATGTTCTCTGTCCTTTGAAGGGGTTGCAACGGTCAGGGACCATCCAATAATATAATAGTCGATAGAAACGGCTGCCGGGATCATTTTTTAACCAGGATTACACAGATTAAGAAAATTGCCCCGATTTTAAGTAAAGAATAACTACATCTTATCTATCTGACCTTGAACAACGCCGTTGTCTTCTGAAATTGCAGTCCGGAAAGACGAACCACGTAGTATCCGCTGGCAACGGTTGACCCTGCGTCATTTGTCCCAAACCAAACCTTTTTGTAAAAGCCGACGGGCTGGACACCTGAAACCAAGGTCGTGATGCGTCTTCCTGCTATATTGTAAATGTCCAGTGACGTCGCGCGGTTCTCACCTTCGATTTTCGCGCCGTTTGCAGCAAAAGCGTAGGGTATGGTGTACTCGATGCTTGCGCTGCGCCTGAACGGGTTCGGATAGGCCTTTCTCAATTCCACGATCCCGGAGTACAGCGCCATTTCCCGACTGTCCGAGGTCACCACGATATACCCGTATACGGTTTCCTTGTGCGCTGCAACGGGTATCGCCGCCTTATTTCTCAGGTTGTAGATCACGTTGTTTTGGACCGCGAACACGAAGGCCTTTTGAGGGATACCGGCGATTCCGTCCACGGCAATCGTCATGTTTTCGCCGGACGGAGAAACGCCGTAGGTCCATTCCTGTCGGGAAGCGGACGATGATTGGCTTTTGTAAAGTCGTGACAACGTTTGCTTCGACGCAGTCTGCGGCGGCATGAAGAAGAGCTGCGGATAATTGAAGGCCTGCGGCGGCTTGGGACTCGAAAGCCTCATAGTCGTGGCCCGGTCCGGCGATACGACGCCGCAGAAATTGCCTCCGTCCCTGCACTTTTTTCCGCTCAAGGTAACGCGAAGCTCCCACTGAACTGCCGACGTCTTTTTTGCAAGCGAGCCCGTGGCGGGAAAACCGGAAAGCGGCAACGTCGTGTCCCTGTCGGTCCAGACCCAGTACGCCTTCCACGGCTGGATCACGCTTGCCGCAACATATTGGTTGGAGTCCGGGTTCCACTGGAATGTTGTAAATCCTGAAAGCCAGGACGGCGACACCGGATACGGCAGCATTGAAGAGACCTGGTTCCAACCCGTCGCGCCTTTGGAAACAACGATCTTCTGAGTCACAACGGTTGACAGCGCGGCAACAAGTCCGGTATCGACGGTCAGAACCGTGTCGGCCTGTGCCATGAACCAGTACCCGGCACCCGATTTCATTTCCGTTGCCGGAACATAGTGGGAATACAGCTTGTCTTCCAGTTTGAGATCGTCCCAATGGAAGATGGCGCTTCCTGTCGCATTTGAAAAGTTCATGGTGCCGTTTCCCCACGGCCCCACCATGGTCCACGTTTGGGCTGTGCATCTGGTTGCCTTGGCGGATGCAAAGGTTTGCGGACCGACGCACAGGTACGACGATGAAAAGGGCATTTGTTCAAGGGGCAGATTCATGACCGCAGAGTCTGCTGACGCGACCACGAAACAATACGGTTTCCCGTACGCGACCGCCGAGTCGATGAACACGGTGTCTCGCGTTGCAAACGAGTCAAGCGATTCGTAGCCATGTGTTTGAATGAGCTTTCTGATCGCTGCCGTATCGGGTTGCGTTGACGGAACAGAAGCCAACCCCATTCTGTAGACGCGGTACGACCGGCCCCTTCCCGAGGACGGCCAGGTAAGGCACGCGGCGGAAAACGAAAGCGCGTTTGCCTTCATGTCGCCGACGCGTGCCACGGAGCCGAGCGTCACGACATAGGCTGACAATGGCGGGGGGAACGGAAGCTTCACGTCACCCATGTTGCCGTTCGAACCAACGCCTGCAACCACATAGACATACGGCACGTTCAGTTTCGGCGTGGTGTCGACATACACCGTGTCTTTTGTCAAGAATGAGTCGGCACCGGAAGACATGTTGCTTTGCGATACTTTCAATGACCACTGGCTTTGATTGACATACCAGAGGCTGTCGTATCCATAGACACGGTATATCACGTACCGCACCGAGTTCTGGTCGGCTGCAAGCGGGCTCCAGGTGAGCCGCACGGCATGCGGCCCCGCAATGGCAAAACGGAAATTCTGCACCGCTGCCGGCCTCGGCCCGCTGCCGGAGCTCCCGTTGCCGGAATTGTTCAACCTGCGGTCATCGTACCCGATCCCCGACATGTTGCTTGCCAACGTCCGCAGCGGCGAACTGTCCGGCAGGAAGTACATGACGGTGTCGATGAATTTGGGGTCTTGTTTGAACATTGTCTTGTCCATGGTGATCTGGTTTTGATACGTCGCTGTTACCAAATCAGAAGTGTTCCAGAAATCGCAGTTCGAAAAATTTGCATGGCCCCTGCTGCCGAACATGTCGAGGGGAATGCCCGTTGCGTTGAAATTCGCCAGTATGGAGTTGTTGACGCTGACGCTCGAGGAGAACGAGGTCGCCGGCGCCATCATGGCGGGGTTGGTCAAGACCGCCGATAACGATCCTGTTGACGCTTCGTAGGTGCCCTGTGAGCCGACTCGGGCGACCGACCCTGCCCCTGAACCCCCGATGAAGGTGCACTGCCACGCATTCATTTGAACATTGTACTGATTGAACGGATCCGCAGCAGCGGCCCGGACCATGGATGCGCTGTCGATGGTAGCGGACAGAACCTGCTTTACGACATTGACAAAAAGACATTGGTTCACGTTGACGTCCGTTGACGCGTTGATCCCGCTCAGTGCGTTCTGGATTTTGAGCCCGTTGATGTTGATGCCGTTTGCTGAGATTCCTTTTGACGGGTACGGTATCGTGATCGCGGTTCCGCCTGCGGCGTCGATGACCGGTACAACTCCGCCGGAGGTCCAGTTGCCGTTGATATCCAGCACCTTTCCCTTCAGGTTGATGTTTTCGAAATAGGTTCCGGGTGATACATCGATCTGGTCATTGTCGCGGGCAACGTCGACGGCGTCCTGGATCTTCTTGTACTGCTCGTTTGGCCCCACGGCCAGATGGTTGGAGAGATGGTTGACAAAGGCGGTATCGATGGTAATCGACCTGATCCCGGACCATTTGCGGACTGTTCCTGCGCTGACAAGCTCGATTTTGTAGTACAGCGTCTTGCCCACGTCCGCGACCTTGTCCCACTGGTTGTCGCTAAGCCAGGTATTCCGGCTCCATTGCCGGGAAATTTCCGACCATGCGCCTGTTGTACCGGTCCTCTTGAGCAGCGCGATGCTGTCTCTGTCGTTGGCCGTATACGTCTTACCCGCGGTCCAGGTCATGGATATGCCGTTTTTGTCCCCCTGTACGGAGAGCCACAGCGAATCAGCGGGCACAGGCGTTCCCGAATTGTAATCGTACCCGGCCGTTGACGACCGGATCGAGTACTGCGTCCCTTTGCCGACCACCACGTACGAGTACTGATTCGAGCTCAAGTCTCTCGTTTCCCGCCACACATATTGCGTCTGACCGGATACAAAGGGCGTTTTTGTCAACAAGGTCACGATGCCGGCCCGGTCCTTGCTGTATAGGAAAAACGAGTCGACCGGCGTTGACATGTCGATATTCCATTGCACGGTCAGCCGATTCGTCGAATCGAAAAACGTGTTCACCCAGAACGGCGTGTAATTGCTGTAATATCCCGACGGAACCTTGGTCATCTTGATGTCCGGCCGGACAAAATTGAGGGTGGAAAAATGGTATGGCGTGGAGGGAGCGGTCGACATCGTGCCGCTCGGAGACCACCACTGCGGCGGATACCCGTCCGCCTCGCATCTGAGGTAATAATCCTTTTCGTCAAGTAAGCCCGTGAGCTGGAACACCGTGTCGCCCGCGGTCACGAATCCGTGGCACACCGCGACATACTGATTGCCGTCCTTGATGCATGCATCGACATGCGCCCAGTTGGGCCGGTCGCCGCCTTCCAGGCCGAAACGCGCCAGGAATGAAAAGCCGGGGCCGAACCGGGCGGCCACATTGGGCGCGGTGTCCCCTGCAACGACTTGAAACTGCGGTGACTGGAGAAGCGAAGGGATCGGTCCGATGCCGGCCATGGAAAATGACCTGCACGCCACGAATTTTATCGTATCGATCCGCGGTATGTACGGCGCGTAGGGGCGAAACATAATTCGGTACGTGCCGGCGCTAATGGTTCCTGAAATGTAGGTTGCGGGGCTTGTGGCGCTTCCCCATGTGGTTTGAATCTCATAGGGAAACTGGTTGGACGAATTGAGGACGCTGTCAGGGTACAGCGCGACGTCGAACAGCCCCCTGTTCACCGAATCGGCTGAGACGGGCGGGCTGAGCAGGCCGGAAACAAATCCGCCCCTGGTGACCTGCAGGAAAACGCCTAAGACTGTTTTTCCTTCTTCCACCGTGACTTCGGAAGTCTTGCCTGCGCCGTTGTCGATGAAATACCCGTTGGTCTGGTCGATGGAAAGGTTCCACGAGCCTGCGACAAGTCCGTTGATCACGAACCTGCCCCCGCTGGTCGTCAGTGCCCACTGGTGCAGCGCGGCGCCGTTGAGGTTGGCGTTGACCATGATGGTGTCGAGGTTGGCGATGACTGTCGATGTCAATTGACCGGAGATAGTCCCGCCGGCGCGGATTGAAAAATTGATGCCGCTTCTCCCGTTTGTGTCTACGCCAATGGAAACGCACGAATCCGAATAGTCGGTCTGGGGATAGAACTGCGCTATGAACGCCCCGCCGCGCGTATACACCCAGTACGGGCCCCGGGGCAGATTGGAGATCCGGTACGTGCCGTCAGCCTTGACAGTATCGGAATAGGGCGCCGAGTATTGGTCGACGTACAACCTGGAATTCGGTATGGTCGTGTCCCGGGGAACCGCGATGACCCGTAGCCCGGTCGCGGGCAGGTTCGTCGATTTGACAAGGACAGTTCCCATAATGAAACCGTTGGCGTATTGGGTGTAGGGCGGCGTATAGACGTTTCCGGAACCCGGGTGCAATGACAACTTGATAACGACCCTCATCGAATCATTGGCCATGATCTGGAGCGTTGTGTTGTTCAGCGGATCGATTGTCGTACCGGTCGGCGTCCAGTACTGCGGAGGATAAAGCGGAGCGTTGACCAGGATCCTGTGAGGCATGTCCGGGACCGTGGCAAAGAAGTATCCAGCGGAGTCGGTCATCATTCCCGCCGAGACGGCGCTGGTGCCGATTTGGATCAAGGTCACGTTTGCCCTGTTTACCGGTTTACCCATCGAATCCAGGACAAATCCCGAAACCGTGCCGTAATTTGAAACGATCTTCTGAGGCGTACGCGTCAGGGAAAAGATAAGCAAGGTATCGCTTGAAACAAAAATCCGGCCCTGTGGCCAGTCTGAATTGATGGGAGTGTCATAGTATTGATCCGGATATCCGGGAAAAACGAATTTGACCTGGTAGGGCGACGAGGGAAGCGGCATGGAAAGATCTGCAGCGGCAGTTGTCAATCCCTGGCGCACATAGTTCCCTGTGTCAATGAACATGACCGTGCAGCCGGTTGCGACAACGCCGCTCTCGTCAAGGACGCGCACCCTCACCAGGTGTTGCGGCGGCGTGGTGGATCCGGTGCTTCCGGGTGTTGGATGCATAGACATTTTCACCAGGCCGACCATGGTGCTGTCGTTGGCCATGACCTGCACCGTGGTATTGTTTTTGGGGTCCAGGGTCGTACCGGTGGGCGTCCAATATTGCGGAGGGTATGGCGGCGCATAAACCATGATCGTGTGTGGCATTGCCGGAACAGATACCGAGAAATGTCCGGCCGAATCCGTATTCATGCCGCCTGAAATGATGCCTGTGCTGAACTGGGTAACCGACACCTTGACATTGACGAGAGGTTTTCCCGTCGAATCCTGGACGAAACCTGACACCTTTCCGTAACTTGCGCCGGATTGCGACGGAGTTCTCGTTAAAGTAACGACAAACAACGTATCGCTTCCAATGGAGACCCAGCGCATCGGCACAGCGGAATTGACCGGAACGTTATAGTATTGCACCGGATATCCGGGATTGGAAAGCTTGACCTGGTATATACCCGACGGAAGATACATCGGAAGATCAGCAGCGACGGTTGTCAATCCCTGGCGTGCATAGTTCGACGTATCGGTGAACATGACCGTGGTGCCGCCAGCCACCCCGCCGGTGTCGTCGAGCACACGTACCCTGACGGAATACGAAGGCACTGTCGTCTGGCCCGACACGAATGAGACCGACAGAAGAAACGCGACTGATCCGAGTGCCAAAGCCCGCCTTACCGCTGTCTGGTTCATCATAACCGGGGCTCCTGAAAAAATGGTGCACTAAAAGACGGCAGAACCTGCGACCGAGGTAAATTATCCCTCTCATTCACGGAAACGTCCGTGATGGAGATCACCAATCTGTTTTATGTTGCGAAAGAAAATTTATTATTCGATATTATTACTATTATACCGAACCAGTCCGGAAAATGCAAGCACGATACTTTGGAGGGTTTTTGTGAATGAAAAATTGATCATCATCGGCTCGGGTCCGTCGGGACTTACCGCCTCGATTTACGCTTCCCGGGCCAATCTGACCCCGCTTCTTTTTGAGGGATTTGCCGCCGGCGGCATTCCGGGCGGGCAGCTCATGATAACCAGCATGGTGGAGAATTACCCCGGGTTCAGGGACGGGATCGGCGGGCAGAAGCTCATGGCCGAGATGCGGGCGCAATCGATCAGGTTCGGGACCCGCATAATAACCGAAGATGTCGAGTCGGTGAATCTTTCAACCCGCCCGTTTGTCGTGAACTCATCCGGCGGCGCAACCTACCAGTCCCTTGCGCTCATTCTCGCGACCGGCGCGACCGCGCGGCGAATGGACATGCCATCTGAGAAAAAGTTTTTCAACCGCGGGATCTCCGCGTGCGCAGTGTGCGACGGCGCGCTTCCCATGTTCAGGAACAAACCTATCGCGGTAATCGGCGGCGGCGACACGGCACTGGAAGAGGCGATGCATCTTGCCAAGTTCGGCTCGAAAATCTATCTGATTCACCGGAGAAATTCTCTTCGAGCAAGCAAAATCATGCAGGAGCGGGTCTTGAAGCATGAGAAGATCCAGGTCTTGTGGAACAAGATTGTTGTGGAATTTCTCGGCGAAACATTACTTGCGGGAGTGAGGCTGCAGGACACGCAAACCGGCGAAATCACGACCTTGGAAGTTGCCGGCGCATTCGAGGCCATCGGCCACCAGCCGAATACGTCATTTTTGAGCAACCAGCTTACCTTGAACGAGGCGGGTTATATCTACACCCATCCGGGAACGACGATGACCTCGGTGGAAGGCGTTTTCGCTGGTGGCGACGTGCACGATTTCCGGTACCGCCAGGCGGTCACCGCCGCCGGTACCGGCTGCATGGCGGCCCTTGACGCACAAAAATGGCTGGCCGAGAAATTTGGGATCTGATATTAGCGATTGGGATTAAGAACGAATCTGCAGAGGCGTAGCATGCTACGCCTCTACTTTTTTGCATCACCGTTCCAGACAAGCGAGCGTGACGTAAACAGGTTGCCGCACCTGATGTTGCAGGTGTATTTGCCGGCGGCAAGGGTCTTCCCCCTGTTGTCCGCGCCGTCCCACAAAAACGTTCGCATGCTGCTGGTACGGGACCGGTCCCAGACCGTCCGCACGACCTTGTTTGCCGCATCGCATACATCAATCGACACATCGTTGTGGCCGGGGAAAAAATATTTGATTGCCATCTGGCCCTTGGACTGGTCTGCGTTGGAGGACAGGGAAAAGAGAAGCACGTCAAGGGTGATGTTGGTCGCGCCCGTGGCGCCTTTCAGTCCAGCCAGCTTGACCGTTTTGGTCAGCTTGAGGTACGCTTCCGACTCGAAGCGTACTGAATAATCGCCTTTGTCAAGCGTGTCCGTCACGAAGCTGCCGGCCGAATCCGTGGTGTACTCCTTCTTCGCTTCAACGACCGTGATTTTCGTTCCGGCCACCGGCGCCTTTGAAATGGCGTCCTTGACAGTTCCGGAAATCGTTTGAGCGCATAAATTCGAACACGCCAGGGCACCGCACGCCAGAATAAGAACCGCACTGTTCAGCCTCATTACCGTAATCCTTTGTTGATAACGACCGAGATTTGTTGCACAAACACTGATATAAATATAGAGAGGTTGTGAAGAAAATGCAAGGGAAAATGGAAAATGGCGATTCGTGCCACTGCCGCTCTCATCCTGTTCGGCGCCCTTGTAACAATTCGAGGTCAGGTCTTGACTGGTGTCGCTTTCCATGCTACTATTTGAGAGCGTATGGAAAAACACGTGCAAACTTCGGAGACCAGGGATCTTCCCAAGCCGGTCATCCTGCTCTTCTCAACCAGGGAGCGAATCGGCGACATTCTCAACGTCGCCCTGATGCAGTGCAATTACCGGATCATCAATTCCAACACTCCCTACCTGGCGATGATAAAGGCAAACCAGTTTCTTCCCGACCTTGTCATTGCAGACATCACGCCGAACAATACCAAGGACGTGCTCCTGATCTCCCGGCTGCAGAAATCCCTGCGCACCAAACGGATTCCGGTCCTGATCGTCATACCGAATACCATTAAGCATCTCATCGAATCCATAAAGAAGGAAGCCGGCGAAGACGTGCCGGACGATGCGGGCGTCATTACCGCGCTGGAGTACCCGTTCAATTTCGCCGACCTGCTCAAGAAAATTGAGTCCATCATGTCAAGCTCGCGCCAGACCGTTCCATACACGGGGTCGCCAGAAATCGACACCGCCAACGCGGACCGGGTCATCGCGCCAAAGCTGTACGACCTGAATGTCCCGATCGAGACCAAGCTGCGCGCCATCGAAAGCGTCATCCACCGTCAGTGGGCGTTTCCGTTCACGGTCATCAAAGCGCTTGACATAATCGGCTCCGACGCAAGCTGCTGCAACGAACTTGCGAAATGCATCGAGACCGATTTGGCGGCCTCGACGGCAATCCTGAAGGTCGCCAACGCGGTCTATTACGCCAAGCGGGGAAGCCGCGTGACCGAGGTCCAGGAGGCGGTCGTTCGGCTCGGCTTTCGGGAGACCAACAACTTGCTCGCCTGTCTGGCGCTCATCGACCTTTCTCCGGAGCATCGCAAGAATTACGGCTTTTCCCGGGACGAATTCTGGCTGCATTCCCTGGCGGTCGCGCTGATCGCGGAAAAACTCTGCAAGGATTACGGCCATGTCAAACCCGAACTCGGGTTCATCGCCGGGCTGATCCATGACCTGGGAAAGATCCCGCTCGACAACAATTTCCAGATGCTTTTCCCGCGGCTCCTCGAGGAGACCACGACCACCGTCACGTCATTTTACAAAACAGAAATGCGCTTGATGGGGTTTTCTCATTCGGAACTCGGCCATTACCTTACGACAAAGTGGAATTTCCCGTCGACCGTTTCCATGGCCATATTGAATCACCACAAGCCGAACCTCATACTCGAGACGCCGACGCCCCATGATAAGATCGTCCAGGAGGCGGTGTACATCGCGGACATTTTCGCAAAGGCCATGAGCATCGGGCATTCCTGCGACGAAATTCTCGAGGAGATCCCGTCGGAAATGCTTCGCGATCTGCATCTGGCCAACGGCCCCTTGGAAACGTTTTTCAGCCCGGTGTTCCGGGACCTGAATATCCTGTGCAAATACCTGAACATCTCGCCCAGGAATTTCGCGGTAACGAAAGCCAGGCCCGACAAACAGCAGTGCGACATTACCGTGGTATTCAACAAGAAGTTCTCGTATCACCCGCTCGTCACTGCGCTTCGCAACAACGGATTCGCGGTCCGTACCACGACCCAGTTCACGCCCGAGCTCTATGCCCAGTCGAAAGTCATCGTTTTCATACCGGACAAGGGCTTTCCGCTGGACATCATGTTTTACGACGACGAAAAGGAACAGACAAAACAACCCTCACCGCTCAAGGTCTTCATGCTGGATTCCATGCCTCAGAAAAAATCCATTGCCGAGGCGACCGATTCGGACGTGCTGTTTCTGGACAGGAAGAACCTTGACCTGAGGTTCGTGCTTTTGACGCTCGACCGCTACCTCGGCACGGTCGTGATGCCGGAAAAGGCCGACGAAAACTTTGCCGACGATCTGCCGCCGAAGTAAGCGTCTTTCAGAATCACGTGCATGAAATTATTTTGATTTTCGCCGGCGGATTAAGGCCATGTGACGCTTTTATGACCTCACCCCCTGCCCCCCTCTCCGCCAGGAGAGGGGGAAAATCTGCGCACATTCTGCGGACTTGACAAGTAAGCACATTGTTTTGACTCCCCTCTCCTGGCGGAGAGGGTCGGGGGTGAGGTCGCAATGAGAACAAAAATCCTGTTTTTCGCTCTGTTCCTTCTGTTCGCTTCCTGCTCCAAACAGAAAGACATCGCCATCGGCGGACTGTTTCCGCTCACCGGGAACACGGCAACCTACGGCCAGTCGTCGCGGCAGGCAATGGAACTGGCCCTTGATGATGCGAATAAAGAGGGCGGATTGGCCGTGGCAGGAACAAAGTTGCTTGCCCGTGGCGTATACGAGGACGACGAGGGGCAGCCGGAAAAAGCCGCAAATGCCTGCCAGAAGCTGATCAGCCGCGATGCGGTGTGCGCCATCATCGGTGCCGTGGCGTCCAAAAACTCCCTTGCCATAGCCCCGATCTGCCAGGAATCGAGGATACCGATGATCTCGTCCGCCTCCACAAATGAGAAAGTGACCGAAGCAGGCGATTTCGTCTTCCGCGCCTGTTTCATCGATCCGTTTCAGGGCATGGTCATGGCAAAATATGCGGCAACGACTCTTCGTGCGAAAAAGGCCGCGGTCCTCTATGACAACGGCAACGACTACAACAAGGGCCTGGCTGAGGTGTTTTCAAGAAAATTCGCCGAATACGGCGGCGTTATTGTCGCCAGGGAAGCATTTACCGACGAGGCGAACACGGTGGATTTCAAGGCACAGCTCACCAATATCAAGTCGTCCTCCCCGGATTTCCTCTATTGCCCCAATTACTATACGGCCGATGCCATGATCATGAAACAAGCCCGCGAAATCGGGCTCTCCGTTCCGACGGGCGGCGGTGACGGTTGGGACTCGCCCGAACTTGTCACAATCGGCGGCCAGGCCGTCGAAGGATGCGTTTTTTCAAATCACTTTTCCAAAGACGACACGAGCGCAATTGTCAAGAATTTCGTTACAAAATACAAGGAAAAATATGGCGCGGCGCCCGACGCGCTCGCGTCCCTGGCCTACGACGCGACCGTGATCCTTCTTTCGGCGATCAGGAAAACCGAAAGCCTTGACCCTGACGCGATCAGGGAGGCGATACGGACCGATGTCGTGGCCGGCGTATCGGGAAACATAACCTTTGACGATAAGAGAAACCCCATCAAATCAGCCGTCATCCTGAAGATCCAAGACGGCAAGCAGGTGTTTGTCACCCGCGTAGCTCCCTAGGGGCGCGGGGCGGCATTTTACCGACCACGCAGCGGGTCCGTTAAAAACATGGACTCGGGCACTATCCGCAGAGTATCTTAATGACAGGAGAGAACCGTCGCGCGTAAACGCAAATGGCCGGGACTACGGGGATGCACGAGGCAATGTCAGGGTATATCGTCCAGCAGGTCATCAACGGCATCCAGATCGGTTCAATGTATGCCCTCATCGCGCTCGGCTATACGCTTGTCTACGGCATCATCAAGCTCATTAATTTCGCTCACGCGGACATTTTCATGGTGGGCGCGTACGTTGCATTTTTTCTCGTATCGTTTTCCGCAGGCGCATCTCCATTTCCGTTCCAGCTGAGCATCCTGATCGGTCTCGCCATAGCGTACCTCATCGTGTCCGCGGTCTTTGAACGACCGTTCATACAACAAGTCCTTTCCAAGACGCGCGACACATCGGTCTCTGCGCATAAGAAGGCGGCCTTTTACGTGTTTCAAAACGCGTTGTGGCTTTGCTGCCTTGTCATGGTCACCTGTGTGACCGCACCCGCTTTGTTCTTCTCGTCCCGCTTTGTTTTCTCGCTTCGGCTCGGCCCCCTGTTTTTTCCGGTCCTGATCGCATATGTCATGACTGTGTGCGCAGTCATCGGCATTGCCATGGAGCGTATCGCCTACCGGCCGCTCAGGAAAAAACGCAGGCTTTCGGCACTCATCACGGCGCTCGGCGTCTCCTATTTTCTTGAAAACTTTTGTTCCCTGGACTTTGCCTTTGGCTCTGCGTACCGCGCGTTTCCCGAGCTGATCACGAAAACCGACATTGCCCGTGTGCCGGGCCTTGACGTCGCGATAACCAATATTTTCGTCATCAACATCGTTGTGCTCGCGGCGCTCCTTGCATTGTTGTGGTTTCTTGTCGAAAAAACGCTGATCGGCAAGCAGATGCGCGCCGTGGCCTGCAATCGCGACGCCGCATCACTCATGGGCATCGACGTGAACAGGATCATATCATTCACTTTCGCGATAGGCCCTGCCCTGGCCGGAGTTTCCGGGATCCTGTATGCCATGAATTACGGCGTGCTGCAGTCGCCTTTCCTGGGGTTCTTCCCGGGCATGAAGGCGTTCATCGCCGCAGTGCTCGGCGGCATCGGCAGCCTGCCCGGGGCAGTGATCGGCGCGTTCATCATGGGCATTTCCGAGGTGTTTGCAAATTCAATAGACTCCAACCTCGGCTTTGCAGCCGCGTTCATCATCCTGATCGTCATCCTTTTGGTAAAGCCAACAGGAATTTTGGGCAAGAGCGAGCAGGAAAAGGTGTAAACTCTCGCCTCATCTCTTAATCCCCTCTCCGCAAGCGGAGAGGGGAAGGACGAAGTCCAGGGGTGAGGCGGCGCGAAAAGAAAAATATGGTCACGCAAACGAAACAAAGCCACTTCTCTCGCCTCATTGTTGTCGTGATCGCCTTTGTCGCGATCCAAACCGTCGTCGGTTGCCTGTCCGGGCAACGCCAGTTTCAGTATTATGCCCGCATGGCCTATCTCATCGAAATCAACATCATCCTGACGGCGTCGCTCGCACTTATCAATGGTTACACCGGCCAGTTCTCGCTCGGCCACGCCGGGTTCATGGCCATCGGCGCCTATACCTCCGCTGCCATCACGACCATCATGCCCAAGATATTGACAGGAGCGAGTCTTGACCCTTCCACGTTTCTCGGCAACGCGGGTTTTGTTTGTTCCGTGATCGCTGCCGGATGCGTCGCCGGCGTCTTCGGGTTCATTATCGGGTTTCCCTCGCTCCGCTTGCGCGGGGACTATCTGGCGATCGTGACGCTGGCGTCAGGCGAGGTTATCCGCGCAGGACTTCGTTTCTCTAATTTTCTCGGCGGGCCTCGGGGCATTCCTGGCATTCCTCCGTTTACGAACGCGGCATACCTCGGCCTGTTCTTTGTGGCGTCATTGTGGATGATGCGAAACTTCGTGTACTCGCGCTTCGGCCGCGCCTGCATTGCGGTGCGCGACAACGAGATCGCGGCTGCGAGCATGGGAATAAATGTGACATTCCAGAAAGTGTCCGCCTTCATCATCGGCGCTTTTTTCGCGGGCGTCGCCGGAGCCCTGTTCGCCCACATGAGCCGCTACATCAATCCGGACAATTTCGGGTTTCTCAAAACGCTCGATGTGCTCATTTTTCTCTATATCGGCGGTTCGTCGAGCATTGCCGGGAGTATTGTCGGTGCCGGAATATTCACCATAGTGCCCGAAGGACTCCGTCTTGTGAATCTCGAAAGCTGGCGCATGGTGATTTATCCTCTCATCCTTATCCTGGTGATGCGGTTCAAGCGAGACGGCATCATGGGAGATCGCGATTTTTCGTTTCTGGTTCCCTGGAAATACAAGGAAATGGTTTTGAAAAGGACATTGTAATGGCCCTGTTTGCGGTTCACGACCTCACGCACTTTTTCGGCGGGCTGAGAGCCGTGTCCGGCCTCAACCTGTCGCTTGAAAAGGGAGAACTCGTCGGTCTCATCGGCCCCAACGGTGCAGGCAAGACGACCGTGTTCAACCTGATAACCGGAATTTACAAGCCAGCGAAGGGCAGGATCGAATTTCTCGGGCGGGACATCACGGCCAGGTCGCCGCATGCGATCAACCGCATGGGCATTGCCCGCACGTTCCAGAACATCCGCCTTTTCCACGACATGTCAATCGTGGACAATATTAAGGTGGCGGCGCGCCATGAGGCGACCTACGGTATCGTCACCTCCCTGTTCCATCCGCCTGGGTTTTGGAAAACCGAGCACGAGCTCGACGTTTATTGCCGCGAACTTCTCGCAGTTTTTGGGCTTGACAAAAAGGCAGGCGACCGCAGCTCGTCGCTTGCCTATGGCCAGCAGCGGCGGCTTGAAATCGCGCGGGCCATGGCCACGCGGCCTTCCCTGCTTTTGCTCGACGAGCCTGCAGCCGGCATGAACCAGAGCGAAGCGGCCGACCTCATCGATACCATCCGCCGGATAAAGGATACGTTCGGCCTCACGATCCTCATCATCGAGCATAACATGCACGTGATCATGAAGGTGTCGCAGCGAATCGTTGTTCTTGACTTTGGCGAGACTATCGCAGAGGGCAGCCCCGACGATATCCGCACAAACCCCAAGGTGATCGAAGCGTATCTGGGAAAAGAGGACCCGAATGCCGCGTGAGGTACGCGATACATGGTTGGCAAAGGAAGACACCGTGCTTCTTGAGGTACGAGACCTGTTCGCGCGCTTCGGCTCGATCACGGCGCTCTCCGGCATTTCATTTGTGGTGCCGAAAGGCCATATCGTGGCAGTCATCGGCGCCAACGGCGCGGGCAAGTCCACGGTCCTGAGGACCATTTCAGGCCTTCACCGGCCGTCGTCAGGATCGATACTTTTTAAAGGGCAAGACATCACCGCCACGCCGCCGCACGCGATCGTGAAAAAGGGTATTGCGCACGTGCCCGAGGGCCGGGGCATCTTCGGGCCCCTGACCGTGATGGAAAACCTTGATGTGGCCGGATCCATCCGCAGAGGGGACACCGGCAGCAACAAAACACTTGCCCATGTTTTCGAACTTTTCCCGCGCCTTGCTGAACGGAGAAAACAGCTGGCAGGAACCCTGTCAGGCGGCGAGCAGCAAATGCTTGCCGTGGCAAGGGCTCTGGTCACCGGCGGCGAGCTTCTCCTGCTTGACGAACCGTCAATGGGTCTGGCGCCCGCCCTGGCCGCAGGCATTTTTGAAACCATTCAACGCATCAACAAGGATGGCGTGACGATCCTGCTTGTTGAACAAAACGCGCGCAAGGCGCTTTCCATCGCCAATTCAGCGTATGTACTCGAGACCGGCAATATTGTCTTATCCGGAAAGGCGTCTGAGATCAGGGATAATCCCAAGGTGATTGAGGCGTATCTGGGAGGATGAGCCTATTTTCCTTCCTTTTCCTTGATATACTCTTGCGAAAACCTGAAAATGCCATGTACCGGCCTTACGCACATGCCGGTAGGACGAAATTGCTGGCTTTGCATTTGATCGTATGTCGCGACCCAGACCCGGAACGCGTTCATCGACACCATCCCCGGCGGCTTCATTTCAATGCATGCCGACCCATCGTCGTTGATTTGCATCAACGTATCGTCGTGGTCCGAAACATTGTTTACATTTTGATAAAACCATTTGTAGTTGAACGTTTCCACGATCCTGTTTCCATAATTATCCATGATTACATCCATAGCACTATCCGCGACAATCCCGCCCGCAGAATCGGTTCTGGTCATGATTCCGTTGTCGGCAACCAGAAAGTACGCGTTTCCTGTGTCAATGTCGATGATGCTGTCGCAAAGGCCGGGATTGTTCTTGTTGAATAAATAGGTCATTGTAAATTTCCCCGTGCTTAAAGGATCGAAGAACTCAAATCCAAGGGCATACCGATCCGGCACTTTGCAGATGCCGACCCACGAGATATCCGGGTTGTTGTTGGGAGGCGTTACCGTTGAAAGACCCATGTGATATTTAATCGTGAATTGCGCTCCAACGGCAAGGGCGGCGCCGTTTGCCGACCGCGCGGTAAAAACCAGCGCTGCGGGCAGAACCATTTTTTCAATGATTTTCCCAAGAGTCGTTTTTTGCGAGTCGGACAATCCCGAAACCATTATTGCGATAGAATCCTTGGGCTTCATGAGGATTCTGCTTATAGAATCGATTGTCGATTGCCGCATGCTGTCGAAGGGTTGTCTTCCGATGAAGACATCAGGCTTGATAATAAAGGAAAATTTCGCCGAATCCGGCAGGCCTACCGGCTGGCCCAAAAGCGTCACCGGATAAATATCCGTGAATGCGATTCCATTCGAACCCCAGACAGACTTGTGGGTCAGCTTGAAATCGCTTACTGATAAAACTTCATTTCCGCCGAAATAGGCCGTCGCAATCACCGTGTCGCCCGGCGAGACTTCCGGCCTTGGCCCGACAACAACCCCTATGACACGCAGTTTGTTCGCGTCAATGCGGTCAAACGTGTATGGCATAGGGCCGTCGCATGATAGCAAAAAGAAAACAAAGCAAATACTCAGAATCCAGGTTAGAATTCCCATGTCAACCCCAGTGTTCCCATTGGCCAAATCGTTTCGGTCTCAAATGCCGAATAATCGTAATTATATTGGTTATATTCTCCCGGATGATACACCGGATTGCCGTTCTTGTCCTTTACATACTGCAAGAGATGCAAGAGGCGCTCTCCTTCGATGTAGGCAGTGAGTATGCTCCGTTTGTAAATGAATTTCTTTTCGTACCTGAGGTCCAGGCCGAGATACGGCGTGTGGCGTTTTGAGTTTGTGGCCCCGGCCTTGGGGACATACTGAAAGTCCGTGGCGTCATACAGCTGAACCGTGTACGGCGTGTAAGGATATCCGTCGGTGTACTGGAAGCGAAGCCCGAAGCTGCGGTTTCCCCTAAAGAACCAGTTTGCAACAAGCTGCAGATTGTTCAGGGCATTGTAATCGTATTCCACCCATTTGTTCTCACCGTAGTCATAGCGCTGGCTATACGAAAGGGAATAGCTGAGCCATCCGAAAAAATGGCTGTCCTGGCCGTGCCGGAGCAGCAGTTCCAAACCTTCCATTCGGCCCTTACCGTTGGATGCGAAATATGTGGAGCTATTGTCTGCCAGCTCTTCGGCGGTTTTCCACCGGAACTTGTCCCATTGCGTCCCGAAATAGCCTTGGCAATCGAGCGACACGAGATCGGTCAATTTCCAATCGTAGCCTAGCGTATATTGGCTCGCCTTTCCCGAGACAATTCCTTTTTGCAACCCCATTGACATAATCACAGAGTCGGGACTTTCGTTGTAATTGCCGGCCGATGCTGTGATCGCATGTTTGGGGTCCAATTCATACCTGCCTGAAATCCGTAATGAAGGATCGCCTGAGAACCGTGTGTGGTTGTTGATGACCTTGTCATTGTAATTCCAGAATTCCGGCAACCACGACCCATGGTAACCGAGTTGCGTGTAGTAATCGTATCGCAATCCGGGCGTCAGCGTCAGTTTGTCCGATGGTTTCCATTCGCAGGAGAGATATCCGGCCATTGGCCCGAACATTGATCTTGATGTGTACGAATACATGGTGTCCTGCCAGAACACATTGCTCATACTGGTAAATGGCTCAAACCGCATATCGAGACCGCAGATGATATTTAGGCCGTCATTCACCTTATACTTGAGCTCATCATGGACATCCTGCCTGGTTGCCTTTGACTCGGCATAGTACATATAATCTTCAGACCCGTTGTAAAACTGTTCGTACGATGTCGGGCGGATGCCATACGTAAGAATATTTGCAAGCTTCGGCGAGATGGTCCAATTCCATGAAGCGATTCCCATTTTCATGCCTTGCCCGGAAGATTGGGATTCTTTCGAAGGGTCGTGTTTGATTGACTGTTCCCACATCGCATTGAATTGATACATGGTGTCGTTTGCGCCGATCGTGGTCAGTGTGATGTGATGCGACGGAGCAAGTTGCCAGTCGAATCGCAGGGAATAGTCCCAGTAATCCTGGAAGCTCGGGTCCTTTTCTCCCAAAACATGCCGCTTGAAAAAGCCCACCTCATCGAAGAGGAAATTTCCCCGGTACGAGCCGATAATCCCTGCATTTTTTCCCAGGGGCGTTTCGAAAAGCAGGTCCAAGCCTTTTAGGTTAAGGTCAACACTCGCGTGCCACCGGTCTTTTTGAGCAGGCCGTGTTCGCAAATCAACAATACCGCCGATCGCATTGCCGTAGCCGACGCCCCAGCCGCCAGGATACAACGACACGGATTGCAGCGCATCGGTGTTGACTATCCCCCGATACAGGAGAAAATCCCACGACATTTCATGGTACAGGTACGGCATTTCTATCCCGTCAATGTAGAACTTGCTGTCGCTGTTGTCCGCCCCGCGCACGATGATCTCGTTTCCGCCGAATACCGGGCGGGACACGCCCGGAAGCGCCTGCAAAAGCTTGACCGCTTCGCCGTTGAAACCCGGGACACGCCGCAGTTCCTTGGAGCCCACCTCGTAAGTCTGGATTTCTTCGCCCTCTCCCCTGCCGTACACGACAATCTCGTTATCATTATACGAATCGCGTTCCAACCACAGGGACTGGCGAACCGAAACGCCTTTCCTTATGCAGACGGTGGTTCGTATGGGTTTGTACCCGCTTGCAAGAATTTTGATCCTGACGGTTCCGTACGGCAAGGAGGAGAATGAAAACCTCCCCAAAGAATCGGTCGCTGCTATGATCCTGCCCTCTTCGAATTTCTGGCCTTTGATTTTTCCGATTCTCTGAAGATAAACCGAGAGCGGAACGCCGTCCTGCTTCGTATCGATGCAGACGATTTTCCTGTTCTTCTTTTTGGGAGGCATTGTGTCTTCAAAGGATACGGCGATTATCGCACGAGCCACCTTTTGCCGCGATCCCTTTTCAGTTATTGTTCCGAACAGGCTAACCGACTCATTGAAGGGAGCGGGCGCTTCTTCGATAGAGAAGGTGTATGCATATCGCAACAGGACAGCTACAGGCATTCCTTGTGCCATGGCTGGAGCAAACGTGAACTGGCGCACGGCAGCCAGCGCCGAAGAATCAAGCACAGGATGCAGCCCTTTGACTATTGCGGCGCTATCCACGCTTCCCTTTTCTGAAACAAGCACGTCGAATTCGACCTGGCCGGCAATTCCCTTTTCTATCAAACTATCGGGATATGCAGCCTTCACAAAGTGCATGACTTTGGGCATTGTGTCGATTGGCGGCAACGAATCCTTGATGACTGCATTTCCCTTTGTTCCCCCGCGCCCGATCACCGAGTCCGCCAGCGCAACTCCTGCGGTATCGGAATCTTGCTGCGCAAAAGCGCGCAAGCATGTAGCAAGTATCAAAAGCAATTTTGCGCGCAGCATTGTTCTCCAGTAAATCAAACGCGTTCCGCAATAAACATGAAGGAATACGAAATGTAAAATACTTTATTAAATCATTTTTTAACAGATGACAAAAAAAACAATATTCGTGCCAAAGCAGCAGAATGCCGCTAATTAATTGAATAACAGATTCGGGATTACGATTTGTATTCTGATTAATACCGAAAGTATCAAAAAGGATAAAGCGTGCGGAACGGAGAGAGGAACCCCGTAGCCTACCGCTCTCTAAAACTCGTGGATCCACAGGGGCCGGTAGCCGTCGTACAGGCCTTCGTTGTAGTTGAGCATCACGATTTCGGTTTTGGAGCCCTTTTTGACGTTCATGATGAACCGGTCGATGGTTTCGCGGGAAATGAACAGGCCTTTTCCGTGTTCGTCAAGCAGACCGATAGACACGCCGTTGTCGCCCTTTGTCGTGTTGCGCTCGAGCCAGTACAGCACTTCCTCTTTTGTCAATATTCCCTTCTGGTCCCGCACCGCGACACCGGTCTTTTCCTCGTCCGTGCCCCACTGGATGAGAATTTCCTCGGACGGCGTCAGCTCCACGACCTGCGGCCACAGTTCCTTGCGGTCTCCCCGCTCCTGCCGCGCGCCGTAATACACCGCGTTGATGATGATCTCGTTGAGCACCTGCCGGAACTTACGCTTGTGCCGCGTATCAGGCATGTCCGCCACGATCTTCTGGATGATGCCCTCGATCTCGTTGGTGCTGCGTATCTTGGCGGAATGGATCTCGCCGTGCATGTACCGGTCCAGCCCGAACACGTCCTCGGTGAGGATGTTCTTGACAAGCAGCCTGACCTCTTCGAAATTGAACGGCGTGGTCTTGGTGATGATGTTGCCGATGCCGTAATGTTTCGCCATGTACAAGTAGTCCCGCACGTCGTACGCGGTGATGAGCGCCGTCTTCGTTGCGGGGTACAGCCGGCCCGACTCCTTGATGAGCTCGAACCCCTTCATGCCGGGCATGTTGATGTCCGAGAGCAGAAGGTCGAATTTTTCCTTGGACAACTTATCGAGCGCCTCGTTGCCGTCGCGCGCGCACGACACATGGTACCCTTCATCCATGAGAAATTCCGAAAGCACGTCGAGAAAATCGATTTCATCGTCGACCAGCAGGATTTTTTCGTTCATAAGCCTTTTCTCTTGCCTGAGGAGAGCCGTACGAAAAACGTCGTGTTATGCGGTTCGGAGGTGAACCAGAGTTCGCCCCCGGATTCCTGGACGATTTTGTAGGCAACGGCAAGGCCGAGGCCCGTTCCCTTGCCGGGTTCTTTTGTTGTAAAGAAAGGATCGAAAATTCTGTCCTTGACCGTCGCGTCGATACCGCTGCCCGTGTCGTGTACTTCGACAAGCACTTGACCGTGCTCGTCGGATTTGGTTGAAAGCGTCAGCACGCCCTTGCCGCTCATGGCGTCCGCGGCGTTGAGGATGATGTTGAGGAAAATCTGAACAAACCGAGAACGGTCGCCGTACACCAGCAGCCCCTCCTCGTAGGTTTTCTCCACGGTGATGGAGTCGAATATATTCTGGTATTCCACGTAGGTGAGCGTTTCGTCAAGAATCTCGCCGACCTTGTGCTGCCCCGGCTTGGTCGCCTTGTACCGCGTAAAATCGAGCAGGCTGTTGATAATCGATGCGCAACGGTTGACTTGCGCGTCGATGGACTCGAAATTCTTGATCGCCCACGGTTTATCCCAGTCCTCTTTTTTCAGGGCCATCTGCGAGCGCGCGCTGATGATGGAAAGCGGGTTGCGAAGTTCGTGCGCAATCCCGGACAGCATGGTTCCGACCGTGGCGAGTTTTTCCGATCTGAAAAGCTGGGCAGTCGTGTTTTCCTGGTCCGTGATGTCGTTGATGATCATGAGCATGCCCGTGGGTTGCTTGCCGTAGTCGTTCATGCGGTACGCCGCGATCTCCAGCACCGCTTCCTCGATGGTGATTTTCTTCATCTCATGACGGCGCCACTGCGCATTCATTTTTTTCAGGGAATTGTCCATGAACCGGCAGACCTTTTCCGGAAACACCTGACGAAACGGCACGCCCATGATATCGGTTGCCTCGATGCGCAGGTGCTTGCGCGCAAATTCATTGATGAGAAAGATGTTTCCGACCAGGTCGATGATGACCAGTCCCGAGGTGATCGATCCCGTGATATTCGCGTTCAGCTCCCGTTCGTGGTCCAGCACCTTGTTTCGCAAATTGATCTCCCGGTGAAGGATCTCGTTTTCGCCGGAATTTTTCTGGTAGGCCCGGACGCTGGTATCAAGGCAGGCGGTCAAATACATCCTGTCGATGCTGCCCACGGCAAGGCCCAAGCCGACCTCGTAGCCGTACACGCGATCCAATGTTCCTTCGTCAAGAGCGCGCATGAGACCCTCGCTGATATGCTCCAGGTCGGTCAGAAACGCCGCGATCGGCGCGCCGCTGGCAAGGAAGTAAAGCCGTTCCATGTCCGCAGGCAGGGCGTCGCCGATGAGGTCTTGGGCGATCAGGACCACGGAAATCGGCGCCTCGACATTGAGCATGGCCGGAATGTCGTCCACCATCAGCGGCACGTAGCCATGGGAGGCACACTGGCTGTTGAATTCGGGAAGCGTTATGCCGACGAGTAGGACATTGGCTATTGCCATTGACCGCATCCAGTAAATTTCGGGGTTATCAAGGCGACAGGATCGGACAAATGCCGTATGTACAATTATACCGCTATTATGACAAGGTGTCTACAGTATAGTCGAGAAGTCGAGAGGTTGAGGAGTTGAGGATTGCACCGCACATTGTTGTAGGGGCGCACCATGGTGCGCCCGCGTTGTTCAAATTGCCAATCATACTGACTGCGGCACCCGTTCTTATTTCCCAAACATCCTGATCATATCCGGGATCCGCGTAATGTCGTTGAACGTCACGTACACGGCCAGCAGGATGAAAAATGAAATTGCTATTCTGTTGATGAAGACCTGGTAGCGTACCGCAAGGGGCTTGCGCCGGACCGCCTCGATGCACAAAAACAGCAGCATACCGCCGTCCGTGATGATCAGGGGAAGCAAGTTCAGTACCGCCAGGTTGATGCCGATCAGGGCCATGAAATCGAGGATTCTGGTGAATCCGCTCAGGGCCATGACGCCCGACATTTGCACGATACCCACCGGGCCGGCCAGCATTTTGGGAGAAACCTCTTTTGATATGAGCTTGTCAAGCATCTCGAAAATCATGGTAGTATAGTTCCATGATTTTGCCGCCATTTTCCCCACTGAGGCGACTGGTCCGAACTTCTCCCGCGTCATCTCAGGCTGGGCCGGCGAAATCCCGACCATGAACCGTTTTTCATCCTTGTTGTATTTCGGCACGACGTTGACCGAAATCGCGGTCCCGCTCCTTTTGAGTACAAATACCAGCGGCCCGGACAGGGAATCGTATTTGGAAACGATTGACGAAAGCTCAAACCAGGAATGCAGTACAAGGCCGTTGATCGAAACGACCGTGTCTTTTTCCGCAAGCCCTGCCGTTTTTCCCGGATAACCTGAATTGACCGTTCCGATGACTGCAGGCAGGCACGGATGCAGGCCGCCGGTGACATCGCGGATGATCCGGCTGCTCTTGACCATCGCGAAGCCGAGCACCAGCGTGCTGGAAGCGGCGCCCCGTTTCACGACGATATCGTTATGGGAAAGCTGCAGCGAGAGCATGCGTTCGATGTCTTCCCAGGTAACCACCGGTTTTCCGCCCACGGTCTGGATGCTGTCTCCGGGGAGAAACCCTGCCTTTGCCGCAATCGAACCTTCGTCCACCGACCCCACGACCGGACGCGTCAGGTACACCGGGGTCTCCACGCCGAGCATGAATACCAGATACAGACACAGCATGGCAAACAGGTAATTTGCCGCAGGCCCTGCGATCGCGACGATCGCGCGCTGCCAGATCGGCTTGGACGTAAAATCCCCTGGCTCAACATCGGGTTTTTCCTCCGGATGTTCGCCCGACATGTGGACATAGCCGCCGAAAGGAATGGCGCTCAAACGGTATTCGGTGCCGTTGATCGTCTTCTTGACAACCGGTTTGCCGAAGCCGACGGAAAATGCGAGCACGCGGATCGAAAACGCCTTGGCCGCGGCAAAGTGCCCGAGTTCGTGCACGAGAACCAGGATGCCGAGAATGAGAAGGCCCAAAACGATTTGCAGGATTATGATCATGCGTTTTCCAATGCCTTTTCTACGGATTTACGTGTTTTCTTGTCCACTTCTTCGATGACCTCCAGACCGTCGACGGCAAGCGGCGTGTGGCCGCTCAGGGCTGCTTCGATGGTTTCGGCGATCTGGCCGAACCTGATACGGCCTTCCAGAAATGCGGCAACCGCTATCTCGTTTGCCGCATTCAGGACAACGGGCGCGGTCCGGCCGGTTCTCCCTGCGTCAAGACATAGTTTGAGACAGGGGAAACGCCGGTAATCCGGTTCGTAAAAGGTCAGTGTGCCGATGTCGGCCAGATTCAGTCGCTTTGACCGCAGTTCGAGCCGTTTGGGGAACGAAAGCGCGTACTGTATGGGAAGCTCCATGTCCGGCACGCCAAGCTGTGCCATGACAGCTCCGTCGTGGAATTCCACCAGGGAATGCACGATCGACTGCGGATGGATGACGACCCTGAGACGGTCGTAGGACATGGCGAAGAGGTGATGCGCCTCGATGACTTCGAACCCCTTGTTCACCAGTGTCGCGGAATCGATGGTTATCTTTCTACCCATGACCCAGGTCGGGTGGTTGAGCGCCTGAGCCGGCGTGACCGAGGCCATCTTGTCAAGAGGCAACTCTCTAAACGGGCCGCCCGACGCGGTCAGGATGATCGATTCGACGCTCGACACATCCTCGCCCGCCAGGCATTGCTGGATGGCGCTGTGTTCGCTGTCGATGGGAATGAGCTGTCCCATGCCACGGTTGAGAAGCGAGGTAATGTACTCCCCGCCCACAACCAGGCTTTCCTTGTTGGCAAGCGCAACGCATTTATTCCTCTTAAGCGCTGCCACGGTCGCGCGCAACCCCACCGCGCCGACCAGCGCGTTGAGGAGTACGTCGAAATCCGTTTCATTGACAAGGGCTTCCAACCCCGCTTCTCCGGCAAACAGGCGCACGCCCGGGGGCAGGCTTTTGCGGACCTCCGGCGCCAGCGCCTCAGCGCCGATGCACACGGCGCGGCAGCCGAATTCTCTGACCTGGGCAAGTGCGGTATCCGCGTTACGGTTTGCGGCAACCGCGACAAGCGAGAACCGGTCCGGGAATCTCCTGATGCAGCTGCAGGCGTTGGTTCCGATGGAACCGGTGGAACCGAGGAGGACTATTTTCATGGAAACATCGCCTTTTGGAGAAGTCCCGGCCTTTTGTACCGTGGTCAGCCGAGCACCTTGTTCACGGTCCATATGAACAGGCCGAGCGTGGGCACCGCAAAGAACACGCTGCCGAAACGGTCAAGGATGCCGCCGTGTCCGGGGAAAATATCAGAGGCGTTCTTCACCTTGAAATAGCGTTTCATCAAGGACACGAACAGGTCGCCAACCTGCGCGAAAATACCCACGCACAGTCCCATGAATATTCCAAGAAACCGCGGGTAGGCCGGCGCGCCGAAAAAATACCAGCACACCGAATACGCCATGACGGCGGTGCAGAATCCGGCCACGACGCCTTCGATGGTCTTGTTCGGGCTGATCGTGCTGAATTTGTGTTTGCCAAAGATGCTGCCGCAGAAGTACGCCACGGTGTCGCACAGCAGGATTGAGCCGACCAGCGTCACGATCCCCATCTGCGACAGCATGGGAGATATTGACTTAAAGGAAACAAAGAAAGACTGGAACGGGTCCTGGTACATGTTGAGGCAGGAAATTCCTGCGATGTAAAGAAAGACCGTCCCGGAAAACAGGAGGCTCGCACGCTTCCAGCGCCCTGTGTTCTTCTCTCCCAGAAACACCGCCTCGCACGCGATGATGAAAAGCAGGATGAAGATGGCGAACCGTAGCGGCATCGCATTGCCGAACAGGTCGAGCAGCAGGATGCCCGTGATCCAGACATAACTCAACCAGAAAGCGTTTTTCGGGAAGAACGTCCCCAGCATCCGGGTGTATTCGATGCAGGCGCCGATGGCGAGGAGAAGAATAAGAACCTGGCCCGGCACCAGCGCCGGCAACGCCGGAATCCGTGACGTCAGGGACACGGTCGAATTGATGAACCACCATCCCAGGGGAATGGCGGGCAGCGCGAACAGCAGCCGTTTTGCGAGATTTGATCCGTCAAGCATCGTTATTCTTTCACCTTCCCGAACCGCCGTTCGCGTTTGTTAAAATCTTCGATCGCGGAAACGAGGCACGACTTGTCGAAATCCGGCCAGAGCACTTCGGTGATATACAGCTCGGCATACGCCGCCTGCCACAGGAGAAAATTGCTGATCCGCTTGTCCCCGCCTGTTCGTATGATGAGTTCCGGGTCCGGGTACGCGGCGGTGTACAGGTAGCGTTTGAAAACATCTTCCGTGAGCGCATCGATTGCGCCCGGGTTTTTCTGGGCGTCGCGGGCGAAACGTTTTGCCGCTTCGATGATCTCGGCACGGCCGCCGTAGCTGATGGCCAGGATGAGGTTGAGCCCGGTATTCGACATCGTCTCTTCGATACCTTTTTCAAGCTCCCTGCGCGTTTTCGGCGGGAGTTTTGTGATGTCGCCGATCGTGTGCAGCCTGACGTTGTTGGTGTTCAGGTCGCGAATCTCCTTTTTCACCATTTCCACCAGAAGGTCCATAAGCATGGACACTTCCGTACGCGGCCGTCCCCAATTCTCAGCCGAGAACACGTAGATGGTGAGGTAGGAAACGCCGAGTTCGCCGCACGCGCGCACGATTTTCCGCGTTGCATCCGTGCCCGCGCGATGACCTGCAGTGCGAAGCTGGCCCCTGGATTTTGCCCAGCGTCCGTTGCCGTCCATGATGATGCCGATATGCGATGGAACATTCATACGAAATTGCGCGCTCTATTTGCAAACTCGGAATTTCAGCCAGCTCTGGAAACAATCTTCAAAATATACATTGGGTCTGATTTAAATCCCAAGCCGTATGCAGAATACCGCTCGCAAACATGTATTTTAGGGCCCATGTTTCCCCTACGCGACGACAACCCCACGCTTCACACTTCCTTTGTCACCTATCTTATCATAATTGTCAACGTACTTGTCTGGATACTCATTCAGGGCGCAGGGTTTGGCACAAGCCTGGTGAAATCGCTATGCATGTACGGGTTGATTCCCGGCGAACTCCTTGGTACGGTTGCACCGGGCACAGAAATCAACCTGGGAAACGGATTAGCCTATGTGATCGGGGATTCCCACAATTGGTTTTCGCTCATTTCCCACATGTTTATGCATGGAGGATGGCTTCACATCATCGGCAACATGTGGTTTCTTGCACTATTCGGGGACAATGTCGAGGACTCGATGGGCTCGATCAGGTTCATCTTTTTTTATCTTTTGTGCGGGCTTGCTGCCGCAGGGACACAAATGGCGTTGGACCCGCAAAGCGCTTTTCCCATGGTCGGAGCGTCTGGCGCCATCGGAGGGGTCATGGGTGCGTATGTCGTGCTGTATCCCCGCGCGCCGGTACACATGCTCGTGTGGCTCGGGTTTTTTGTGACACGCATCATCGTTCCAGCCTATTTCATGCTCGGATACTGGTTCTTGCTCCAGGTTTTGGGCATTCTTCCCGGCCTGGGGTCAAAATCCGGCGGCGTGGCCGTGGGCGCGCATGTGGGCGGTTTTATCGCAGGCGTGGTCCTGATTTTCTTGTTCAGACGCATGGACAGAGTGCGAGAAAAACGTTCTCTTCAAGTGTGGAGTTCGTGGCGGAAGAATTAGAAGTTTCGGGTATCAGTATCTCGAGCCTGAGGAAAAATCCCCAAGACCGCCGGAGCCTGAACCGCTTGCAAGGCCACCCAGAAAACCCGCATGGCCGACCAACGTCTCGGCTGCGGCGAAACGTCGTTCGCTCGACCCTAATCCTGTTCTCATGGCATCTGCGGACATCCGGATAAGCTCGTCGGTGGAAACAGTCGCCCATTCCTCGTCCTGCAATTGACTCACGCCTATGTTAGGCATGGTGACCACGTTGGAACGCACGGCGCAGAAGAATCTGCCAGTGGTAGTGAGCATGCCAAGCTCCACCACATAGCTTCTCCCGGATTCCGGGACCTGAATGTACCAGTTATTGGCGAACTCGTTGATTTCTATGTCGACATAACGCTCGGCATTGGATCCATTGTAAGCAATGTCAGTGACATCAAGAAGCCGAACAATTCTTTTAGCGGACGCGAAACCACTTTCCCCTATATTGCTGCGGAGATCCCTGCGGGTCTCGTCGCTGATCTCCCAGAACGCAAATACCCATTGCGGATCCCTCGGAATAGCGCGCATATATGTTTCATTATAAGAATCCGGAATATCGGACTTGAAAAAATACTTGGGACCGGCCAAAACCGGCTTTCTTGACTGCGGTACTTCGTTGGAAGTATACGTTTCGACGTGCTTGGAAAGCTTGCCGTTTTTCCTGGGTTCCGGGGATTTCGAAGGAGCTATTTCCTGTTTTGAGAATCGGGGAGCCGCAGAAATGGGAGCAATCTTAGGTTTCGTAAGCTTGTTTAATTTTCGGCCGCTTTTTTTTGTAGGCTTCTGGATCTTGGCCTTGGCAGGCGATTTTGGAGAAGATTCCCTTTTTAGGAAAGCCTTTACCAGTTTTGCGACGCCTGAAACTTTTTTCTTTTTCTTGTCCTTCGCAGCCATCCCAGCCTCCTGCTTAATTGAATCGACGTTATCTGCTTTGTTCTGGATACTTAGTGTGCAAGAAGTATCACTTGACGATGGTTGTTGTTACTAAATTAAATAGAGGCGCACTTAGCGACAATACTTAATTCCAGATTAAGTACTTATAATTTGCAATCCTTATGCCAAAGGAAAAATGTAGAGACGTAGCATGCTACGTCTCTACATTTTTTAACGGCAATTGCGCCTAAATTACTCTGCTGAGGCAGCGCCCTTGATCAGAGCCAATGCGATCTCATTTCGCTGGATCTGGTTTGTTCCTTCATAAATCTGGGTAATCTTGGCATCGCGCATGCGCTTTTCCATGGGATATTCGCGCATATATCCATACCCGCCCATCACCTGGAGAGCGTCCACCGTGACTTTCATCGCAACGTCCGAGCAAAAAAGCTTGGTCATGGCGGATTCTTTAGAGAATTTCTTCTCCCCTGCATCGATCGTACGCGCCGTGGCATACATCAGCGCCCTCGCAGCCTCGATCTGAGTGGCCATGTCCGCAAGCATGTGCTGGACTGCCTGAAACGCGGAAATCGGCTGGCCGAATTGGATGCGCTCACGGGAATATTTGACCGCGTCATCAAGCGCACCGGTCGCAATGCCTAATGCCTGCGACCCGACGCCGGGCCGTGAATAATTGAGCGTATTGATGGTCACGATCGCGCCCATTCCCTCTCGCGAAAGCAAATTCTCCTTTGGAATTTTGCAATCCTGGAAAACCAGCTCTGTCGTACTCGATGCGCGTATTCCCATCTTGTCTTCATGCTTGCCGAATGAGAATCCAGGTGTTCCTTTTTCAACGATGAACGCGCTGATGCCGCGGGCGCCCTTTGCCGGGTTGGTCTTTGCCATGACCGAGTAGATTTCCGCGTTCTCCCCGTTTGTTATCCACTGCTTTGTGCCGTTGAGGATATACTCGTTTCCCTTGAGCACTGCCGTGGTCTTCATGCCGAGCGCATCCGATCCCGCATTTGCTTCCGTCAAACCAAAGGCCGCGAGCTTTTTTCCCGACGCGATATCGGGTAGGTATTTCTTCTTCTGCTCATCGCTGCCGAAGAGAAGGATCGGGAATGTTCCCAGCGCGGTGGCCGCAATGGCAAGGGAAATGCCGCCGTCGACCTTGGACATCTCCTCGACCGCCAAGCACAGTTCCATGACCCCGCCGCCGAACCCGCCGAAATCTTCCGGGATGTAAAGACCGCAGAGGTCGGCCTCTGCGCAGGCCTTGACGATGTCCCAGGGGAAAATGCCCTCACGATCGTAATGCTCGCGCACCGGCAGGATTTTCTTGCGGGCGATTTCCCTGGCAGTTTCAACGATCATCTGTTGCTCTTCAGTCAGGAACCAGTTCATTAGTGGCGACTCCTTTTTTTTGTGTGAGTATAGTTTCCTTGTCATACGAAAGCAGGGCCTCACGGGCTGCGTTCTGCTCGGCGACCTTTTTGTTGGGGCCGCTGCCCTTGCCGAGCACGACGCCGGCCACCGCTACCTGCATGGTGAATTCCTTGGCGTGCTCCGGTCCCTTGGACGAAACGACCCGGTACCGCGGTATGCCGAAACCGTCCCTTTGGGACAGCTCAAGAATGCTGCTCTTATAATTGATGTTGCTCGCGTCTTTCAGGAACGCATCGATTGACCCATACAGAAACGTCTGCAGGAATTTTCTCGCCTTGCCAAGCCCGCCGTCGAGGTACAATGCGCCGAGCACCGCCTCGAATGCGTTGGACATGATGGACAGCCGCTGGTTGCCGCCCGATTTCTTTTCCGAGTAGCCGAACAGAAGGAAATCTCCCATGCGAAAGCTCTGGGCGATTTCGCCCAGGATTTTCCGCGACACGATCAGCGATTTCACCTTGGAAAGCTGGCCTTCCGATTTGGTCGGATACAGGGTATACAGGTGCTCGGTGACCAGGCAGTTGAGCACCGCGTCCCCGAGAAATTCGAGCCGCTCGTTGGAAAGAAGCCCCTTCTTATCGTCCGGACCGACGCTTGACTTATGCGTAAGCGCCTGTTGCAGCAGGACCTGGTTGCGGAAGGTGTACTTGATCGTCTTCTGGAAGCTTGTCAGGGACGAGACCTGACGGGGCCGTGGCTTTGCAAAGGAAAAAAACAACCTCAGCAGGCCGCGTCTCCGTTCAGGATGAGGCATATTTCCTGACGAGAAGCGAGACGTTGTGGCCGCCGAAGCCGAAGGAATTGCTCATGGCAATCGTCACCTTCCGCCTGACCGCGGTGTTCGGCGTGTAGTTGAGGTCGCACTCCGGGTCCGGATCCTCCAAATTGATCGTCGGGTGAATGATGTCGTCGGTGATTGACTTGACACTCGCGATAAACTCGACCCCGCCCGACGCGCCGAGGAGGTGCCCCGTCATTGACTTTGTGGAGCTAATGTTCACGGCCTTCGCATGCTCGCCGAACACCCTCTTGATGGCCATGGTTTCGAGCTTGTCGTTGAGGTCCGTCGAGGTGCCGTGGGCGTTGACGTAGTCCACGTCCGACGGCCGGATGTTCGCACTCAAAAGCGCCATTGTCATGGACCGCTGTGCGCCTTCCCCTTCCGGCGCCGGTGCGGAGAGATGGTACGCGTCCCCGGTTGCGCCGTAGCCGATGATTTCGGCGTAAATTCTCGCCTTGCGGGCGAGCGCGTGCTCGAGGGTCTCCAGAACGATAATGCCGGCTCCCTCGCCCATGACAAACCCGTCGCGCTTCTTGTCGAACGGAGAACTGGCTTTCTGCGGAACATCGTTCCTGGTCGACAAGGCCTTCATGGAGCAGAACCCCGCGAACGCAAGCGCGGTGATCGATGCCTCTGCCCCGCCTGTTACCGCCACATCCATCATGCCTGCCTTGAGCATGAGATACGAATCGCCGATGGCATGACCCGCAGAAGCGCAGGCGCTCACGACGCTGTAATTGGGGCCTTTGAGCCCAAACTTGATCGAAACGCGCCCCGCAGCCATGTCCGGAATCATCATGGGAATAAGAAAGGGCGAAACCCTTCCGGGCCCGCGCGCGATGAGCTTGGCGTGCTCCCCTTCCAATGTCTTGAGACCGCCGATTCCCGAACCGATGATCGTGCCGATACGGGTAAGGTCTTCGGTGGCAAGGTCGAGCCCTGAGTCCCTGACCGCTGCATCGGCTGCATGCACCGCGAACAGGATGAAACGATCAGTCCTGTTGACTTCTTTCAAATCAACGATACCGCTGAAATCGATGGATTTGACTTCTCCGGCGATCTTTGTTGGATAGTTCGTTGTGTCGAAGAACGTGATTTTGTCCAGACCGGACTTTCCTGCAATCAGGTTATCCCAAAACGACTGTACGGTGTTTCCGATTGGACTGACGACACCCAGGCCCGTGACCACGACACGTTTTGACATTGGAATTGGCTTTCGTTATTGATTAAAGCTTGCTGGCCAGATAGTCGAACGCGTCTTTGACCGTCCTGAGTTTCTCGGCGTCTTCGTCCGGTATTTCAATATCGAACGCATCTTCAAAGGCCATAATAAGCTCGACCTGATCAAGGGAATCTGCGCCAAGATCGTCGACAAACGAAGCCTGCGGGGTAACTTTGTCTTCACTGACGCCAAGCTTCTCTGCGATAATCTGCTTAATCTTGGTTTCTTTCTCGCTCACACTGGACTCCTTTCGAGAGTGTTATTGATGCACAACTGAAGTTGACTATGTTCTGGTCTTATCTTCAAGGTCCATATAAAATGATAATTTGCGTCTTACATAACAAGCCCGCCGTCGACCGTCAGAACATGACCGGTAACGTAATCCGAAAGTGTCGAGGACAGAAAAAGCACGGCATTGGCCACGTCCTGGGGCAGGCCGAGTTTCTGAAGCGGTATCTGCGACGACAGCTTGTCTTTGTCTTCCTGGGAAAGTTTATCGGTCATGGCGGTCCGGATGAATCCCGGAGCCACCGCATTGACCGTGATGTTGCGGCTTGCGAATTCCTTGGCCAAGCTCTTGGTCAGGCCGATCAGCCCTGCCTTTGATGCTGAATAATTCGCCTGGCCCGCGTTTCCCATGATGCCCACCACGGAAGAAATGTTGACAATCTTGCCACAATGGGCCTTCATCATGAGCCGGCTGGCTTCTTTACAGCATAGAAACGCACTTTTCAGGTTGATTCCGAGGACCAGGTCCCAGTCCGCTTCTTTCATCCTGAGAACAAGTCCGTCGCGCGTTATGCCCGCATTGTTGACAAGAACGTCCATAACCGGAAATTTCGAGCAGAAATCCGAGAACATGCGACTGACTTCCGAAGAATTCGAAACATCGGCCTTCAGGGCCAAACTCTGGATGCCCAGCGCGCCAAGATCTGCGGCCGTGGCCTGCGCAGTCGCCAGATCGATATCGCATACCGCGACATTGGCGCCTGCTTTGGCCAGCGTCAGGGCAATTTCCCTGCCAATGCCCCTGCCACCGCCGGTGACAAGCGCGTTTTTTCCTGAGAGCCGTATCACGACAATCTCCCTGTTTCAGCCATTCGAAACCAATGAATATACGTTTTCTGCTGTTCCGCACGGTACAACATTCAATCTGCTGTCGCACTTTCTTGCCAATCCGGAAAGCACCGTGCCCGGCCCGGTTTCGAGGC
>Ga0182027_10001290_pt1 | contig 42079 bp, 38 predicted proteins | sample 712E1DmetaG_FD_121300 | JGI IMG/M metagenome (GOLD analysis project Ga0182027, IMG submission 121300) | Permafrost microbial communities from Stordalen Mire, Sweden - 712E1D metaG (Illumina Assembly) | ecosystem: Environmental > Terrestrial > Soil > Wetlands > Permafrost | place: Sweden...
CCGCTCACGCTCAGGCCGCTCTCTATCGAAAATCTCCCGCGGGAAAGTTGCGGACACCCTTGCGCTGTTGAGATCGCCCGGTTCCCGCAGTCGCTCAGGTGAGATATGGGCTAAACTATTACCGGGGTGAAGAGTGGATGTTTCTTCAAAAGAATCAGTTCAGGCGGCGTGCGAGCCGAGTTGTCTCCGGCGCTCGGCCAGTTCGTTTTGAATTCGGATGTTGAGCGTCTTGTCAATCCCGTAGGAGGTCAGGGCGACGACGCCGACGAAGAACATAATCGCCGAGAAGATGCTGCCGGTGAGCCGGATGCCAAGGAGCGCATGGGTGCTCTGGTCCGCGTTGGGAACATAACCAAAGGCCTGGAGCAGCCAGCCGCAGATCGCGCCGCCCAAGCCCAAGCCGGCTTTCAGCGCGAACACGATGCCAGAGAATACCACGCCGGTGGAGCGGCGGAGGGTTTTCCATTCGGCGTAGTCCGCCACGTCGGCCATCATGGCCCAGAGCAGCGGGATGGTGGGGCCGTAGGCCAGGGACTTGAGGAGGTTCAGCACGAAGGTCCATCCCACGGCCGTGGCGGGCAGGAGGATGAACAGGCCGGTGAACACGGTGGTGAGGAATAAACCGGTGACAAACACCGCCTTCTTGCCGAAGCGCATTGACAGCGACTTGGACAAGAGCACGCCGAGGATGTTGGCCAGCATGCCGCACATGTTGAAGAGGCTGAATCCCACCGAACTGACGTTGCCGCGGTTTTCCGTGGCAATCAATCCAAACGCGTTGAGCGTGCCATGCCACCAACCCGGCAGGGCCGAGGCGCCGCCCGAGGAGTTGGGCGTCACCAAGCCCCAAGAATGCAGGAAACCGAACATGGCGTCTTTGTTCACGTAGTAAGTAAAATAGTAGTACATCGCGGTGCCCCACATCGCGAGCGTGATGAAAACAAAGAGCGTCAGCACGAACATGGAAATCCACGGTTTGTTTTTCAACAGGTCCCTGAAGTCCTGCTTGACCGACATTTTCTGGCCGGGCGGCGGGGTGACGCGTTCGCGGGCGCTGAAAAAGGTGATCACGAAGAAAACGATGGCAATGGCGGAATACACTCCGATCGTCACGGACCAGCCCTTGGCATTGTCACCGTGGCCAAACTTGCCGACCATGGGCAGCGTCAATCCCTGCACCACGAACGCCGCGGCCATGGCGAAAAAGAAGCGATAGGAAGAAAGGCTGGTGCGCTCGTCCACGTCGGCCGTCATCACGCCATTGAGGGCCGAGTAGGGCAGGTTATTGACGGAATAGACCGTCATGAGCAGGAAGTAGGTGACGTAAGCGTAAACGAGTTTTGCCGTTCCGCCGAAATGCGGCGTGGTGAAGGTGAGCGTGAACATGACCGCAAAGGGGATGGCGGACCACAACACCCACGGACGGAATTTGCCCCAGCGGGTGTTCGTGCGATCGGCCACGACCCCCATGAACGGGTCAAAAAATGCGTCCCAGAAGCGCCCCACCAGCAGCAGCGTGCCCGCGGCCGCGGCGGTGATGCCGAAAGTGTCGGTATAGAAACCGAGCTGAAAAATCAGCATCGTTTGGAACACGAAATTGGCGGCGGCGTCGCCGAAGCCGTAGCCGGCCTTTTCCCGGAAGGAGAGTTTTTGATGGAATTCTTCAGCCATAGATTTTCCTTTTGGTTCAGGAGTTTACTGCGCCACGGTCAAAATCACTTTCTGCAAATCGCTCTCGCGCGAGGAATTGCCGACCAGGATCTCAAACTCGCCCGGCTCCACCAGATATTTCATGTGAATGTCATAAAATGCCAGAGATTCCGGGGTGATGTCCAGAGCGACGGTCTGGGTCTGGCCGGGCTGCAACATCACTTTTTTGAAATCCTTCAGTTCCTTGACGGGCCGGGTGACCGAACTGACCAGATCGCGAATATACATCTGGACGACTTCCGCGCCCGCGCGTTTGCCGGTATTGGCCACATCCACCAGGACGCGGGTCGAACCGTCGCGGGGAATTTTTTTCCTGGCCAGCCGGAGGTTGTTGAAGGCGAAGGTCGTGTAGCTCAAGCCGTAACCAAAATGGTAGAGGGGAGATGCGTCGTCGAACAAATAGCAGCGGCGGGCGGAGGGCTTGTAGTTGTAGAAGGCCGGCAGGTGCCCGGACGAGCGGGGAATGGTCATGGGCAGTTTCCCGCCCGGGTTGACATCGCCAAACAAAACCTCGGCGACGGCATGGCCCGTTTCCTGGCCGAGATACCAGCACTCGAAAATCACAGGCACATGGTCGCGCAAGTAGGGGATGGAAAGCGGGCTGCCGTTGAAGAGGAAGACAATGACCGGCTTGCCGGTGGAAAGCATCGCCGTGACCAATTCCTGCTGCTGCCCGATCAAGTCCAGCCGGGTGCGGTCGCCCATGTGCTTGAGCGCCCAGGCCTCGCGGGAAGTCTGCTCGTTGCCGCCGATGGCCAGAACGATCACGTCCGCCTGCTGGGCAACCTTGACCGCTTCCTGGATTTGTTTGCGGTCATCCTCCGGATGGCTGGCGGTGACCAAATCCTGGTTCCACGAGCCGCCGACGGTGATCTTGCAGCCCTCCGAATAGGGGACTTGCACCCGATCCCCCACTTTCAGGCGGATGCCTTCGAGGAGCGAAACGAAGAACTTGGGCTTGCCGCTGTTGCCGCCGAGCAGTTCCCGGTCCGCGTTCGGCCCGATGACCGCGATGGATTTGATTTTGCGCAGATTCAGCGGCACCAGGTTGCCCTCATTTTTGAGCAGGGTGATCGTTTCGCGCGCGGCCTGGAGCGCCAGCTTGCGGTTCTTCTCGCAACCGACAATTTCGGCGGCCTGGGCCGGGTCCACATAAGGGTCCTCGAACAAACCCATTTTGAATTTCCAATACAGCATCGGCGCGACCAGTTCGTCCAACTGGGATTCCTGGAGCGCGCCGGAGCGGACCAATTCGACCAGATGCAAATAGCAATCCGGTTCGGGCAATTCCAGATTCACCCCCGCGCGCACCGCCAGCGCGCACGCTTCCTTTTTGTCCCTGGCCAGAAAATGGCCATGCGTGTCGGGACGATAGCTCAATTCCCAAATGGCGTAATAATCGGAAACCAGGAATCCTTTGAACCCCCATTCCTTGCGCAGCACATCCTGGAGCAGCCACTCGCTGGCGTGGGAAGGCACGCCGTCAATCTCGTTGTAGGACGGCATCACGCTGATCGCGCCGGCCTTTTGGATGCAGTCTTTGAAGGGGCGCAAAAACACTTCCCGCAGCACGCGCAGCGACACATTGGCCGGCGCACAATTCATGCCGGATTCCGGCTGGCCGTACGCGGCAAAATGCTTGAGGGTGGCAATGACGCGCTTCTTGTCCTGGAACGAGGCGTCGCCCTGAAACCCCCGCACCGCCGCCAGGCCAAGCTGCGTGACCAGGTGGGGGTCTTCGCCGAACGTTTCCTCCACCCGGCCCCAGCGCGGCTCGCGCGCCACATCCACGACCGGCGTCAGCGCCTGATGCGCGCCGCGCGCGCGGGCTTCCTCCGCCGTCATGGTGTAAAGCGCCTCGACCAGCTCCGGGTTGAACATCGCGGCCAGGCCGATGGGTTGGGGAAAGCTGGTGGCGTCTTTGGCCGCGTGCCCATGCAGACATTCCTCGTGGAACATCACTGGAATTCCCAGGCGGCTGTGCTCCATGAAAAACTTTTGAATGGCGTTGGTCAACTCCGCCATGTCTTGGGCGTTCTTGCCTCCGCCGGCGTCGCTGGGCCGGCCGACCTGGCCCAGGCCATGCCTCTGCTTGAAACTGGCTTTGGCCTTGGCCAAGTCGAAATTGCCCGCCGTGTCGAGAAGGGTTTCGGCTTTCTTCTGCCAGACGCACATCATCTGCGCGGCTTTTTCTTCCAGGGTCATGCGCCGGAGAAGATCCTTCACCCGCGTGGCGATGGGCAGGCCGGCGTTCTTATACGCGGCTTCGCCGCCGGATCGAGGATCCATCGAAGGAGAGCGCATATTTGACCGGGAAACGTTTCGTTCTTTCCAGGACGACCGTTGCTGTTTCATGAGTTCCAAATAAAAAAACGGAATTATCCCCTCACGCCAAGTATTCCAGTTGCGTTAATAGCTGCTCTTAGGGCAGCTTATACGGCGTGATTGCGCCGTCGCCACAGGCGCGGTTCGCGGCGGCCTTGCTACTTTTGATTGCGCTTCGTCATAGCCAATATGCCTACTGGACGAGGCGTATGGCCCTCAAACTCATACTCGGCGGCTATTTTTTCGAGTTCTCTCGCCGTTGCAGGCTTGCGAGCATGTACTTTCGGATTGGATTCCTTACAATCCTCTGGGTCTGCCTTGAGGTCTTCGATTTGCGCGCGCAACACCTTCGCGTTACGGTGGGCACGTGGGCCGCCCATAACTCTTCCTGTGCTCATATTGGCAAAGTAAACCACGCCGCCGCCCCAGCGTCAAGCGGCATTACTTGGACAAAAGATTTGGATCCGCCTTCGACGGAGCAGGTCAAAAACGCGTTCCGCCAAGTGCCGGGACTGACGGAGATGGATGCGCACACTCTGGGCAAGGACGCGTTTGGCGTGCTGGTGAGGGGTTTTGAATTGGACCGGGCGGAGGCGCTGAAGTCGGCCCTGGAGGAGCAGGGCGCGCCAGCCGAGGTGGTGGACGAGGCGGCGTTAATGGAACTGCCGCCGGCCCGGCAGTTGACGCGAGTCTCTTTTACGCCGGAGGCGCGGCGGATTGACGATTTACTGGGGCGAAGTTTTCCGCTGGAGTGGAAGAATATTTTGGTGATTGCCGCCGGGCGGACGCGGCTTACGGATTTCAAGACCGAATTGGTGGAAAGGGTGAAGGTGGTGAGGTCAGGCAAGCATCTTGTTCCCAAGGTGGTGAGGGAATCAGAGACAAGGGAAGAGCGGAAGGATTATTTGCTGCTGGAAATCGTCACTCGCGGGGCCGCGCTTCGTTACCGCAGCATGGCGGACCGGCCCGAAGCACTTCTCCTTTTCCAATGCCTCGGCGAATGGCGGGGAAAAGATCCAGCCGGAAATCTTTCCCTGTTTGTGCAGGACCTGGCCAAATTTGCGCCGGCGGCGGTCCTCAATCACGGCGCTTTCTTTATGCGCGAGAACGGTGATCCGTCGTTTTCTTATCCGAGTCAGACGGCGTTTTACCGGGAAATCACCTGGCTGTTGTGGATGGTTTCATCCGGCCGGGTGCAGCGCTGATTTGCGGCTTCCGTTCACGCTCTCTGACAAAGGAAGACGGCCTCTTCCCCGGATGGGGCCACCCATTGCTCGCGCACTTCGAGCCGGTGGACTCTGAGCAGGGCGCGGATTTGATCCGGCGTGTAGCGGCAGGAAAAAAACAGCCGGATTTTATCCCCGGCTCTGAATTCAAAAAATTCGCCGTTCACGGTGAGCGCCCGGGGGCGTGTCATGTAAAAATCCGCGGCCACCCGTCTGTAGCCGGCCGCGGACTGCTCAACGACAAAACGCACGGCTCCGTCCTCGGGTGTGAATCCCAGGTCGAACAGGAACGTCGTCAGCCAGTCGCAAGTGAGGGGGTTGTCGTAGCCGGGGAGAATGCGTTGCATGGCGGCATCATCGGAGCCGGGCACGAGATTGGCGCTGAGCAGCAACCAATCTTCGCCGCCCGTCAGGGCCGCCAGGCGCGGCAGAATCAGCGAAGGCTCAAAATTAGGGATCATGCCGAAAAAGGTGATCAAGCGCGCGGCGCGGTCGTCGTCGGCCGGATTGAGAATTGCGTCCAGGTCCCCGGCCGTTGCCAGATCGCAAACCAGAGGATCGCACGCTATTTTTCCCACGGCTTCGCGGGCGGTCTGGCGGGCGGTGAGCACCAGGGGCACGCTCACATCGCACGGCGAATAGGCGGTTTCCTTCCCCAGCCCGGCCAGAAGGCCCAGCAAACGCGCGTCTTTCTGGCCGCCGCCGCAGCCCAACCCGATTACCCGGACCCGCGCCGCCGTGACCCGCGCGGAAGCGGCGGCAAAGGCGCGATCGTACATCGCCCTGCAATCGGCGTCCGTACGCGAGGGCGAATAAGCTTCGTGCAGGACGAGCCACTTTTGCGCCTGTTTGTAAGTGTCGTAATGGAACTTATGATTGACATGGCACGAACGCAGAGAATGCAGCAGGTCGCGCCGGACATTTTCCGGGAACTGGCTGGAATGAATGGTGATAGTGGCCAGGGACATGAGTTTCAATAAATGAACACCGAAACGGGACCACTGGCAAATTACTTCCACTTTCAGGGCGGGGTGTGGATTTCCATGATTCCCGGCAGCCGCGCGGGCAGGGTTGCCTTCGCGCCCGGTTTGGGTTTTGTTGGGGGACAGTGATTCCATGAACCGATACGAATTTGACCTCCGCATCACGGCGGATCAGTATCTGGACTATTATCGCGGGGCGGCCCGCCACGTGGTGGTTCGTTGCACCACCGGACAACGCGTGCAGTTTCCGGCGGCGCTGCTCCAGAAATTTGTCACTGCGGAAGGAATCAGCGGGCATTTCGCGCTGAGCTGTGACGAACACCACCGGAACCCCCGCCTGGAACGGCTGAAATAATTTCCGGCCAAGGCTCAGGCTCTCAGGCGAGCAGTTCCTGAATTTCCTCCCAACTGAGCGAAGCGGCGAATTCCTCCTCTCCGCCGATGGTGGCCCGGATGAGGTCGCGTTTGCGGTTTTGCAGGGTCAGGATTTTCTCCTCGACGGTGTCGCGCGTGATGAGCTTGTAGCTGGTGACGACTTTGGTCTGGCCGATGCGATGGGCGCGATCGGTCGCCTGGTCTTCCACAGCCGGATTCCACCACGGATCGAAATGAATCACCGTGTCCGCTCCGGTCAGGTTCAAGCCGACGCCGCCCGCTTTGAGGCTGATGAGAAAGACCGGAATGGCCGCATTTTTTTGGAACCGCTCCACCACGGCCGCCCGGTCCGCCGTGGAACCATCCAGATAACAAAACTCGATGCCCTCGCCCGCGAGCCGCTCCTTCACCAGGGTCAACATGCCGACAAACTGGCTGAAGACCAGCGCGCGATGACCGCCGTCAATGACTTCCTCCAGCAATTCGCCGAACAAATCCAGCTTGCCCGAGGCCTGGGCGGGCTTGACGCCGTCCAGTTTCAGCAGCCGCAAATCGCAGCAGACCTGCCGCAGCCGCAGCAAGGCGGTGAGCACGAGCATCCGGCTTTTTGCCCCCCCCCGCGCCCCCGCCGCCGCCAGCACTTCTTTGCGGCTGGCTTCGATGACTTGCTGGTAAACGCCGCGCTGGTCCGGGGTCAGTTCGCAAAACGACACCTGCTCCAGCTTCGCCGGCAATTCCGGGGCCACTTCTTTCTTGAGCCGCCGCAGCAGGAACGGCCGCAGGCGCCGCGCCAGCCGGGTCTGGGCCTGGGCGTTTTTCTCCCGCGTGATCGGCAATTCGTAGCGCTCGTGAAAATCATTCGCGCTTCCCAAATAACCCGGCATGAGGAAGTCAAAAATGGACCAGAGATCCAGCACCGAGTTTTCCAGGGGCGTGCCCGTGAGCACAATGCGGCGCCGCGCGTTGACGGCTTTGACCGCCTGGGCGTTCTGGGTCTGCCGGTTCTTGATGTGCTGGGCTTCGTCGAGCGCCAAGGTGTCAAACTCCAGTTGGCGATAGCGCGCGGCGTCGCGGCGAATCAGGGCGTAACTGGTGACAACAATGTCGCTGCCCTGGATCTGATCAAAGCGCGCGTGGCGGTCGGGGCCGTGCAGGGCGAGCATCTTCAAGGCCGGCGTGAATTTCCGCGCTTCGGCAATCCAGTTGAAGACCAGGCTTGTCGGACACACGATCAAATGGGGACGCGGCTCATTGCGCAATGGGCCGCCGGGCATCCGCAAGGTGTTCAGGAAGGCCAAAGTTTGGAGGGTTTTCCCCAAACCCATTTCGTCCGCAAGAATGCCGCCGAAGCCGTTTTCCCTCAGAAAATGGAGCCACGCCACGCCCTGTTTCTGGTAAGGCCGCAGGGTGTTCTCCAAGTCCCCCAGAGGCGGGCATTCCAACTTCGCCTCGCCGCTTTGCCGGGCCGCGCGCTCCCGCCAGGCCGGAGGCGCCTGGACCCGCCAGCCGGCGTGCTGGCGCAACGTGGCTTCGAGAAAGCCGGCCTGGGTGTTGCTGATGCGATAACCCTGCTCATGCTGCCTGGGCGCGCAGTCCAGCAACACTTCCCGCAATTCCTCCACCGCTTCGGTGTCAATGACGGCTATTTTGCCGTTTTTCAAACGGGTGTGGCTTTGGCCGGACAGGAGCAGGCGTTGAATTTCCGCCGCGGAGAATGTCTCGCCGCCGCCCGACGCGAACACGACGCCCAGATCAAACCATTGGAGGCCCGAGGTGATTTGAAACCGAGGCTCGACGCGCTCGATGTTTTGCGCCGCGCTGCGTTCCAGCCGTTCCTCCAAAGTCACGCTCCATTCCCGTTGCAACTTTGGGAATTCGCGCGCGAGGAAATTCAACACCGCGTTTTGTCCGAGCATTTGCAGTTTTCCCTGTCCGTCCGGCCCGGAGAAGCCGCCGCGCTGCAAGCGGGCCAGGGCCGCGCCCTCGGCGGCAAAATCGCGGGTGGAGTAGCGCGTGGGCGCTTGCGGATCCGGCAGCCAGACACTTTCCGCCGGCGCCGTCACGCCGACGGTCATGATGCGGGGACCGTAGGCGCATTGGAGGAGGGCGCCCAGTTGGGCCAGGCCGCCTTTGAGTTCCAGCAGGAAACGCGGCGCTTGCGGCTCGAGTGTGAAATCTTCCAGTTTGAAATTGGCTTCCAGGCCGCCCGCCGCCTGCAATTGCGGCCAATGCCGGCTCAAGAATTGCGGCACTTGCGATCGCGGCACCCGCACCGGCGCGCGCAGCACTTGACGGATGTCCGGCGGCAAGCCGAGCGGCTGCAAAACACGGTTCCGCCAAACCCAATCGCCAATCATCACCGATGGCTCCGCTTGATCCTTCAAGGCCAGGACAATTTCTCCGTTCGCCTCCAGAGTGGCGCGCAACAGCGGTCGCAGCGGCGTATTTGTGGCGGTGACGTTGCTGGCTTTGCCCAGTGTGATGTTGGGATGATCCGCCAGCGCCGGAAGCAACGCCGCGAAATCCTGGGTTTCCATTTGCAGGAGGGCGGGCGTCTGGCCGCGGGTCAGGGTTTGGAGCTGCTCAATAATCGCCGTGTCACGGGGTGGGAAGGCGAAGGAGCGGCCCTTGGGCGGCGCGTTGAGCGGACAGCGTCCTCCGCTCCATTTGGCTTCCAGCACGAGAAGCACCTTGCCGCGCGCGACGGCCTGCTCAATATTTGGTGGGAAAATGAGGAACAGCTCCGCCGGCTCGCCGGCAAGCTCGCGCGGCGGCGCGGAAGTTTTCCCGGCCGGAAACGACGCGGCCGGCGCGCCCTCTGGCGGACGCGACCGGGCGGGAGCGGCTTGAGCTTTTTGCTCCTGCAACCAGTGCAAGCCGACGGCGACGCCATGGGCGCAAATCTTTCCCCACTCGCGCGCCTCGCGGCAGGAGCAGAGGTTTTCGATATCCACCTCACTCTGAACGACCATGGAAGCGCGAAAAGAGATTTCCCCTTCCCGCACGACTCCGCGCAGGAGCGGCGGCGCCCAAAAAGAACTGAGCACCGCGCCCTGCTCCAGGAAGAAGCGCGCCCGTTTCATCACATCCCAACCGGCGGCATTGCAGAGCAAAGTTTCTGTAAGTTCAACTGGCATTCAAATCAATCCTCACATCGTTGCGGGGTGTTCCTCTGGATTTTGGCCGGCGATAAATCGTTGCGCTTCCTCGCGAGGCTTTGGCCGGACCGGGCGGCGCTTCTAAAACAAATAGGTCGGGGAGGGAACGTCCTGGGAAGTGAACTCGACCTGGACATGGGTGGCGCCCACCTGCTCCAGGCGCTGGCTGATGACGCGATGGGCCAGCTCGGGCCGGTTGCAATCGCGGCTGAGATGACCGAGGTAGAGCCGGCCAAGACCGGCGGAGACAACCTGTTCGAGGAGGTCGGCGGCGCCGTCGTTGGAGAGGTGGCCGTGACGGCTGAGGATGCGCTGCTTCAGGCTCCAGGGGCGGCGGGGGTCGTCCCGCAACATCTGCAAATCGTGGTTGGCTTCGAGCAGGAGAACGTTGGCGGTGCGGACGCGCTGGATGACGAGTTGGGTGGCGTGGCCCAGATCGGTCAGGAAACCAATGTTGCCGGAGGGCGTGCGCAGGAGGAAACCGACCGGATCAGAGGCGTCGTGGGGGACGGAAAAGGTGTCCACGGTGACGTCGCCGATTTCAAAGGAAGCGCCCGTGTCGAAAATATGGGCGTTGATCTGGATCTGCAACTGGGCTTCGATGGCTTCTTTGGTGAGGCGGTTGCAATAAACGGGGAGTTGGAGCCTGGCCAGCAGGCCGACCAGCCCGGACACGTGATCGGAATGTTCGTGGGTGATGAGAATGCCGTGGAGAGTTTCCGGAGAACGGGCGATGGTGGCCAGACGCTGGCGGATCTGGCGTCCGCTGAATCCGGCGTCAATCAAAAGGCGGGTGTTGGGCGTTTCCAAGTAAGCGCAATTGCCGCCCGAACCACTGCCCAAAATGGTGAAATGCACGGACACGCTTCACCTTAAAAGGGGAGACGAAGGCGGGCAATGTTTTTCTGCGGGACATTTTGATGGGAGGATGGAGCCGGGTCAATCTGGCTGAATTCAGGCTTTCAACTTGGGCGAAAACGGGCCAGGCTATGGACGGCCGCCGTTTTGGCGGCCAGAGGGGCGGGCCGGCGGCGCAAGAAAAAGGAAAAGGCGGCCGGACTTCGCGCTTGAGCTAATTTTGTTTTGAAGTAAAATCGCAGGCGATGTCTCAGGGTTTACATTTATCGCAACGCATGTCGTTGTCGCAGGTGCTGGCGCCGCAGTTGCAGCAGTCGCTGGCGCTGCTGCAGGCGCCGACGCTGGAATTGAAAGCGCTGGTGGAGCAGGAAGTGCAGCAGAACCCCATGCTGGAAGAAGTGCCGGCGTCGGAGATGGAGCAGATGGACCGGAACCAGGACGAGGGCAGCCCGGCCAACGACCCCAGCGACCTGGCGGAACCGCCGGCGGACGTGATGTTTGATCCGGCCACGGAAAAGCCGAGCAGCGCGCCGGTGGACGATTTTCAGAGGGAGTTCGAGCGGCTGACGCACCTGGACCAGGAATGGCGGGACCATTTCGCGCAGACGAACCTGCCGATGCGGCAGGGGCCGGAAGCGGAGGAGCGGCGGCAATTTATGTTTGACTCACTGGTGGCGGGAACATCGCTGCAGGAGACCTTGCTGGAGCAGATGCGGTTCTCGGACATGACGGAGGAGCAGCGGCCGATTGCGGAGATGATCATCGGGAACGTGGACGACCGCGGGTATCTAAAGGAGAGCCTGGAGTCGCTTTCCTTTACCACCAATGTGGCCCTGGAGAAGCTCGCCGTGGTGCTCAAGATCATCCAGACCTTTCACCCCCCTGGCGTGGCGGCGCGCAATTTGCAGGAGTGCCTGCTGCTGCAACTGGAGCGGGCGGGAAGGGAGAATACGGTGGAATACCGGATCGTGCGGGACTTCATGGACGCGCTGTTCAAGCGGAAGATGCCGGAGATCGCGCGGGGGCTTGGGCTGACGGTCGAACAAGTGCAGGCGGCGGTCAAACGGATCACCTGCCTGGAACCGCGGCCCGGGCGGGAATTCCTGCCGGATGACGACCGCTACGTTTCGCCGGAGGTTTTCGTGACCAGGGTCGGGGACGATTATGTGGTGACCACCAACAACGAGCAGATCCCCCATCTGCGCATCAGCAACCATTACAAGGATTTGATGTCGCGGCCCGACGCGCCGGCGGAAGCGCGGGAGTATATCCGGGAAAAAGTCCGGGCGGGAAAATTCCTGATCAAGAGCCTGCAACAACGGCAGCAAACCATTTTGAACATCGGCAAGGAAATCGTCAAACGGCAGCGCGAATTCCTGGACAAAGGCCGCGCCCATCTCAAGCCCATGACGATGGTGCAGGTGGCCGAAGTGGTGGGGGTGCATGAGACGACGGTGAGCCGGGCGGTGTCCAACAAGTACATGGAAACCCCCCAGGGGGTTTATGAGATGAAGTTTTTTTTCACCTCGGGCATTCAGACCGACAGCGGCAGCGGGATGTCCAACACCAGCGTCAAGGACATGGTGGCGGCGATGTTCGCGGGGGAGGATTCGGCCAAGCCGCTGTCCGACCAGGAGATCGTGAAGATGCTGAAGGAAAAAGGGATCGTGCTGGCGCGCCGCACGGTGGCGAAGTACCGGGACGAGCTGAACATTCTGCCGTCCAATTTGCGGAAAGTGTATTGACCGGGCCGGGCAGGCGGGTCTGGCTCCGGCTTGAGGATGGCGTCAGAGCCCGTTTGAAAACTCGCCCGGTCAGGGGACCGGGCCTGCAAAAGGTTGGCATTCTGGCCGTTTCCTGAAGGCCGCGTGTCCTCACGCGGCGCTTTGTCTGAGTTTTCAAACAGGCTCTCACTCGATATGCGAGCATTGCTCCTCAAAATTCTGCTCCTGACCGTCACCGCGCTGGCCGCGGGCTTCTCTTTGGGCGTCTCCACGGGCGTCTCCGGTTTGATGGAGAACAGTTTCAACGCCGTCCAAGTCATCCGGGAGCGTTCGCTCATCCGCCTGGTTCCACCCGGGCGGATCACGGGCCGGGACCAGCAGGACATCCTGCGGCGCTGGACGATGGCGGAGATCAGAGCGCGGCTGGCCGTGGTTTTGATTTTGTGGGCGGCGGGGGTGTGTATTCTGGTCTGGCAGTATTTGCGGCTTCGGGGCAAGGCCGCGCCGGCGGACCATCCTGGAGCCGGCGCCGCCCCTGGTTAGCGCGCCTCGTCTCACGCTATCGCGGGCAGCAGTTCATCCAGGGAAACGGTGGCGAAGCTGGTGGTGGAGGCGAAGAATTCCTACGCTTGTCTTGTCTGCAACAATCGCGCAACGTAATCTGATCCTCGTTCAAAGAACAAACGATGTCACCAAAACGGAAATCAAGGCCACGCAAGAAATCCGCAGTTGATTTTCAGGAGTGCATTCGCGGCATCACACAATGCCAGCCCGGACAAGAGCGGAATATGTATCCGTTCATCCGGGATTTGTTTGTTCGCTTTCTCGACTTCAAAACGGAAGACGTTTTTACCGACACCGCCAATGAACAAGGAAACATTCCTGATCTCGCCGTGTTCGCCCCGACGGGCGTGCTGGACGCCAGGGGAAAAGAAATCAAATCACGCTGGCTGGTGCTTGAGGCCAAGGATCAACCGGAACTTTTTCTGGACGAAGACAGCCGCCGCAAGACCTTCGCGGAAAAATCCAAATACATTGACCTCGATACCGCGTGGTTTGTGATGGTTGACCCGTCCTACCTGGTGCTCCGTGCCGTCTCCACTCGAGCAGCCAACTATGACGCAAGCTGCGACGTTGTCATCAAGTGGGACGGACTGACCGAGGAAGCTTTCAAACAAGTTTGTCTCGAAATATCGGCCGCACACGCGGGCAGCAGTCGCCGCCTCCAGGCATTTCGGGAGGACAAAGGGCATCCCATCGCCGAAATCAAACTACATGATTTTGGAAAACTGCTCACGCACCAGCAGGAAGAAGCGTTGGAGCGCGCCCGCAATGAATTTTATCGCTCCATGCGCACTTCCGCCCAGCTTCTGCAAACGGCCTGCCGCCGGGCGCTGGATGGGATGGTGACAGACGCCCTGGCCATCAAGAAACTTCTGGATGCGTTCCGTGACACTTACGGCATCCTCGAGTTTCATCTTGATCCGTTTCGGTTGTCAGGAAAAGAAAAGGAATTCAACAGCCGCGAGACTTTCAAACAGCACCGCAAAGATGTTCACGCTTTGTTGAAGGTGGTGCGACGCAATGTTGCCGTCGCGAAACTCGCCTACTTCACCTTGCCGGAATACTTGGAACGGGCAAAAAACGATCAGGACAAAGCCCTTGACCTGCTCGCGGCCGAAACGGCCAGCCTTTTGCTGTCACGCTGTATGGTGTTGCGGTTCTTTGAGGATCACGGATTCTTCGGCGAGAAGAAATACCTCTGCAACGGCGGGGTCAAAGCCTTCCAGCAAATGCGGCAGTATTTCGACATGAGCTACACGCGGTTGATTCGCGACGTTTACGACGAAGGCGCAAAAATTCATGCGGCCGTCTTCAGCGAGAACGAACTGGACTGGGTGCTGGCCAACAATGACAAACCTCTCTCGCTTGCCGTCGAGCGCGCCCTATTTTATCTCTCTCATTTCGACTTTGCCACCATCGAGCAAGATGTCTTGAGCAACATCTACGGCCAGTTCATAGAAACCAGCCAGCGCAAACGCCTCGGCGAACATTACACCCCGCCGGACATTGCCCGCTACATTGTCCGCCAGATGGGATTGAAGAAAGGCGACAAGGTCATTGACCCAGCCTGCGGCTTGGGGACGTTTCTCATCGAAGCCTTCAAAGTCATGGCCGGGGAAAGGGTCGCCAAAGGGGTCGCTTCCTTCGAGGATGTCCGTGAGGCGCTAGCCAACTTGCGCGGCAACGACCTGAACGCCTTTTCCGCCATGATCGCCCAAATCCAGATGCTCTGGCATCTGTTTGCTTTCCGTGCCGACATCAAAAAGCACGGCTTCCCGGAAACCGCCATCACAGGCGGCGCTAATTCCCTGCGGCGGCAGGCTCTGGTCGAGGGACTATTCGACGCGCACCTCTCCGAATTTTCCCTCGTGGATTCTCCGCAATACGATGCCGTCGTCGGCAACCCGCCTTATGTTCGTCCAGAACGGCAGGAAGCCAGTCTCTCCAAAGAGGACGAGACTTATTTCCGCACGGAAATCTCGGCGAACATAGACCTCTATTCGCTGTTCCTGTTCAAAGCGATGGATGGCTGGTGTCGCGCCGCGAATGGTGACAACGGCCCCGGCAAAACCGGCTTCGTGCTTCCCATTTCTTTTTGCGACAACGACGACAACAAAAAACTGCGCAAACTGTTTGCGCCCGGAGGCAGGTGGACCATCCTCGAAATCGTGGACTTGGAAATCATCGGCCCGATGGTTTTCAGCGCCGATGTTGTGCCCATCATTTTCATCGCCGAAAAGCGTCCCCCCACCAAGGATGACAAAATCCGTCTCCGAGTGGCGGATGAACGCTGCGCCAAGTTCACCGGCTTCGACCAAAAGCACGTCGAGTTCGACCTGAATAAAGCCACCCTGACGGAAATGCCCTATGCCGATGTGTTCACGCCGGACGGGCGCATTCTCACCAAAATCACACCGGAGCGGAAAGCGATTCTCAACCATTTTGCGGGAGCTACATTCGAGGACATCGCTCAAAAGTTCTGGGTCGGCAAATCCCAGAACACGATTCGCGCGTGGTCGCTCACCAGAGCCAAAGACGAAGAGGATTTACGCTGGGAACAGACGGATATGATTCGCATGGGTGCTGCCTTCCGGGGCGAAATCCATCAGGCAGAGAAAGGCGGATTGGATGTTTTCAAAGGCGAAAACGTCGTGGCCTGTCAGTTGGAAGGTGACCCTGTTAAACAAAGCATTGACGTGAACAAGATGGATGACGCCAGCCTGTGGCGGTTCGCGGACATCTTGCCGAAAAGAGGTTTTGCGTTTCACCAAATATCACCTGCATTGACTTGTGCCCCCTTCAGCCCGGAAAAGTGCATCATTCTCAACACGGCCAGCCTGTTTTTCCCGAAGGCGGAACTAGCGGAGTTTCCATTCGACTTCTTGGTTCTCTCCCGGCTTTACCAATATTTTTTTGGCCTGTCGCAGCGCGAAGCCATATTGTTCCGAGCACGCTGCCACGTTTATCCCAGCACCGTCCGTCGTCTGCCGTGGACAGACAAGCTGACCGAACATCAGGTCAAGTTGATTGAGTTGCGCGCGGAATTCCTCACTGCATGCGAGAACCTGCACCAGCGCGAAGATGTGTTGCTCGAACAGCTCGAAGCCGCCTCCCACACCACGCTCAAGGAAATCGTGACCGATGCCGTGAAGGCCAAAGTGGATTGGTCGGAAGAAATCGAAGCCGGCAGGCCGGTGAAGATTGGTGACCCCATCGTCTATGAGCGCGACGGTCTCTTCGTAATCCAACCTGGAGATGATTTGCTGCATTGGATCGCCATCAACGATGAAGCCATCGCCCGGTGCTTCACTGAAGGTTTGAAATTGAAGACCGAAGAATCGCTTTCCCGCAATGTCATGGTGGGTATTGCCATTCCGACGCCCGCCACCTTGAAACAATGGCAGCAGACCGTCGCCGTGTTTGACGCTAAGAATTACGAGAAGTCCTTGGGTGGCATTTTGGACAAGCTTGACAAAATAGTGGCGAAGGCTTTCAAGATTCCCAAAGCCGAAGTCGATTTCATCCAATCAGAATTCCAGAATGACCCGATGCTTCGCCGTGTCCGTCCGAATCTTCCTTTCACTGATCGCCGCCTCGTCGGCCTCCGCAAAAATCTCGCCGCATCCGACCGCTACCAGAAGGCTTATAAAACGCGGCGTTAGGGTTTCATTTCCTTGCCCCGGCCCTCAGTTATGCGCGGTTTTCCTTGTCTCGTTCAGCGCGGCGTTCTTCGAGATGTTCCTGGACGATGGACTTCTGGCCGGGCTTCTGTTTGAACATGCCGCAGAAGGAATGTATGTATGCCCGGGTGACGGGCTGGAAGATGATGCGGCCGTCTTCCTCGACGAAGTTGACGCGGGTGCCGGGCTTGATGCCGAACCGGCGGCGGATGCGTGCGGGAATGACCAATTGTCCTTTTGATGAAACGTAGGCGGTATCCATAGGTTTTACCGAGGAGTCCGCAGGGACGGGCGGCCCTCGCGGGAAGCGGTCACTTCTTTGTTTTCAGGGCGGCTTTGGTGGTGGCGTGGAGTTCGTCCAGCTTGGGCTTCAGCTCGTCCTTTTCATCGCGGCTCATGCGGTCAATGAACAGGATGCCGTTCAAATGATCGTCCTCATGCTGGATGGCCCGGGCGAGAAGGCCGCCACAGGAAAATTCAATGGCCTGGCCTTTGTCGTTGGTGGCGCGGACTTCGGCCATGCAAGGGCGGCTGATTTCGGCGTAAATCTCCGGGAAGCTCAGGCAGCCCTCGGTCGTGCGGATGGTTTCGCCGACGGGCTTGACGACGGGGTTGATCAAAACCAGCGGCATGATGGACATGACGTCGGCGTCCTTGCCGTCGAGTTTGAGGGTGGAGGGCCGGTCGGTGACGCCGCGGAGGTCGAGCACAGTCAAGAGCAAGGGGCGGCCGACTTGCTGGGCGGCCAGGCCGATGCCCTTGTTGGCGTGCATGGTTTCAAACATGGCGGCGGCGAGCGCCTGGATTTCCGGGGTGATCTTTTCGATGCGAGCGCCCTTTTGGCGGAGAGCGGGGTGGCCGTATTTGACAACTTCCAGGTTCATCGGGGCGCGGGAGCGGCGGCGGGCGGCACGCCGCGGGACCGTGCCGGGCGCAGTCTGTTTTTTCTTTTTTCCCCCGGTTGCATTTAAAGTACCTTTACCCGCTTTCACGCAGTTTGTCAGCAATTTGTGACCATTCGCGGTTGAGCATTTCGGCCACTTGTGCGATGGCGGGGCTTTGGCCGGTGCGGACATAGAAACCACTGGCGGCAACGCCGGCCAGCAGGCTCATGGCATTGTCCAGGCCGAGAAGTTTGCCCAGGCAGAAGCCGGAATTGAAATGATCGCCCGCTCCGGTGGTGACCTTGGGATGGGCGGTCCAGGGTCCTTGGGCCAGGCTGACTTTGCCGCCGGCGACGGCCAGGGCGTAGGCGACGGGGTGGACGAGGAGGGTGCCGAGCTTCAAGTGGGCGGCGATCCGGCTGGCGGTTTCGGCCAGGGCCTCCGGGGAGTCGGATTTAGGTTTGACGCCACAAACTTCCGCGATTCCCAGGGCTTCTTTCTCGTTGAGGCCGAGGATCACATCAAAATAGCGGTCGAACCGGGTGATCAAATCCAGGGCGCGCTGGATGTCTTGGTGGGTCCGCTTTTCCGGATCGGCCAGGTCAAAGAAAAGGAGGCGGCGCGGCGCGGTCAGGCCGGGGCATACGTCGCGCAGGAGGGCTTCCCAGAGGTCGCTCATGTAGGGGAGCATGGTCCAGTTGACGAAGGCGACCAAGTCGGCGGAATTGAGTTTGGCGGCGAATTTATCCTGGCCGTAGCGGGCCTGGATATTGGCCCAGTTGACTTCTTTGAGGGAGGAGTGTTTGCCCAGCATGATTTTTCCATCCTCGAATTCCAGCGCGTCGGTGGCGCCCGGTTCGGCGATGCTGTGGACTTCGGCGCGGGTGGCGAAGTCGTGGAACACCGGATGAAGGGAGGGGTAGCCGAGGTTGCCCACATAGGTGACTTTGAGGCCGAAGCTGGCCAGGGCGTTGGCCATGATCGGGCCGTTGCCGCCCAGTTTGGTGATCTGGGGGACCAGTTCGAGATTGGCGCTTTTGCCGGCGGCGGCGGCCAATCGCTCGGCCAGCCGGGCGATGGTGGGCAGGCGCTGAAAGGATTCGGCGCTCTCGCGTTTGTCCACCACGTGGAGGATTTCGTCCACGAACCCGTCCAGACCGACGAAGGCGCTGAGGGTTCCGGCGCGGCCGGCTGAGGCGAGAAGTTTTTGGGCGCAGGCGGCGCGAAGTTCAGGGATGCTCATAGTGGTTTGGGAATGTGGAAGTGAGGAAGTTTAATCGAGTTCAATGCCGGTGAGTTTCAAGAAGCGTTCGAAATCGTCGTTGCTGAAGAATTGGATTTCCACCGCGCCTTTGCCCTGGTGGAAATGGAGGCGGACCTTGGTGCCGAAACGCTGCTGCAGGCGGTTTTGCAGGCTGGCCAGATGAGCGTCGGCGGTCGCGGCGGAGTTTTGTTTGGCGCCGGATTTTTCGCCGGGCGGGCGTTGCAGGGAGGCGACGAGTTCCTCGGTCTGCCGGACATTGAGGGACTTTTTCAGGATGCGCGTGGCGGCCAGACGCTGTTCCTCGGGGGAGGCCAGGCCGAGAATGACCTTGGCGTGGCCGACGGAAAGGCGTCCTTCGCGCAGCCAGGTCTGGAGTTCGGGGGCGAGCTTCAAGAGACGCAAGGCGTTGGCGATGACGACGCGGTTTTTGCCCACCTTGGCGGCGGCCTGCTCTTGTGTCAAGTCGAATTGCCCGATCAAGTGGGCGTAGCCCTGGGCTTCTTCGATGGCGTTGAGGTTTTCGCGCTGGAGATTTTCGATCAGGGCGAGTTCCAGCACGGCGCGGTCATCGGCCTGGCGGACGATGACCGGCACCTCGGCCAGGCCGAGCATTTGGGCGGCGCGCCAGCGGCGCTCGCCGGCGATCAGCTCGAATTGGCCGTCCTTTTGGCGCACGATCAGCGGCTGAACAATGCCCTGTTCTTTGATGGAATCGGCCAGTTCACGGAGGGATTCGGCGGAAAAATCCTTGCGCGGCTGCAACGGGCAGGGGCGCACGCTGGCGATGGCCACGCGCCGGACGGTTTCGGCGGGGGCGGCCTGGCCTGCTGGGGCGACCGGCGCGGGGGCGCCTGTCCCGCCGAGCAAAGCGCTCAGACCGCGTCCTAAAACTGGTTTCGCCATGCGGCAGAAGTTAAGGGCAAACGGGGACGGGGGAAAGGGAAAAAGATGGCGGATTGCGCACCTGGTGGGCCGTGCCGCCGAATTCTCGCGCGTTCGTCCGCGAAAAGCGGACTTGCATTTGGCGAAATTCTGAGCGAAGAATTAAGCATGACCTGCATGGTTAAAGTCACTAATGGAGCCATTCTGCTGCCGCCCGGGGTGAACTTGCCGGAAGGGGCGGAGGTCCGGCTGACCATCTCCGACTCTCTGGCGCAGCCGCCGTTTGCCGAGCGTTATGCGGCTTTTATCGGCATGGCGGATGACCTGCCCGCGGATATGGCGGCAAACCTGGATCATTACATCCATGGGCACGCGAGAAAATGAAGAGGGTCTTCGCCGACTCTTTTTACTTTGTGGCGCTGCTAAACCGTGCCGACCAACATCATTCCCGCGCGGTCGCCGTCGCCAGTCAACTGCGTGATGACATTGTTACGACCGAGTGGGTGTTGACCGAAGTGGCGGATGCTTTGGCAGAGTCGGCCAGCCGGCGCTTCGTTGCGCCATTCATTCGGAGTCTTGCCCAGGATCCCAAGGTCAGGATCGTTCCTGTGGCTGGTGATTGGTTCGAGCGCGGCTTGCAGTTTTACGAACAGCGCCCGGACAAAGACTGGCCACTGACCGATTGCATATCGTTTATTGTCATGGCAGACGAGAAGCTGGCCGAGGCGTTGACCGGCGATCATCATTTCGAGCAAGCAGGTTTCAAGGCGCTGTTGGCGTGAGCTGTCAACGACCTCCCGGATCTACGCCACATAATGGCTCGCACAGCCGCAGGTCGCGCGTTAACTTGAAGGGATGAGCGGCAAAGCGGAAAAAATCGCGGCGAGGATGGCGGGTCTGGACAGGCGCGGGATGGACAGGCCCTGGCTCGATCCGCATTACGCGGGGTATTTTGAATATTTCAACCGCGGGCTTTTTTACGAGGCGCATGATGTGCTGGAGCAGCTCTGGCTGGCGGAACGGGGCGGCGGGAATGACCTTTTTTACAAAGGGCTGATTCAACTGGCGGGCGCGTTTGTTCATTTGCGCAAGGACCGGGTCGGGCCGGCCGCCGCGCTGTTCAAGCTGGCGCGGGCGAACTTGATGAAGTATCCGCCGGAACACGAGCATCTCGATGTGCGGAAGGTTTTGGCCCTGATCGCGCGCTGGCTGGCGAAGCTGGAGGAGGGTGGCGGCAATCCGTTGACCGCCGAGACGCGTCCGGTGCTGGCGTTGCTCGAGGCGCCGGGCTAATACAATCCCGGGTAGAGCAGATGAATGGCCCAAGTGTAGAGCCAATGGGCGATGGGGCCAAAAAGATTCCACGCCAGGATCATGCCAACCAGGGACATTCCGGGCGCGCGCATGAAGGCGGTGTATCGCGCGGCGGCGGAATCGGAAAGACAGAGGAGCGGCACGCTGCCGCCGTCGAGGGGAGGCAAAGGGATGAGGTTGAAGGCGAAGAGGAGGAGGTTGAGATAAAAGAAGACGCTCAAGAGCACGGCGGCAAGTTCGCACAGGCCCCCGCGGCTGGCCGCCACAATGTGGGTGGCGTTGCTGATCCCTTCGGGCGCGTGGAACCAGCCCGCCAGGATGCCCAGACGGATCAGGACGGCGGCGGTGAGACAGAGGAACAGGTTGGAAGCTGGCCCGGCCATGGCCATGAGGGCGGCGCGCCGGGGGTTGCGCCCGGCCCATTCCGGGTCATAGGGAGCGCTGGCCCACCCAATCATCCAACCGCCCAGCAGGTAGGAAACGATGGGAACGACGACCATCCCCACAGGCTCGCGCTGGATGTGGGGGATTGGATCCAGGGTGACCTGGCCGCCACGATGGGCGGTGTCATCGCCCAGCTTCAAGGCGACGAGGGCATGGCTGGCTTCGTGCAAGGTGGTGGAGAAGAGGAAGGCCAGGTACCAGGCGGTGCCATAAAAAAACAGTGAGGTGTCCGGGGACATTATTTCCCATGACTGGGATTCACGCCGGCATCATGCCGGTTTTGCGGGCGTAATTGAACAGGCCGCCCGCGTCCACCACCGGGCGGACATCGCCGAGGGCTTTGAAGGAATGGACTTTCCCGGTCTGTTGCACGGCGACAGTGGCTTTGTCCAGATCCACGGTGACCACGTCGCCGGTCTTCAAAATGTCGCAAAGGCGGTCCAGGCATTCGCAGGGATAGAGTTCGCCGGTGGCGACGGAATTGCGGAAGAAAATGCGGGCGAAACTTTCGGCCAGGACGATTTTGCAGCCGGCGGAGCCCAGGGCGATGGGGGCGTGCTCGCGGGAGCTGCCGCAGCCGAAATTGCGCCCGGCCACCACGATGGGATAGGCGCTCTGGGACTGGCCTTCCTTGACGAAGCGAACCGGGTAGAGGGAGTCGGGCAACCCGGCCAGAGCGTAGCCGCCCAGTTTTTTGTATTCTTCGGCGATGGTGGGGATGAGGTTGAGATATTGCGCCGAGATGATTTGGTCGGTGTCAATATTGTCGCGCACGACATAGACGGGTCCTGTAAAAACAGATTGCATGTCGGAACTGTGCCCGGAAGCGGGCGGGTTTTCAAGGGGGTTGTTGATGCAGATAAGCCTCCAACTGCTGATGACGTTGCGGGAGCGGCAATCGGGCGAGGCGGGCGACGGTTTGGTAGAATTTTTCCAGGTCGCCCCCGTTGGCGCGCAGGGCCGCGTCAAAGGCGGGCACCAGGTCGTAATAGGCGGAGACGGTGTTGAGCTTGGCGTTGTTGATCGGCTCGGCGAACCAGGCGTCGAAAGGGGATTTGCCGCCCCAAGAGGCTTTGAGTTGGGCGTGGTTGGCGCGGAGTTGGGCGATGATCTCTTGTTTGCGCGCCAGCTTGGCGGGGTCGGTTAAATGGGGGTCGGCATAGACGGCCTGCAATTGCGAGCGGGCGGCCATGACGAGATTGACAAATTGATGATCTTGCTCAAGGCCGGCGCGGTAATGCTCGCAGGCCTCGGGCATGGAGGAGGCCAGAAACCAGCGGCGCACTCCTTCGGAAGCAACGCAGGTGGCGAAGGCCTCGTTGAAATCGGTGTCGCCCGGAACAAAAAGACGGCGGTGGGTCAGTTCGTGGAAGATGATTTCCGCCAGGGAGGAGTCGGGTTCGGTGATGAAGGTGTTTAACAGCGGGTCCTGAAACCAACCCAGGGTGGAGTAAGTCTCAATGCCGTCCACATAAACGTCCCAGCCTTTTTTTGCGAAGACATCGGCATAACGCCGCGCATCCGGTTCGCTGAAATATCCGCGGTAGCTGGCGCGGCCAACAATGGGGAACCACCAGGTCTTGGGTTGGAGGGAAAGGGCGGGAGCGACGTTGACGTTCCAAACGACATAGGGGCGGTGCAGGTCCACATACATGAGATAGCTTTGATCGGCGGGGAGCTTGAGTTGCCGGGCGGCGAACTCGCGAATTTTCAGGATCTGCTCAAACTTGGTTTTGAGGGAGGCGGGGGTTTGTGGATGGGCGATGAGCTGGCGGATCGGTTCCTGATGGGTGAGAATCTGGCACTGGCCGGCGATGGCCTGCCGGTAGAAGCGAACGGTCTGGCAGCCCGAAAGCGCGGCCACCATCAGGGCGCACGCCAGTCCGCAGCCCCAAAGGCGGACGCGCGAGCGGCGCGAACGAGGTGCGGCGGTTTCCACGTTTTTATCGGCCGCCCAGAGCTTTGGCCACGGCCGCGTCCAGTTCTTCACCGCGGATGTTTCTGGCGATGATTTTGCCATCGCCGTCCAGGAGGTAGGTCATGGGAATTGCCGTGACGCCGTACTTGGCCGCCAGCTTGTTGGTCCAGAACTGCCCGTCGAAGTATTGCCGCCAGGGCATGTTATTCTCTTTGGCGAAGCGGATCAATGCGTCCTTGTCGTCGGCCTTGTCGAGGCTGACCCCGATGACCTCGAAGCCTTTGTCGTGATATTTCTGGTAGGTTTTGACGACGTTGGGGATTTCCGCCCGGCAAGGGCTGCACCAGGTTGCCCAGAAATCAATGAGGACGACCTTGCCTTTGTAACTGGCAATCGAAAGCGGTTTGCCGTCCAGGTCCTGCTCGCTGAAATCGGGGAATTTGGTCTGCTCAACCAGGGAGCGCTGGATTCGATCCGCCTCGCTCATTTTCTGGAGTTGGGCGAGCACTGATTCGGAATTCCTGGCCCGTTCGGTGCCGGGGAAGTCGTGCTGCAGTTGCTGGATCGTCTCGATGGCTTTGTCGTCGTTGTGGAGGACCTGAAGGTAGAGATTGGCCTTCATGGCCGGAATCAAAGCGAGATCGTTTGGGTCTTGGCCCTTGTGTTTGGCGAGGAGAACGTCAAACTCCTTGATGTTGTCGGCCAGGTCGGCTTCGGAATGTTGGCCGGCCTGGAGCTTGAGGTTGATGCGGCCGATCAAATCGTTCAAATCAGCCAGGGCGCTGTTGGTGTCGGCCGGATGGGCCTGAAAGCCTGAAAGCAACAGCGAGACTACCGCCAGCGCGCCAAAAAACTTGTTCTTCATCTGAGATTCGTTGGTCAAAAACTGCTCCGCACAACGCAAGATAGCATAAAAACCGCCGTCGCGCACAAGGGGGAAATGCAGGCAAGGATGGACAAAGGCAAAAGGCCGCCCAAAAACCGGGATGCGCCCAGAGCGGCAAACCGGGGCGGATTTGGGCCAGATTTGGGCTAGATTTGGGTGGATTTTTTCGGATGATCGCCTATAGTACGGTTCACAGAGAAGTTGTGGTGAAGCCTCGCCGAGCCAATCCTGATCCAGATCTGTCAAGCTGTCCGCGAGGGCGGCGAAGGGAGGCTTTCACTTTGATCGAATTGCTGGTGGTCATCGCGGTGATTGCGATTTTGGCGGCCATTTTGTTGCCGGCCTTGAGCCGGGCCAAGGAGGCTGGGAGAAGCATCGCCTGCCGGAGCAATTTGAAGCAGTTGCAGCTCTGCTGGCACATGTACGCGGACGATTACGGGGGCGTGCTAGTGCCCAATGATTGGATTGCGACCCTCACCTTCAGCACAAACGGAACCGTGACACCGCAGGACACGATGCAGACTTCGTGGTGCGCCGGCAACGCCCGGACCGACGCCGACACCACCTACATCAAACAAGGGCTGCTGTACCCCTACAACACGTCCACGGCGATTTATCATTGCCCGTCCGACCTCTCGACGATCGAAGATGCCAATCAGAACCCGTTGCCGCAGCTTCGGACACGGAGCTATAATATGAGCCAATCCGTCAACGGTTATGGTTTTCTGACCAATTACTACATGAATCCGCCAGGCGCGGTTGACGCCAGCCAGCCTTGTTTTCAGAAGTACTCTTCCATTACCAATCCGCCGCCTTCCCGGCTCTTCGTTTTTATAGACGAAAACGAAGTGACGTTGGAAGACGACCAATTCGGCTACCCGTCCCCGGGGGATGGGATGACTGGGTACTGGTGGGACATGCCCTCGAACCGGCACAATCAGGGGGCCAACCTCTCCTTCGCCGACGGGCACGTGGAGCACTGGCGATGGAATGCACCAATGATTCCTCAGTACCCAGAGGGTTACATCCAACCAGTCGCCCCAGGGGGATGGGCCGATTACACCCGCGTCGGAAACGCGATGCGGATGATTGTGGTAGATCAAACCAACGCATATTTGCGGGATTTGGGGTCTGGAGCCGCCAGACAGTTTTTGCATGAAATCCAAATCAGGCCGCCGCCGATTTTTCTGGCTTATCGGTTAGAGTAGGGTTTCAAATAGACCTTGTGGTGAACTTTTGCATAGCCTGCCGTGATTTATCTTTGTCAAGCTGTCCGCGGGGACGGCGGCGGGAGGCTTTCACTTTGATCGAATTGCTGGTAGTCATCGCGGTGATTGCGATTCTGGCGGCCATATTGTTGCCGGCCTTGAGCCGGGCGAAGGAGGCGGGGAGAAGTGTGGCCTGCCGGAGCAATTTGAGGCAGTTGCAGCTCTGCTGGCAGATGTATGCGGACGATTACGCGGGCATGATGGTGCCGAACGATTGGATTGCGACCCTCAGCGTCAGCACAAACGGAACCATGACACCGCAGGACATGGCGCAGACTTCGTGGTGCGCCGGCAACGCGCTGGTGGACACGGACACCTCGAACATCCAGCAGGGGTTGCTCTTCCCTTACAACAAGTCCACGGCGATTTATCATTGTCCTTCCGACTTCTCCACGATCGTGGATGCCAAACAGAACCCGTTGCCGCAGCTTCGGACACGGAGTTATAACATGAGCCAATCGGTCAATGGATATGGCTGGATGATAGATGAACAACTTGGGTATCCGGTGGACACGTTTCAGCCTTGTTTTCAGAAATGCACTTCGATCACCAATCCGCCGCCTTCCCAACTGTTCGTCTTTATAGACGAGAATGAAGCGACTCTACAGGACGATCAGTTCGGGTACCCGATGGCAAACTTTGGTTATGGGTCGTGGTGGGACATGCCTTCGAACCGCCACAATCAGGGGGCCAACCTGTCGTTCGCCGACGGGCACGTGGAGCATTGGCGCTGGAGGGCGCCCATGATTTTTACGGGCTACTTTCAAGCGGTCACACCCGCGCAAATGCCCGACTACGTCAGGGTTGGAAACGCGATGCGGCAAAAGCTGGTGGACTGGAACGCGGATTAACGCGAATTGTCTCCCAGACTTTGCTGGCTGGCCTTTGCCGGGGCGGGTTTGGCGCGGTCAAGCGTCAAGGCTCGTCCGCCGGCTGGAGCGGACGCACCCAAATGTTGCGGAAGCGGACGGGATCGTTGTGGAACTGCAAACCAACCGGGCCTTCCGGGCCGTGCGGTTGGTATTTCCCGGGACTCTTCCAGCCGGTGGACCCGCGGAAGGACTGATGATTTTGAACCGCAATGCCGTTGTGGAAGACGGTGACCCAGGCCGGCGTTTTCACCGCGCCGTTGGTTTCAAATCGCGGCACGGTGAAAAGGATGTCATACACCTGCCATTGGCCGGGGGGCAGGCAGGCGTTGACCAGGGGCGGATGCTGGCCGTAAAGTCCCGCCGTCGCGCCGTCGGCGTAGGTTTTGTTTTCGTAGCAATCCAGGACTTGCACCTCATATCTGCCCATCAGGAAAACGCCACTGTTGCCGCGCCCCTGGCCGCTGGCCGAAGCCGGCGACGGCTCGCAAAACTCCACGTGGAGCTGGATGTCGCCAAATTGCCGGGTGCTCACGATGTCGCTTTTGGCGGAGATCATCGCGCCGTTCTCAATCTTCCATGGCGCGGGTTTGCCATCCTTGTCGCGCCACTGCGACAGGTCTTTGCCGTCGAACAGAACGATGGCGTCGGCGGGCGGTTTGCCGGGCTGATCCTGGGTGCTGAAGGCGCCGGGGGCGACGATGGGCGGTTGCGGACGATCGGGATCATGCACGTGCCATTTGCCGTCGGGCTGCATCGGGGTGTCTTTGAAACCGGCGATGCCGTTGATGGTTACTTCCCCGGCGAAAAGGGAGCGGCTGAAAGTCAACAATGCCAGGCCGAGGGTGATGGAGAGAATTTTGTTTTTCATTTTTTGTGAATTTTAAGCTGGGGCAGGAGGGGTTTGCAGAATGGCATCAATGGCCGCCAGTTCCTCCTGGCTGAACGCCAGGGAATTGAGTGCGGCGACATTTTCCTCGATTTGGGCGACACTGCTCGCGCCCACGAGGACGGAGGTCATTTGCGGGTGCCGCAAGACCCAGGCCAGGGCGAATTGGGCCAAGGACTGGCCGCGGGCGCGCGCCAGGTCATTTAATTTTCCAACTTTGAGGAGCTTGTCGCCGGTCACGTGAGCGGGACGCAGAAATCCATGAGGTTTGGAGGCGCGCGAACCTTCCGGAATGCCGTGGAGGTATTTCTCGGTGAGCAATCCTTGGGCAAGCGGACTGAAAGCAATGCAGCCCGCGCCTTCGCGCGCCAGCACTTGGAGCAACGCCGGTTCAATCCAGCGCTCGAACAGGTTGTAACGCGGCTGGTGAATGAGGCAGGGCGCGCCCAGAGTTCGCAGGATTTCCGCGGCGCGGGCGGTTTGCGCGGGGTCGTAGTTGGAGAGGCCGGCGTAAAGGGCTTTCCCCGAGCGCACGGCGTGGGCCAGCGCCCCCATCGTCTCTTCCAAAGGGGTGTTGGGGTCGGGCCGGTGGGAATAAAAGACATCCACGTAATCCAGGCCCATGCGGCGCAGGCTTTGGTCCAGGCTGGCCCGGAGATACTTGCGCGATCCCCAATCGCCATAAGGACCGGGCCACATGAGGTAACCCGCCTTGGTGGAGAGGATCAACTCGTCCCGATAGCCCGCCAAATCAGCTTTCAGAATTCGCCCGAAATTCTCTTCGGCTGAACCGGGTGGCGGCCCATAGTTGTTGGCCAGATCAAAGTGGGTGATGCCGAGGTCGAAGGCGCGAAGCAGGATGGCGCGGCCGTTTTCAAAAGCGTCCACTCCGCCGAAATTATGCCACAGTCCGAGAGAAACGGCCGGAAGCTTCAGGCCGGAGCGGCCACAGTTGCGGTAAAAATTGGGGCGATCGTAACGCCCGCAGGCAGGCAGGTGGCCCATCATAAGCAAATATAAAGTTCAGGCCCGAACGAACCGCTCCGTGAGCCAGTTCAGGGACATGGCGGATATTGGTTTGTTCTCCCGGTTTTGTCAATCCTCGGCAAAGAGGGGGAATTAAATTCCCCGGTCGTCCTAAGCAATGCTGACGTTATTCTTTGGTTCATGAATGCCACCATCTACGGCCGAGGACAGATGTTTTGCAGAGGTTTCCACTCCGCACTCCGCACTGTTATGAGCCGGAGGGCGGCGCGGGCGGCAGATGGCTCTGCGGGGCATTGGTCAGCGACAAATTGTCGAGCACGGAGACGACCGGCGCGGGGCTGCCGTCAGCATTCCACAAGGCGCCCTCGGGAGCCCAGTAGAACACGCCCAGACCGCCGGGCGCGCGCTTCACGGTGTTGACGAGGTCAGCCATGAACTGCAATTGGCCTTGGGGCGTTCCCGGCCACAAATTGTACTTTCTCCGCGTCATCAGCCCGTCTCCGCCGGTCTTTGAATACCCCGTCTCCGCCACCATGAACAGCTTGTGATAGGCCTTGGCGCATTCCAGCATGTTTTGCTGAAGCAGGTCCGGCGTGCCGTGATAATTGGGATAAAAGCTCTGGCCAATGATGTCGTAGTCCACTTTCGCCTGGGTCAGGTGATCGAAGTACCATTTGGTCACGGGCCAGTCGCCGCCACAATCAATGTGGATGACAATTTGCACCGGGCTGCCGGCGGCGGCGCGGACGCCACGGATGCCGGCCTTGATAACGCGGACGAGGTGATCCCATTGCTTGTGGTCGTCGTAGGGGTCAGGCAGCGGTTGAATTCTGCCAGCATCCAGTTTGACGCTGGAAGGGGGGACCTTGACGTGCGCGAACGGCCAAAGCATGCCCCCGGTGATTTCGTTGCCGACCTGCACCATGTCGGGCATCGCCCCGGCCTGCTTGAACTGGGTGATGACATCGCGGCTATACTGCTCGGCGTGTTTTTCCAACGCCGCCATGTCCCGGTTCACCCGGTCTGCCGGCCAGGTCCCATAGGTTGAGAGCAGGTCTCGAAAGTCGCGCAGATTCATCTCCCGGTTGGTGCGGTCCGCGTCAATGTCCTGCCATGCCAGCGGCGTCTCCTGGTGCTGCGGATCAGCCCAGGTGTCGGAATAATGGATGTCCAACAGGAACAACGCCCCGGCGGCCTTGATCTGTTTGGCGAGTGGGATCATGTTGGACAAGCTGTTATTCGGAGCGCTCCGGACCGGGTCAACAAAAACGCGCAGGCGGAACACGTTCCAGTTGTGGTTCATCATGATGCTGATTTCGGTGCCCGGCTGGCCGTTCTCCTGGTAATTGCCGAAGCCGCCGCGCCGGCCATTGCCAGCGACGGCATTCGTGCCAGCGGGAACGCGGTTGGTTGCGGCGGCGTTGGTTGCGCCATTTCCGCCGGCTCTGCCGCCGAAGTCCCGGCCGCCGCGTCCGCCGGCGAGGGCGGAGATGTCCGCCCCCAGCATAAATTTCGAGCTTGCCGGGGCGAAATGCGCGCAGCCAATTGCCAGCGCGAGGCAGGCAGAAAGCGCCAGCCAAAGGACAAGGACGCGACGGGCTGAAAGCCGGTTTTCGGCGGACGGTGAAGTTTGCCGGGTTGATCGGTAATGGAACATGGATTGATCCTCGCAAAGAATCCGCTTCCCGCCAAGCCTCACAAATGCACGGGTTCAGGGCAACATCCAATTATTGGCTGTTTTAAGTGGTGCACCCAGATGGAGTTGAACCATCAACCTTCTGATCCGTAGTCAGATGCTCTATCCAATTGAGCTATGGGTGCAAGAACACCAAATTACAGTCATTTATTTCGCATGGGTGACGGGCCAACGCAAGACGATTCGGCAAGAGGTTCGGCGTGGGGCGCAAAGAATTTCTTGACACTTCCACCCTTGGATGGAACAAGCCCGTCTCCCTGACACCCACTTCGTGGGGCGAGGGAATTGGCAAGTCGGTTGGTGGCAGGGTCGAGATGCGCCCGAGGGTTTGCGGGCTACTCCCAGCCGCCGCCGAGGGCTTTGATGAGGCGGACGGTGGCGGCGTAGCGGCGGGCGGATAATTCGGCGGTCTGACGCTCTTGCTGCAACTCGGCGCGCCGGGCATTGATGACTTCAAACTCGGTAAGGACGCCGGCATCGTAACGGGCTTGGGTGAGTTGGCTGACCCGCCGGGCGGAAGTCAAAGCGTCGTTCTGCGCGGCGGCTTGCTGGTTCCATAAGATGATTTGGGCCAGGCTGTCTTCGACTTCTTTGAGCGCGGTCAGCACGGCTTGTTTATAGTTGGCAAGGGCCTCCTGTTCGGATGACTCGGCTTGTTTTACCTCGGCGGCGGTGCGGCCGGCGGTGAACAGGGGAAGGCTCAGGCTCGGCCCGAAGGAGAAGGCGAAGCTGTCCGGACGGAACAAGTTTTGGGCTTCGCCGCTGAGGTAGCCGGCCTGTCCGGTCAGGCGCACGATGGGAAAATAGGCGGCGCGGGCGACGCCGATTTGGGCGTTTTTGGAGGCGAGATTGCGCTCGGCGGCGGCGATGTCCGGACGGCGTTCGAGAACGGAGGAGGGCAGGCCAATGGGAACCAGCGGCGGCGAACCGGCCAGCGGGTGCGCGGGGAGGGTGAAGGAACTGGCGGGCTGGCCGCACAACAGGGCGAGCGCGTCCTGGGTTTCGGCGCGCTGGCGGGTGAGGTCGGCCAAATCCGCCTGGGTGGCGGCAAGGTCCGCTTTTGCCTGGGCCGCGTCCATTTCCGGGATGGTGCCAGTGGCGAAGCGGGCGGCCAAGATGCCGGCGGAGTCTTCGCGCAATTGCAGGGTCACGCTGAGGGTGGCGATTTCGGCGTCGAGGGAGCGGAGCAGGAAATAATTGACAGCGACGTCCGCGGTCAAGGTCAGGAGGACGTTCTGGCAATCGGCGGCGGTGGCCTGGGCCTGGGCGCGGGAGGATTGGAAGGAACGGCGCACGCGGCCCCAAAGATCAATTTCATAGCTCAGGTCCAGGGGGACATCGAAGGTGTTCAGATAGACGGGCTTTAACTTGACAGGAAAGGGAAGCGGTTCGTTGCCGGAGACGCGCTGGCGGCTGAAGGACGGGTCGAGGGAAAGTTCCGGGAAGAGTTGGCTGCGGGTGAGGCGGGCGGCGGCGCGGGCCTGATCCACGCGCGCCACGGCGGCGCGAAGGTTTTGATTGCAGGCGAGGGCGTTGGTTTCGAGGCGGGCGAGGCCGGCATCATGAAAAACATTCCACCAGCCGCCTTTGGGGACGGCATCCCTGGGTTCGGCCAGTTTCCAATGCCAGTCGGCGGGAGCGAGTTGGGCGGCGTCCGGTTTTTTGTAGGCCGGGCCGACGGTGCAGGAGGCGGCCACCAAAAGCAGGGCGCAGCCACGGAGAAGGAGGGGTGTTTTCATGACATCAATCAAGGGTTTGTCGGTAGCGTTTGACGCCGATGGCCAGGACGACGGCGGTGAAAAGAGCGATTGGCCAGAGTTGGGGCAGGATGTCGGGAAGGCCGTTGCCTTTGAGGAGAATACCGCGAACGATGCGCAAAAAATGGGTCAAAGGCAGGATTTCTCCGACGGTCTGGGCCCAGTGGGGCATGCCACGGAAGGGAAACATGAAGCCGGAGAGAAGGATGGAGGGCAAAAAGAAGAAGACGCCCATTTGCATGGCCTGGCGCTGATTTTGGGCGATGGTGGAAAAGGTGATGCCCATGGAAAGATTGGCGGCGATGAAGACCAGCGCGGCGGCAAAGAGCAGGCCGAGGTTGCCGACCATCGGCACGCGAAAAAGAAAGCGGGCGGCCAGGAGGAGTAGCCCCACCTGGATGTAGCCGACCAAAATGTAAGGAATGATCTTGCCGATCATCACCTCGAAAGGGCGGGTGGGCATGGAGAGCAGATTCTCCATCGTGCCGGACTCGCGTTCGCGGGTGATGGCCAGCGCGGTGATCATGACCATGGTCATGGTCAGGACCACGCCCACCAGGCCGGGAACGATGTTAAGCTGGGTCACGCCTTCCGGGTTGTAGAGCGCGTGGACGCGCAATTCGGCCGGGCCTTTGACAGGGGCGAGATAAGAGAGTGGGCCTGTGAGGTCGTTTTGCAGCGCGGTGTCCAGAAAAACGGGCAGGGCGCCGAGGGCGTTGCCGGTGGCGGCCGGATCGGTGGCGTCGGCTTCGATGAGGATGGCGGGGCGGGCGCCGCGCAGGAGGTCGCGGTTGAAGTTTTCCGGGATGTTGACCACGAACTGGACTTGGCCGCGGGCGAGGAGTTCGCGGCCCTCGGCTTCCGTTTTGACCTGGCGGACGAAATCGAAGTAGGTGCTGTTTTTGATGGCCTGGAGCAGGGTGCGTTGCAGCGGGCCGTCGTCGGCGGCGAGCAAGGCGGCGGGCAGGTGCTTGGGGTCGGCATTGATGGCGAAGCCAAAAAGAATGAGTTGCAGGCAGGGGATGCCAACCATCATGGCGAAGGTCAGGCGGTCCCGGCGCATCTGGATGAACTCCTTGACAAGCACGGCCCAAAAACGCTCCCAGGAAAATTGGTGCCTGGGGTTCATGGCGGGAGAGGGCCGGAAGCCCGGTCCATGAGGTGGATGAAGACCTCCTCCAGCCCGGATTCTACTTGACTCCATTGGTAGGGCGGGACGCGGTAGGGGGCGATGGCTTGTTCGAGCGCGGCGGGGTTGCCGCCGCTGACGTGGAGCCGGGCGCCGAAGGCGGCGGCCTGTTCGACGCCGGGGCGCTGACGGAGCCGGGCGGCGAGGTTGAACAAATCCGGCCCGGCGACCGCCCAGGTGGTCAGGCCCGACTGCGCGATCACGCCGGCGGCGGTGCCGTGGGTAAGGAGTTTGCCCCCGGCGATGAAGGCCAGGCGATGGCAGCGGTCGGCCTCATCCATATAGTGGGTGGCGATGAGAAAAGTGAGGCCGCGGGCGGCGAGCAGATGGATTTGCTCCCAGAAATCGCGGCGGGCCTTGGGGTCCACGCCCGCGGTCGGTTCGTCCAGCAAAAGCAGTCTGGGGTTGTGGACCATGCAGGCGGCCAGGGCCAGGCGCTGTTTCCAGCCGCCGGAAAGCTGGCCGGCCAGTTGGTTTTTCCGTTGCCCCAGACCGAGGCCTTCGAGGCTTTCGCGCACGGCTTGACGGCGGTTTTTGACCGCATACATGCGCGCGACGAAGTCGAGGTTTTCCTCGATGCTCAAGTCCTCGTAAAAGCTGAAACGCTGGGTCATATATCCCACCTGGCGCTTGATGGCTTCGCTGTCGGTGATGACGTTGTGGCCGAGACAGACGCCCGCGCCCTCGTCCGGGCGGAGCAAACCGCACAACATGCGGATGAAGGTGGTCTTGCCGCTGCCGTTGGGGCCGAGAAAGCCGCAGATTTCCCCGGGGCGCACCTGGAGGTCCAGGTGATCCACGGCGGTCAGAGGGCCAAACCGCTTGGTCATGCCGCGCACGTCAATGGCGAGTTCCTCGGGCATGGTCAGGGTCCGAATTGCACGTCCACGGGCTGGCCGGGATGGAGGTTGGAGGCGGTGGCGGCGTCAAACACCGTCTCCACCATGAAGACCAGTTTGCCGCGGCTTTCCTGGCTGTAGATGACGGGCGGGGTGTATTCGGCCTGGGGCGAAATGAAAGCGACTTTGCCGGCGAGCGGCCTGTTCACGCCGTCCACGGTGACGCGCACGGGATCGCCGGGATGAATCGCGCCCACGCGCGTCTCCGGCACGAAGGCGCGGACTTTGACGTTCTCCGGCGGCAGCAGCGCGACCACGGGCCGGCCGGCCGCGACCCATTCGCCCGGGCGATAAAGAGTGTCAAATATAAGGCCGGTCCGGGGCGCGGTCTGCTGTTTTTGCGACAGGTCCCAGTCGGCGCGGGCCAGGGCGGCCTGGAGGGCGCGGAGACCAGCTTCGGCGGCGGCGATTTGATCCTCGCGGGAGCCGAGTTGCGCGGTCTGCAAATCGGCTTGAAGCTGCGCGACGCGCTGGCTGCCTTGGTCCCGGTTGGAACGGGCGCGGTCGAGGTCCTGCCGGGCGGCGGCGCCGGGACTGGCGGCGAGTTTGTCCTGGCGGGCCAGTTCTTCCGCGGCGAGCGCGAGCGCGGCCTGGGCTTCCTTGACTTGGGCCTGGAGCGATTGGATTTCGGAGGGGCGTCGGCCTTTCTTCAGGTCTTCCAGATTGGCGCGAGCCTGGGCCAGTTGTTCGGCGGCCTGGTCGCGCGCGGCTTGCTCGGAGGTGTTTTCCAGCGCGAAAAGGGGATCGCCGGCGCGGACATGGTCGCCGCGCTGGACCGGGAGGGTGTTGAGCGTGCCGGCCAGGGGCGAGGAGACATAGACGAACTCCCCCTCCACATAACCTTGCACGGCGGTCGGGGGCGGTGCGCCGCAGCCCGCCAGAAGACAGAAGAGGGCGGGCAGAGGGAGAAGCAGGCGCAGGGGCGGTGAATTTAAGTCAATCATAAGTGTGAATTTCCTTTCCCGGTGATGACGCCGTGGAGCACCACCTTGAGGATGGTGGAAAAGCCGGTTTTGGGAGTCAGGCCAAGCTCGGCCATTTTTGGCGGATTGATGATGGCTTGAACCGCGCCGAGCAGGATTTCGATCAGGAGCCGGGTGGGAATGTCCTTGCGGATGACGCCCGTCTTGCGGCCCGCGACAAATAGTCTGCCGAAATGGCGCTGAATGATGTCGCGGCGGCGTTCTTCCACCAGTTGGAACATTTCCGGCGCCTCCCGGCGGAGGTCGCGGATGAAGATGGGCTGGATTTCATCGGTGTGGCGCTGCACCCGGGCGAGCAGTTGCCGCAGCGCCGCGGGAACGTCGGTGGAAGATCTGTGCGCAACCTGGGCGAGGTCCGCGTCCACGTCGTCCAATTTGTCCATCAGGACGGAGCGGAGGAGGTCGTTTTTGCTGGGGAAATGGGCGTAGAATGTCTTTTTGCTCATGCCCAGTTCCCCCGCCAGGTCGTCCATGGTGACGTGGCGGAAGCCGTTGGCAAAAAAATGGCGGCGCGCGCCGGAGACCATCCGCCGGCGGGCGGCGGGGGCGGCGCGCGGGGGCGGCGCAGGAATGGCGTTGCTCTTCATATTGCGACAGGCAGCGATAAACGCTGGAAACTGAATCAGTATTATCAGTTTCCATGTTTTTGTCAAGGGGGTCGTGGCAATTGTTTTCCTCCAGGGAGCGGGCGGCGGGACGGGACGAGCGCGCCGCCCTATTTTCCCAGCTTGCTGGAGAGCGCGCCCTTCTGCTGCTGCAAGGCCAGGAGGGTGTCGGAATCCGAGGGGGGGAGGACCTGGATCAATTGATCAATCAAGTGAATCTGCTGGCCGATCTGGGCGGGAGTGGAAGCCTGATAGGCGATGAAATTCTGATTGCCATTAGCCATGTGGATGGTCTGGAGTTGCGCGCCAGCGGGGGCGGGATTGGAGTCGGAGGAGAGGGCGAATTGCTGGCCGGCCAGGAAGGGCGCAACGGACTGCATCACATAATCGGGAAGCTGGCCGCTCTTGGCCAGTTCCAGCAGAGAGTTCAGGGCCTGCGGGCTGCCCGGGGCCAGTTGCGCCAGCGAATCCACCGCGACGGTCTGGCCGGCGTCTGAAGTCTGCGCCATCTGAACCAGCGCGGGAAGGCCCGCGCCATCGGGCAGATTGGCCAGGGTGATGGCCGAATAGAAGGCCCATTTTGATCCGTATTGTTGAATGTCCTGCGCCACCTGCGCTCCATTGGCGGCCTCGGCCGCCAGCACCTGGAACAACGGCCCCACGTCGGCGTTGTTGGCTTGCTGTCCCTGCGAGGCCTGGAATAACTGTTGGCGGACCGCGCCCAGGAACTCCTGCTGGTATTGTCCCGTGGCCGAGGAGCCCATGCTCCTGGCCAGTTGCGCGATGTCTGTGGGATAGATGCTGGACTGCAAAATCTGCAACATGGCCGCCGTGGCCTCCGGTCCGCCGATTTGCGCCAGCGCGTCAATCATTCCTGCTCGCAAAGAGGAGTAGCCCAACTGATCGGCCCCGCCGACGCCCGCGTAATTGGTGTCCAGGTTCTGAGCCATGAAAAACTGAATGGCCGGCACGGCCGCCGGACCTTGCCGGACGAGTTGTTGCAGGGATTCCTTCCATGCTTTTGCCTGATCGGGCGTAATCTGGCTTTTCCCATCAATCTGCGCCAGGCTGGAAAGCAACTGCTGGGGGGAGGCAGCGTCTGCCGGGACGGAGGAAACGAGGGGGGAAGTTTTCGGCGTGGTGGCGCGAGGCGGCGGGGCGGAATGATCGCCTGCGACAGGGGCCACGGGGCGCGGGGATGGCGCGGCTTCAGGCTGAGCCATTGCTTCCGACTGTGGCGCGGGCGGTGGCGGAGGCGGCGGGGCGGACTTTTCCAGTCCCAGGTAAACCGCCAGGCCTCCGGCGATCAGGAGGGCCAGGACGATGATGGGCAAAATGATTGACTTGCGCGCCGGCTCCGGCACGCGTCCGCCCCGCACAGGTCCCGAATGACGAACCGATCCACTCATTTCAAGGCAACGGCCTGATGACTTTAACCCGGAATCCGGACAAAGTTGCCGAAAGATAAGCCGGAGGCATGGCGCGGGCAACTGATAACGGCATTTTTTGCGGTTTGAATTGCGGCTTGCAACTTTCCCCTTCCGGCGGGTTAAATAGGGTAGAGAATCGGCCGGATTGGCCGCGCAGCTATGGCACAATTTACTTACAAGGCGCGAAAGCGCTCGGGTGAAGTGGTCACCGGGATCGTGGAAGTGGCCGACCGGAGTGCTGCCTTGATTCAAATCGAACGTTTGGGACTGTTCCCCATCGCGGTGGAGATGCCCAAAGGCGCCGCCGCGGCCGCCGCGGCCGCAGGACCAAAAGCGAGCGGTCCCAACACCTCCTGGACGGAGTTCCTGCCTCCGGCCCTGCGCCAGCATTTTCAGAGGCAACGGAAACCCAAATTGCAGGAACTGGCCACGTTCACCAATCAACTGGCCAATTTGCTCAAGTGCGGGATGCCGCTGACGGGGGCGCTCAACAGCATGACGCACCTGGAAACCAAGGGGATTTCGTCGGAGGTCAGCCGCCAGCTCAAACAGGATGTGATGGAAGGCAAGGGTCTGTCCGAAGCGATGGCCAAACAGAAGGTCATTTTTTCGGATCTGTATATCAACATGGTGCGGGCGGGCGAGCAGAGCGGGGCGCTGGTGGAGGTGTTGCGGCGCATGGGCGACCATTTCGAGCGTTTTTCCCAGGTGCAGCAAAAGTTCACCTCCGCCATGATCTACCCGGCTTTTCTGATCTGCGTGGGGATCGTGATCAGTATTTTCTTCATGACGGTGATGCTGCCCAGTTTTATGAAGCTGTTCACGGACATGAAAATCACCCTCCCGCTGGCCACGCGGATTTTGATCGGGATCAACGATTTCGTGCAGCATTGGTGGTGGGTAATGGGGCTGGTCCTCCTGGTCGTGGCCATTGTCTTCAATCGTTTCCGGGCGAGCGAGAACGGCAAGGTGACGATTGACCGATGGAAAATCAGCGTGCCGGTGGTGGGCAAGGTGGTGCGTCTCCATCTTTTCGGCCAGTTCTCCCGCACGCTGGCCACGCTGCTTCAGAACGGCGTGCCGGTCTTGACGGCCCTGGAGATTACGGAGCAAATCATTCCCAATCGCATCATCAAACAAGCGATCGCCAAAACCCGGCAGGAGGTGACGGACGGAAAAACCATCGCCCAGCCTCTGGCGCGGAGCAAGGTGTTTCCGCAATTGATGGTGGATTTAATCAAGATCGGCGAGGAAACCGGGGACGTTCCGGGTTCCTTGTCCAGCCTGGCGGAGACCTATGAGGCGGAGCTGAACACCGGCCTGCGCGTGATGACCAGCATGATCGAGCCGATTATTCTTTGTGTGATGGCGGTGGGCGTGGGCTTTTTGCTCCTGGCCATTTTCTCCGCTCTCTTCGCCTTAACCTCCAGCATCGCGGCCAAGGGATGAACACGAACCGGCCATGCCAAAGCAGGCGCATCGCGGGGAGGCGCGCGCCGGCGCGGCTTCCCTCCGGCGGGTTGTGCGCGGAGGCCGGCGCTTTCACGTTGATTGAAATTCTGATCGTGGTGGGAATCATCGGTTTGACTTTGACGCTGGGCGTTCCGGCGTTCGTGAACGCCCTCCACAAAGAAGGGATGCGGGCGGCGGAGTCTGACTTGCTGGAAGCGTGCAAGAATGCGCGCGGAGAGGCCATACTCAAGGGCCAGCAGCAGGAACTGGTCTTCAAGCCCCTGGAGGGGACCTTTCAAGCCCCCGGCGCCCCGTCAAAAACCCTTCCCGGCGATGTCGCCATCCAGTTGTTGGGGGTGAATGAAATCCAATTTGAGCGCGAGGAGGTGGCCAGGGTCCAGTTTTATCCCAATGGCACAAGTGATGAATTTATCATTGTCATCCATTCCCAAAATGACGGGTCAACCTGCACCATCTCGCTCGACCCGGTGACGGCGTTGGCGGAGATCCAGACCCTAAGATGAAATGGCGCCAAACAAATTGCGGGCGGCGGGCGGCGGACGGGACGCCGTGGCGTTGCGGCGCGCGGGCCGCTTTCACGCTCATTGAGGTCATGATTGCCGTGGCGATTTTTTTCATGTCCATGTTTGCGATTCTGGGGGTGCTCAGTTCCGGCCTTCATGCCGCCTCCCTTTTGCGGAAGAACGGCCCCACCGCCGGCATGGCGGTGGCCGAGTTGACGCTGACCAACAAACTGGAAGAAGGGTACGAAACGGGCAAGTTCGGCGAAATTTATCCCGACTACAGTTGGGAGTTGCAAAAACGCGAGGTGGCGACCAATGGTCTTTTCCAGGTGGATGTGACGGTTTTGCACGGGGGCGACTTGTATTCGTCCATGAGCATCCTGCTGTATCGTCCCGATTCGGCGAAGCGATGAGGACCAGATCATGAAACTGCCCGGTCCAACCCGCCCTCGCGCCTTTACGCTCCTGGAAATCGTGATCGCGATGACCGTCTTTTCCATGGTCATGGTCAGCGTGATGGCGTGTTGGAAGTGCATCATCGTGGGCACGGAAACGGGGCGGGCGGCGGCGGCGGCGGCGCAGCGCGCCCGCACCAGCATGAGGGCGATTGAAGACGCGCTGAACAACGCGGAGATAATTAAGGGGCCGAACATCCAGTATTACGCTTTCATCGCCGACACCAGCCAGCCCAAGTTTGCCTCGCTCAGCTTTGCCGCCCGGCTGCCCGCCTCGTTTCTCTACTCCGGTTATTTCGGGGACGATGTGATGAGGCGGGTGGTTTTCGACGTGCAGAAAGGCCCGGATAACCGGGACGACCTGATCTTGACACAGTATCCGATTCTGGCCGTGACGAGCGAGCAGAATCCTCCCAAGTCCATCACCCTGGCGCGGGACGTGAGCGCTTTTGTGCTGGAATTCTGGTCGCCCACCGAACAGGACTACCTGAGCGAGTTCCTGCCCACCAATGACATGCCGCCGATGATCCGCATCACCCTTGCCATCGGCCATTCGGCCAATGACGCCTCGATTCCCTTTGACGTGATCCAACGCGTGGTCGCCCCGCCCGTTCTGGCCCATTGAAAACACAACGCCACCATTCCTCGTCCCCGCGCGGCTTCGCCTTGATGCTGGTGATGATGGTTATTTTCGCGCTCACGGTCATCATTGCCGCGTTTGCCTATTCCATGAGCGTGGAGATGCGGCTGGCGCAAATCACCGATTATGACGTCCAACTGCAATGGATGGGCCGTTCCGGGGTTGAACTGGCCCGGTACGCGCTGGCCATGAAGTGTCCGGGCCAGGAAGGCATTGATTCGCTCAACCAGTTTTGGGCCGGCGGCTTCACCCCGTGCAGCAACGACGTCCCGCCCATTTCGCTGAAAGACTTTCCTCTGGGCGCCGGCAAGATCACCGTCACCATCACCGACATGGAACGGAAATGGGACATCAACAATGTGGCCAATCCGCGATCCCCGCAGATGGAAATCTTGCAGAAGGCGCTGATGGAAGCGGGTGTGACTGACCCTTCCCAATCCTCCACCATCATTGACTCGATCCTGGATTGGATCAATCCCTCGCCGGACCCTCATTTCAGCGGCGCCAAAGACGAATACTACACCCATTTGCCCAGTCCGTATTATTGCAAGAAAGGGCCAATTGACGACCTGTCCGAACTGCTGCTCATCAAGGGCATCACTCCGGATATTTACTGGGGCGCAGGCTCGTCCAACCACCCCGTCGCCGCTTACCAGGAACACGGCCCGGCCCAGTTCGATCACACGCCCGGCAAAACCAAAAGCCGCTTCAGCAACGAGGCCAACGCGCAGGCCAACCCGGTGGGCCTGACCAATTTGTTCAGCGCCATGGGCGCCAAGCTCAACATCAACACGGCCTCGCCGGAAACCCTCCAAATGCTTCCCGGCATTGATGCGAGCACCGCGGAAAGAATCATCGCGGAACGAAGAGGGCCGGATGGGATGGACGGCACGGATGACGACGCTCCATTTCACAGCGTCCAGGAGGCGCTCAGCGCGCTGCCTGCCGGAGGCGGTGGGGGGGCGCCCCAGCCAGCGCAAGGACAGCCAGGCGCTCCGCCCCCGGGCGGACTGAACGCGTATTGCGACGTGCGCAGTTATGTTTTCGAGGTGCGCGTGGACGCGGAAATCAACGGCTACAAACGCAATTTCGTCGGCATTGTCAGCCGTGCGTCGGGGAACGCCAGCCAGATTCAATGCGTGCGGTTTCATTGGGATTGATGGAACCAGGGAGTGGATGTGCGCCGGATTATTTTCATCACAGGCACCGGGACCGGGGTGGGAAAAACGCTGTTGACGGCCCTGCTCCTGCGCCATTTGCGCATGGAAGGGCATGACGCCCTGGCCATGAAGCCTTTTTGCTCCGGCTCCCGCCAGGACGCCCGGCTCCTGCAACGCCTGCAAAAAGAAGACCTCACCCTGGACCAGACGAATCCGTTTTTTTTCAGCCGTCCGCTCGCGCCGTGGGTGGCGGTGAGGGAAAATGGCGGCCGGCAAATCCCCCTGAGTGAGGTTTTGCGGAGGATTCAGGCCCTCAGGCGGCTGGGCAAAATACTTTTGGTGGAAGGTTCCGGCGGCGTGCTGGTGCCTTTAGGCGAGGGGTATGGGGTGGCGGACTTAATTTCAAGAATTCCTTGCGCAACCATTATTGTCGCCCCCAACCGCCTGGGAACAATCAATCACGTGTTGCTGACGGTGAAACATCTGCAATCTATTGAGGTAAAGGAGGTTAAGATCGTGATGATGTCCGAAAGAAGCCCGGATTTTTCATCCAGAAGCAATATCAATGCCATTTCAGAGTTGCTTCCGGAAACGGGGGTGTTTTCGTTGCCGTACCTGGGCGGGCGGGCGTTGAATGTGGCGATGGTGAAACAAAATGCAAAATATTTGAAAATAACGCTTGCGCGGATTTTGGGCGGTGGTAGTCTGTGAGAAGTTCCTTCCAAAATGGAAGAGGGTTGATCAACAATACCCGTTGACAACCCCGGGTTGAGGCGGTAAAGTGCTTCAACGATAAGAACAGGTATCTGAGATGCCGAGTTGAAAGACGAAAATTCGGCGCTCGGCTTTTTTGTCCCTTGAAGGGGAAGAGAATTTTGGGTGGAAGCACCCAGTGCTCATTGAAAATTGAATTGTGCGAATAGTGAGAGCCCCTTTGAGGTTCACCTGTTAGTTTGGTGGACTTCAGAGAGTTTTAAAATTGCAAAATCAGTCCGGCTAACCCCCGGACAAGATTCAAGCTAACGTTTTTAACGGAGAGTTTGATTCTGGCTCAGAACGAACGCTGGCGGCGTGGATAAGA
>Ga0182027_10001291_pt1 | contig 42078 bp, 49 predicted proteins | sample 712E1DmetaG_FD_121300 | JGI IMG/M metagenome (GOLD analysis project Ga0182027, IMG submission 121300) | Permafrost microbial communities from Stordalen Mire, Sweden - 712E1D metaG (Illumina Assembly) | ecosystem: Environmental > Terrestrial > Soil > Wetlands > Permafrost | place: Sweden...
AAATCACGCGTTGCACATTTTAACAATTGAGGATCCGATCGAATACGTTTATCCAACCGGCAAAAGTATTATTTCGCAAAGAGAAATGGATCTGGATACTCATTCGTGGTCCATGGCTTTGCGCAGCGCCCTAAGAGAGGATCCCGATGTAGTTTTAGTCGGAGAAATGAGAGATCCGGAAACGATATCGGCGGCCATAACCATCGCCGAAACAGGTCATTTAGTGTTTTCGTCTTTGCATACGAATTCGGCGTCCCAAACGATAGATAGAATTATTGATTCTTTTCCGGCTTCTCAGCAGGATCAGATAAAAATTCAATTGGCGTCAACTTTAAAAGGTGTTATTTCACAAAGACTTATTCCGCAAATAAACGGAGGAAGGATTCCCGGGATAGAAGTGTTGGTGGGAACGTCTGCTATTGCCAGCAATATCAGGGAAGGAAAAACGCATTTGATTGATTCGGTTATTCAAACGTCTCAGGATGCGGGAATGATTCCGCTTGAGTCTTCTTTGGCTTCGTTGGTGCTTTCCGGAACAATTAGTTTGGAAACAGCTAAAAGCTATGCGTTAAGACCGGAGGAGCTCTTGCGAATGGTGGGCTGAGGCGCGAACGCCGAAGTACCTAGCGCCGTAAGCGATAGGTACTGAGCAAAACTCACAATATGAAACTAAGATATAAAGCTGTAACCAAAGAAGGAAAATTATCACAAGGATTACTGGACGCAAGAGATATTAGTGAGGCAGCCAATTACCTTCGGGCAAAACAGTTAATTCCAATACAAATAAATAAAGCCGATCAGCAATTCTGGAAAAATTTACCGATGCTTGGCGGAATTAAGAATTCCGATTTAGTTTTATTTACCAGACAGCTCTCCTCAATGCTTGCTTCAGGTTTAACTCTAATGCGGTCTTTGGAGATTCTTAAAGACCAAATGCAAAATCCCAATATGGCGGAAATAGTCACGACGATTATTAATGATGTGGAAGAGGGGAAAACCCTGGCTCAGGCGATTGAAAAACATCCGAAAGCCTTTTCATTGATCTATGTTTCAATCATTAAAGCCGGAGAACAATCCGGACTTTTGGATAAAGTTTTGTCGCGCCTTGCAGACAATTTAGAAAAACAGGCAAAGCTCAAAAGTACAATCAGATCAGCACTAATGTATCCGGCAGTCGTTATTGTTCTAATGGCTGTTGTTATGGCGGTAATGATGATTTTTGTATTGCCCCAGTTAACCGTTCTTTATACCAACTTGGGCGTTAGTCTTCCTTTGCCGACGCAAATCGTTATCGGAATTTCCACTGCTATGACAAATTTCTGGCCAATTGTTTTAGTGGCTTTGGTGTTGGGAATTGCCGGCTTTAGGAAATGGTCTAAAACTCCGGACGGAACACTTATTATTGATACGCTGATTTTAAAAATGCCGGTTTTTGGAAATCTAATTAAGAAAACTATTTTGGCAGAATTTGCCAGAACTTTCGGGCTTTTAGTAGGAACGGGAACGCTCGTGGTTGAAGCTTTAATTGAGGTATCCGATACGACCGGAAATATTAATTATAAAAATGCAATTGTGGCCGTTTCCAGGCAGGTTGAAAAGGGAGTAACGATTAGCGAGGCCATGTCACATTCACCTTTGTTCCCTTCACTTCTAATTCAGCTGGTAAAAATCGGAGAACAAACCGGAAAAATTGATGATACGCTGAATAAAGCGTCGGAATATTTTGAAAGAGAAGTTGACGAAGCGGTAAAAGGGTTAACGACTGCCATGGAGCCGTTTATTATGGTGGTTTTGGGAATTGGCGTCGCTTTCCTCATAATTTCAATTATTACGCCGATTTATTCATTAATTTCCAGTATTCAGTAGTCTCAAGTTGGGTACTTGACAAGCATTTTTAAATATGAGTATATTAGTATATACATGAGAAATTATCTTAAGCTATTTAAACGAAACTCCGGATTTACCCTCATTGAACTTTTAGTCGTTATCGGAATCTTAGGCGTTTTGGCAGCTGCCTTAATCGCCACGATTGATCCATTCGAACAAATCAAAAAAGCCAATGATGCCAATGTTAAAAATGCCACAGTAGAATTCGTCAATGCCAATATCCGCTACTATTCAACGCATAATGCGTTGCCTTGGGGAGGAAATGGTGCCGGTGCTGTTAGCGGATGCGTGTCGTCGACAACAATAGAAGTTACTGACATAAATAGTACTGGTTGTCTAAATGCTCTAATCGGAGACGGAGAATTAAAAACTGCTTTTACGTTGGCAACTAATGCGATTGATGGGATTGTATATAGTGGAGGAGATAATTCTGTAACTGCGTGCTTTAAACCACAGTCTAAATCTGAGCAGAGGGATCCGAATACAAAGTATACTGTGTCTGCTGGAGTTCCAGCGGATGGTGGCGGCAAATGTGGTGTTACCGGTACTGCTGTTACGGACTGCTATTGGTGCTCATTCTAAGACAAATGGCTTCAGCTAAAAAATACTTCTTGCCTCTTTTGTTATTTATCGTAACTTTTTTTGTCTACGCGCATAACTTGTCGCAAAGTACTTACGGCGGTGATGTTGGCGATTTAGTCACTGCAGCTTTCGTGTTTGGAGTTCCCCATCCCCCGGGTTATCCTTTATTTACCCTGTTAGGATTTCTATTAACCAGGATTCATTTTTTAACACCTGCTTTTATGGTAGGTTTAATTTCCGTTATTTCCTCTTCCCTTGCAGTGATTTTCTATTATGTTTTGGCGTTAAAGCTTACCAGGAATAAATTTATTGCTTTAGTGTCAGTTCTCATATTGGCGTTTAACTATTTCTTCTGGTTCTATTCGGAAATCGCCGAAGTTTTTGCCTTAAACAATTTATTTGTAATGCTATTGATTCTACTGGCTTATTTCTATTACAAAGATAAAAAAATTAAGTATTTTTATCTCTTGTCTTTTTTCAGCGGTCTTTCTTTGACCAATCATCAGACAATTATTCTAATTTTTCCTTCCCTTTTTATTCTAGCAATCTCAAGCTTTGGCAAAGAAAAGCATAAAATAAAAAAACTATTAGCTGCTTTGTTGTTTTTCGCGTTGGGTCTGTTGCCATATCTGTATGTTCCTATTGCCGCATCGAATAATCCGGTTGTTAATTGGGACAGGGTTAAGGATCTAAGCTCTTTTCTACATTTGGTACTCAGACAAGATTATGGAACATTTAGCTCAGGCTTATTTACTAAGCCCAACTTGCAACAGTGCTTTGTGATTTTAGGAAATTATTTCTTTAGGTCTATCACGCAGTTAACCTTGCCGGTGGTGGCATTAATATTATTGGGTGCAGTTTCTCTAATAAAGAAAAACAAATTGCTTTTACTTTCTCTGTTTTTGGCTTTTTTACTATCTGGTCCCCTATTTATTTTTTATGCCGGTTTTCCGATAACGGGCAGTTTTATGCAGGGCGTATATGAAAGATTTTTGCTGATGTCCTTAGTGATTGGTTTGATATTTTTCCCCCTAGGTCTTTCATATTTAATTTTTTTTATTAACAGATTTTTTGGTAAAAAACTTTTTCAGAATTTATTTATCGGAGTTTTTCTAATCATACCTTTAACGTTTTTTTTCTATAACTTCCCTAAAACCAACTTGAGTAATATTTGGATCGGAGACTATCTGGCTTATGATTTATTGTCTCCTCTTCCCAAAAACTCCGTTTTCTTTGTTTCGGGAGATACTCCTGCTTTTAACACCTGGTACGTGCATTATGCCTTAGGGTTTAGGCCGGATATTGAAGTTATTAATAATAACAACAACTATTTTAATAATCAGAGGGCGTTGTATCTTAAAGAACATCCTCAGGAAAAAAACAGTAAGAATCTAATAATAAATGTTGTCAAAGAAATAGCTAAAACAAGAAGTGTATTTTCCATAAATAAACAGGAAGGAACAAGCGGCAATGAATTGATATGGTTTCCGTATGGATTAGTATATAAATTGGAACTTTCTCAAAATGATGTTCCCACAAAAGATGGCTTTTTAAATTACACTGCAAGAATTTGGCAAAATTTTAAGTTCCTTAAAGATAGCGATAAAAATAATCTTGCTTTAGAGACTTTAACAATCTTAGATATTCCAACCTCCTATTCCAATGCAATGTTGGAAACGGGGAATTTTCTTTTTACCAATTATCATGATTTTGAACTTCCTTACACTTTCTATCAAAAAGCACTAGAGATTGATAAAAATAATTATAAAGTCTACGAGACACTGGCAGTTTATTATCTTTTCAAAAAAAATTGCAGCTTGGTAGCGGAAAATGCTGAGAAAGCAATAGACATCTATCCGCTAGATCAATTGCCCTATTATCTGCAGTATTTGGATTATAAAGATTGTTTTAAAGATCAATCAAAAGCTAAGCAGGTATTAAGCGAATACAAACAGGTTTTTAAAAGTGATATGCTTAAAAATGAAAAAAATTTAAAAGAAAGTGTTCTTAAATGATTAAGAAAATTATTTTACTAACTCTAGCTGTAAAAATTACAATATTTTTAATAATTTTCTTAGCATACAATTTAATGCCTTCAAATGCGTATGGGCATTATTTAAATTTTTTATATCCAAAAAATCAAAAAATAACATTATTGAGCGCATATAAAACATGGGATGGTCAACATTATATTTATCTTGCTGAAAAAGGGTATGGAAAAGAGTTGTCCTCGGATGCCTTTTATCCCCTTTATCCTGTTTCGATAAGTATGGTCAATTTATTTTTGCGTAATTCACTTCTCTCAGGGCTTTTAATCAGTAACGCTCTTTCATTTATCGCAATAGTTATTTTTTATTTGTTCGTAAAAGACTTTTATAAAAATAAGAAAATTGCTTATACAAGTGTTTTGCTTTTGTTTAGCTTTCCTACCGCTTTTTATTTTTCTCTTGTTTATAGTGAATCACTGTTCTTTTTATTATCAATAGCTTTCTTTTATTATCTCTATAAGAAGAGATTTTTTGTCGTAGGCCTTTTTGCTTTTTTGGTTCCTCTTTCACGCTCTTTAGGAATACTTGTTTTTTTACCCCTCCTTTCTTTTTTTATTAATAGTTTTTCTTTTAATCCAAAACAGTTTCTGTCTCAAAAAGTTAATTTAAGGATCTTGCTCGTTCTTGTTCCTTTATTCGGTTTTTTTTGCTATTTATTATTTATGTTTCTCTCAACGGGACATTTTATAGAAGGATTTTTAGTTCAGAAAATGAATATTGCCCAATGGTCGGTAGGGAACATTCTTAAAATAGATGTTCTTATAAGGAATTTTTTCGATATGCACTTGGCTATACATGGTTTTGTGAATTCAGTTCTTGATAGAATATTTTTTGTTGTTTTCTTATGCTCTCTGCCACTCATATATAAAAGAGGAGATAAAAATTTATTTATTTTTAGCTTATTTTTGGGCTTAGTTCCACCTTTCTTGGGAAGTTTTATGTCATATACAAGGTATATGCTGGTTATTTTTCCATTGTTTATGGTTTTGGGGTCATACCTAGAAGAAAAGAGATACAATTTCCTAAAATTTCCATTGATTTATTCTATGCTTTTGTTGCAGGGTTTGTTTCTTATTATGCAGGCTTTAAATTATTGGGTGGCGTAAGATGATTGAATTATTAATTTTTATAATTGGACTTTTTATCGGGTCGTTTTTGGGGGTTTTAACGGACAGGATTCCCAGGAATGAAACGGTTGTTAAAGGCCATTCGCACTGCGAGTTCTGTAAGAAAGAATTAAAATGGTTCGATTTAATTCCGGTGTTTTCATTTCTTTCAACCCGTGGTAAATGTCGGTATTGCAAGCGCTCGCTCCCCTACTTTTATCCTGTGATCGAAATTTCGACGGGGATATTGTTTGTCTTAGCTTACATATTCTCAATTCCTAATTTCAAATTTCTAATTTTTAATCAAATCCTAAATCCTAATTCCTTAATCATTAATCCTTTATCGTTAATCACAATCGCCTACTATCTTTTTATAGTTTCCAGTCTTATTGTGATTTTTTTCACCGATTTAAAATATGGCATTATTCCCGACAAAATTCTGCTTCCTGCCATAGTCGTTTCTCTTCTTTGCCAATTAATCATTAATCCTTCATCACTCATCGTTAATCTTTTCTGCGGTGTCGGCGCGTTTTTATTTTTTGTTCTTATTTCCGTTATTTTTTCAGCTCTTACTAAAAAAGACGCTATGGGTGGCGGGGACATAAAGCTGGCGTTTCTCTTGGGTCTGTTTTTAGGTTTCCCGAATATAATTGTTAGCCTATATCTGGCTTTCTTGACAGGTGGATTAGTTGGTATCATACTAATTATATGGAGGAAAAAAAGTTTCCGAAAAGCCACTCTTCCTTTCGGTCCGTTTTTAATTTCGGGCGCTGTTATCAGTCTTTTTTGGGGAAATTTAATTTTTCAAAAAGTAATCGTTCTTCTCGGTTTTTAAATAGCGATAAGGGATTCACCCTCATTGAGCTTTTGGTTGTAATAATAATGCTTGGAGTTTTGGCAACTTTTACAATAATGACATTAGATCCGATGACGCAAATTCAAAAAGGTCAAAATGCGCAAAGAGAAGAAGATCTAAAGCAATTAAATAGCGCTTTGGATACATATTACAATGACAATAATTGTTATCCGCAAAGCGCCGGCAATATTCCCGCGCCTGGTAATTCCTGGACAAGCTCAGACGGAAAAACAGTATACATGAAAAAAGTGCCCGGCGATCCGTCTGCTAACAGTGGATGGCAAAATTATGCTTATGTTACAGATGGCACTACATGTCCTCAGTGGAATGTGCTTTTTGCAAAAGTAGCGCTGCCGCCTAAGTCAAGTGAAGTAACAGATCCGATGCAAATTGCCACCCGCTGCCCGCTTGTTAATGTGGGGGGTACATGTGTACCGCAAAATTTCGATTCAGGCCATACTTATTGTGTTTTGTCCGGCAATATTGATTGCACAGCCATTCAAGGGTTTAACGGGAATAACCTGCCGATTATTAGCGGACCGGGTGGTGGAGGTGGCGGAGGAGAAACTCCTCCGGGTGATGAAAACCCTGCGTGTAGTTGTTCGCAGGCTATACGTGTGATGTCTAACGGTATATGTAACAGCCATATTCCTGGTACCGATTTACTTGGCAATCCGGGCTATTGCTCCTCGGATTGTAACGGACCAGCGTGCACTATGCCATAATAATGATAAAGATGAAATTTAATAATAAAGGTTTCACGTTAATTGAAATGATCGTTACCATCGGAATCTTGGGAATATTGGCAGTAACTGCGATTACAGCTTTGAATCCTTTTGCCCAGTTTCAAAAAGCCAATGACGCAAAAAGAAAAGGTGATCTTTCGCAAATTCAAAAAGCGTTGGAATCTTATTATGACGACTACAAAGCATATCCCGATTCTAAAAAAAGCGGCAATTATTATTATCTGAATCCGATAACAACCCCTCCAGCTGGTAAAACTATAAAGGCCTGGGGTTCCAGTTGGCAACCGTACATGAATGTTATTCCGAAAGATCCGTCTTCAGGTAAGTATTATGTTTATTATTCCCCGCCCACATTACCTGACGGAACAGTTTTTAATGGACAAGGGTATTGTCTTTATGCTAGTCTAGATAAGAATAATGATCCGGGTCTTTGCTTTAGCGGTGGAGCAAAATGTACTAATGCGCCGGCTGGAGCATGCGGGAGCGGAGTATGTAATTTTGGGATTTGTAGTCCGAACGCTTCGCCATAAGACGCGATTAAAGAATAATGAAAAAAAATCATCAATCATCAATTCTCAATCCTCAATCCTTGCGCGGGTTTACTCTAATAGAGCTTTTAATTGTTATTGCGATTATCGGTGTTTTATCAACGCTTTTAATGGCCAATTTTATCGGTGTCAGACAAAGAGCCAGAGATGCACAACGAAAATCGGACATTCGCCAGATTCAGTCGGCTTTGGAAATTTACCGTTCGGATGTCGGCAGCTACCCGAGTGTTGGAATAGCTCCCGGTTTCTTCCCTCAAACTACCTGTGGAACTGGAGTAAAGTTGACTAATGTTGGCGCAACAGCCACTTACATGGGAACAATTCCCTGCGATCCTAATGGCAGCGCAATCGGTTTTAATTCCGGGCGCTATTATTATGTGTCAACAGATGGCGTGACTTATACTTTAGCTTCCTGCATTGAAAATACATCTGACACAAGCCAGGGAGTCGTTCCGAATAGTCCCGCACCGGTAGGAAATGGTTCCTGTTCATCAGTAAGATATTTTGTGGTTAATAACCCATGAAAAGTAAAACTGCCAGTATAAAGTTCTCCCGAGGATTTACTCTTATAGAGTTAGTAGTTGCCTTTTCAATTATGGCAATTCTAGGAACAATTGGTCTTGCTTCGTTTGTCAACTACGGCCGGTCACAGACTATGCAGCAAGCAGTTAACGATTTTACGACGGCATTAAATACTGTTAAGGCCGCATCGGTTGCCCAAGCGGTAAGCATAAGCGTAAATGGGCAAAGCCTGACTTGTCTAAGCGGTTCTTTTGGCGGATATGGGATTAAAATTATAGATGCAACTCACTATGAATATTACATAATGTGTTCGGGCGTTGAAGTTTATCCTGCGACAACAATACCTCTTCCTCCCAAAATTACTTTTGCGGCTGGCACTACGCAGGATGTATTTTTTGCGGTTCTTACGGGTGGAGTTACGGGAACCGGAAATATTGTTTTTGACGGAAGCGGTCTTGGTTTAGCCAAGAAAACAATTAGCATTGATTCGGGAGCAAATATTCTGGTTCCGACACCAACACCATGATAAATCACATAATAAATCAAAAAGGACAAAGTTTAGTGGAAGCATTAATAGCCTTGGGCGTAGCGACATTGGTTATTTCGGCCATGGTCGTAGCGGTAGTAACGTCAGTTAACAACGCGGATTACAGTAAATATGAAAATCAAGCTACGCACTATGCCCAGCAGGGAATTGAAATATTGCAACAGGTGAGTCAATCCAACTGGAGTTTATTTTCAACTACTTATGTTGGAGCAAATTGCCTTGGCGACCCCAAGCTTACTACTGGCCAGTTCAATCTTACTCAATTGGCAATTTGTGATTCGCCCAAAACAGTAAATGTTGGAACTAATTTTGTAAGAGAAACTAATGTTACGCTCGGTGTTAATGGTGCTTGTGGAAACGATAGTTATTATGGAGAAGTTACTGTTTATTGGAACGATGGAAAGTGTAAAGATACGCCGTATTGTCATAAAGTACAGCTTGATACGTGTTTTACCAATATTAATCCGGCACAGACGCTATGAGAAAAATTGAAAATTCAGCGCATGGTTATACCCTGATTGAGCTTTTGGCGGTAATGCTAATTTTAATCGCTTTAGGGACAATTATTGCGTCTATTTTTGTTTCTTCCTTAAGAGGAGGTAATAAAAGTACGACTACGAATGATATCAGACAGAGCGGAAATTACGCTGTTTCGCAGATGTCAAAAATGATTGCATATGCAAAAAAACTTAATGGATTAAGTACCGATGGAACTTCCGGCAGTTTTACCACTGACTGTGTTCAAAAATTCATAAACGGAAATCCTCAAGCTCCTGACGTGTATAAATATGTTCAGATTACGTCGTTTGACGATGGAGAAACTACGACTACTTTTAGCTGCACACCCGTAACAGTTAGTGGGACTACTTATGGGATTTTGTCGTCTAATTCGGCTAATTTGAATCCCCCACCGGCCATTATTTCATCGGCCTTAATACCGGATACGATGGATGCCACAACTTGTTCTTTTACCTGTAATCAAACAAACATATTATCCCCTATAACAATTAACATCAACTTAACATTGCAAAAAAGACAATCGGGTTCAACATTGCTTCTTCCCGAAGCGCAAACGAAGATGAATTTTGATACGTCGGTAACTGCAAGAAACAGTCCGTAATTGATCACGATTAATCCGAGATCAAGTTGACAAAACTTGAAAGTTGCTGCTACTCTATAAGTAGGAGAAATTTATGATAAAAAGTCAAAAGGGCCAGGCGCTCCTAATTGTTGTTCTGGTTATGGTTGTTGCCTTAACGGTTGGGCTTGCCATTGCTTCAAGGTCGATTGTAAATTTAAAAACTTCTCAGGATCAGGCTGATTCGCAAAAAGCGCTTGCAGCGGCACAAGCAGGTGTGGAGCGTGAATTGGTAAATACATCTTCAACAGCTGTTTTGCCTCAAACATTTGGCGGCACAGGTACTAATGCTACATATACAACAACTATTACTCAAGGTAAGGCTTCAGAGCTTTTTTTATTAAACGGAACATTTTCCGGAGTAGATAAGAATAATTATGTTTACATCTGGCCCTCAAAAGTAAATGGTTCTGACACTAATTTGTATGGAGGCAATGGCAGTGGTTGGAATGGATCGATAGATGTATATTGGGGAACAGACAGCGGTAACGCTTGTAATAATGCCGCTTTGGAGATTTCGGTAATAAGCGGTAATTACCCTTTGAATACCAGTAAACTGGTATTAACAAAATATGCCGTTGATCCATGTAACGCAAGAATAATAGGACAAACAGGAAATGGTTTTGCTTTGGTCTCCAAACTTACGGGGAATCAAAAAACAATTAGCAATAAAACGCTTTGGTATAAAACCACTATTCTGTCATCGGCTCCAGCAACGGACAGTGTCTACCTAATTGCAATAACTCCTCTTTATATAAATAATACATATATCGCGGCTCAAGCAGATGCGGCTCATCCCCTTCCTCCGCAAGGGACGAATATTACAGCCACAGGTAACGTAGGCGGACAAATAAAAAGAAAAGTAGCCGCATTTAGAAATTTGCCTCAAATTCCTGCCGAACTTTCTACTTACACGATTTTTTCACCTTAATTTAATGAATAGCAAAGGATTGGGCCTTGATATTGGCGCGACGTCAATTAAGTTGGCAATGCTTGACGGTAAAAAAGGAGCTTTTGTTCTAAAAGCTGCTTCGGTGTCCCCTGTTCCCGTTAGAGGAATGATGTCGGAGTCGCCGTTGGACGAAGAAGAAATGGCTCAGGCGCTTGCTAAAGCTGTTAGAGATGCCGGAATAGATACGAAACTTGTAAATGTAGCGCTTCCCGAAAATCAGGTTTACACAAAAGTTTTAGAAATGCCTGTTCTGTCGGACAGGGAGTTAGCGTCCGCAATCTACTGGGAGGCGGAGCAATATATACCGGTTCCTTTGACGAGTATTACTTTGGTCTGGAACGTTTTAAAACGGCCGGCTACTCCTGCTCAGGGAGACAAAATGGAAGTTCTAATGGTTGGGGCACCGACAATGTTAGTTAATAAATATCAAAAGATAATTTCTATGGCGGGATTTCAGATCAATTCGATGGAAACAGAGATTCTGGCTGCGATCAGGTCTTTGGTTTTGGATGAGTCTTTTCCGACAAGCTTAGTTGTTAATATCGGCGCAATCAGTACGTCATTTGCGATTGTCAGAGCCGGAGCAATGGTTTTTACTTACTCGATGTCTATAGGAGGCGCGGCGATAAATAGAGCGATTGCGACTGATTTTGGTTTAACTCCGCAGCAAGCGGAAGAATATAAGAGGGTGTATGGGATTTCCGGTAAAAATTTGGGCGGCAAAATAGGTAAAGCAACAGAGCCAATTTTAAATACGATTTTGGGAGAGATTAAAAAATCGATCGCATTTTATTCCCAAAAATATAAAGATGATTCACCGATAAGACAGATAATTCTTTCCGGTGGTACGGCAAAGCTTCCGGGAATTGAAATTTTCTTCGCCAACAACTCGGGCATAGAAACGGCCATAGCTAATCCATGGAAGGCTTTGGCATCTCAACAGATACCCAAGGAAATTTTGGATAACGCTTCGGATTACACTATCGCGGTTGGGTTGGCAATGAAGGATTATGAGTAATAGCATAAATCTTGTTTCCACAAATGTGGTGGGCTTAGAAAAAGAGTTAAAACGCCTAAAAATATTTAGAGTGGCAGCTATTATTGGTTTAATTTTTGTTTCTTTGCTTTCAGTATTAGCTTTTGTTTTAAATGTGACTTTGCCTATAGAATCGGTAAAAAATCAGCAAAAGGCAACGATTACCGAAATTTCTGTTTTCAATAAAAAATTAACACAATATACGCTACTTACGGACAGAGTAAGAAATATATCAAGTATAATCTCAAACAGAAAAGATTATGGACTGAATACGAGCGTGCTATTCGGAATAACCCCGGTAGATGCTTCAATAGATACACTTAATATTGAGAAGGGTAAATTAACCATGAGCGTTTCTTCGGCATCGCTTTCGTCTATAAATAAATTTATTGACGACATAGTTGCATTGGGAGTTAAGGGGAAGATAGTAAAAAATATTATAGTTCAGGAATTGACGTCAAATGTAAGTAATGGTACATATTCACTAAGCATAGAGGCAGATATCCCTTAAATCGTATATGGAAAATAATAAAAAAATTAATCTGGAATTTTCCAATTTTTTAATTCTTTATAAACACTATAAGGATTATCTTTTGCCTTCGGGAATAATGTTGGCTTGTATTTTGGTTGTTTTTATTATTGTTATTCCTCAGTTTCAGCAATATTTTAGCTCACAGGATGATTTAAAGGTTCAAGTTGCGAAATTACAACTTCTTAAAGACAACTATAATTTTTTAGCAAATCTCAGTGATGCTAAAGCCAACTCGGATTTTACCGCTCTCTCCTACGCTTTGCCTAATGGCAAAGATTTTGCCGGTATTATGAATGCAATTTCCTATGTATCTGCAAAAACCGGTATTTCCGTTGGCGATTTTAATTTTTCCCTGGGAGACTTATCTAATAAATCGGTAGACGGAGTATCAGCATACCCGTCAGTTAAAATAGATGTTAATTTAGTTGGTAATTCACAGGCGGTAATGAAATTTATTGATGAACTCTATAAAACTGCGCCCGTTGCCGAAGTAACCAGCATTAAGACAAGTGGGGATGCTGGAATTATTTCGATACTTTTTTACTACAAACCATTTCCTCCGCAAACTATTGATGTTACGGCTCCAATTACCGTTTTATCGAATCAGGACTTATCTTTGGTGAAAAATATATCTTCATGGAATAATACCGTAGCTCAATCGCTGACGCCGGTTATTCCCTCATCGCTTTTTAATTCCTCGGTGGCTACTTCTTCTGCGGGGCAAAACACTAATCCATTTTAGTTTTATCAATAAGGTCAGGTCTTAATTTTGCAGTAATTTTTAAGCTTTGTTCTTTTCTCCATTTTTCAATTTCAGCGTGGTTTCCGGAAAGAAGTATTCTTGGAACTTTAATGCCTTTATGCTCCTGCGGTTTTGTATATTGAGGATGTTCAAGGTATGGGGAAAAAGATTCAAAAGTAGCGGAGTCTTTTTTAATCACTCCCCCAACCAGTCTTAAAACGCTGTCGGTTATTAACATTGCCGGTATTTCCCCGCCGGTTAGAATATAATCTCCAACAGAAATTTCTTCATCGATAAATTTTTTTATTCTTTCGTCAAATCCTTCATAATGTCCGCAAATTAGTATTAAGTGTTTAAGTTCAGAAAACTTAGCGGCAACTTTTTGGTCAAATTTTTTCCCGTGGGCGCTTAAAAGAATTACTTTCTGTTGTAACTTATTGAGTTTAGTATCTTTTGTGTTTTCGATCGCTTTTTCCAAGACATCAACTCTTAAAATCATTCCCATTCCCCCACCGTAGGGTGTATCGTCAACCTCTTTGTGTTTTCCCAAACCAAAAGTTCTTAAATTGACAAATTCAATTGAAACAAGTTTTTTATCAATGGCTCTTTTTATAATTGAAGAAGCAAAGGGACCTTGAAACATTTCGGGGAAAAGCGTGATTATAGAAATTTTCATTAGAAACTTTTCTATTATTCTTGTGGTATTTCGGCAAGGGTAACGAAAATTTTGGTGTTATTTTTAATAGCGGGGATTTTCATAACGTTTCTAATCGCTCTAATTACTTTGCCGTTTTTGCCAATTACTCTGCCCATGTCTTCTTTAGCAACGGTAACAACGTAATTTACTCCATCCTCTTGTGTTTCTTCTTTTATTTCAATTGCGTCCTGATTTTCAACAATTGCGGAAATAATGCTTAAAAGTACGTCTTTCATAATTTAGATTAATTTTTCAATCGCCGGAGTAGCTTTAGCTCCTTGTGACAGCCAGTAATCGTATCTTTTTTTATCGATTTTTTTAAGACCGTCCTTGCCTTTTTCATACCAACCTAAAACTTCGATTGAATCTCCGTCGCGTCTTGATCTTTTTTCTTTGACAACAATGCGGAATTTCCTTTCGCCTTTTTTACCTACTCTTGATGATCTGATTACAAGTGACATAAATAGTATTTTACCATTAATTCGGCTTCTTCTCAAGGGTTTTTATGCCTTTATAGAAATCCAAGGCTTTTTGAGCGGCATTTTCCTCAGCGTCTCTTTTTGATTTGCCTTCTCCCTCGCTAATTAATTTGCCGTCAACGTAAGCACCGATCTTAAATTTTTTGGAATGAGCCGGACCGAATTCGTTTAACACTTTATACATTGGCGAATTCAGACGCCTAGATTGCACCAATTCCTGTAAAAGGCTTTTAGGATCCTTAAAGGATTTATTTTGTACGATCTCAATTGCTTTTGGCAAAAGAACAACTTCCAAAAATTTTACAACTTCATCAATGCCCTGATCGACAAATAATGCGCCGACGAAGCCCTCAAAACAATCAGCCAATAAACTTTGATTTTGCCTGCCCTTAGATTCTTCTTCGCCTTTGGAAAGCTTTAGATAACTGCCAAAATCCAATTCTTTCGCAATTATAGCCAAGCTTTTTGTGTTAACCATCAGAGACCGGATATTGGTTAATGCGCCTTCCTCAAATTGCGGAAAGTTTGTATATAGATATTGGGAGACGACAAAAGAAAGTATACTGTCTCCTAAAAATTCCATTCTTTCATTGGAAGAAAGTTTTTCTTTAGTTTCGTTAAGATAGCTCCTGTGCGTAAAAGCCTGTTCGAATAATTTTTTGTTTCTAAATTCCGGTAATTTTATAATCATTTTTTTACTAATTTTCCCAAAGCCCCATTTATAAACGCCGGGCTGGAGTCTCCTCCGTACTCTTTGGCAAGTTCAACTGCTTCATCAATTATAACTTTTGCTGGCTGACCTTTTTCAATTAGAAGTTCGTAAACCGCCAGTCTTAAAATTGCCAGATCGGTTTTGTTAATTTTATCAATCGGATATTCCGGAGCAGCCTCTACTATTTTTTCATCAATTAATTCTTTTTTTGAAAAGATTTCCTTACCGTAATCCCCTACTGTTTGTCTGCGAAAATCCATTTTGAAAAGATCTTCGACAGCTTTTTGTCGTTTTTTGTGACGCGGATCAAGAGGGTTTTTCATCGCTTTATTCGGTGTTCAGTCCCGCTGAGCGGGATTTCGTTTCACTCAACTTTCTTCTCTTCTTCTGTCTTTTTTGTTTTTTTAGTTAAGTCCAAAACCATTTTACCCTTGTAGTATCCGCAATGCTTACAAATTTTATGCGCCAAAATTGGAGCTTTGCAATTTGGGCAAACAACAGTTTTTGTAACTGCTAATCTAATTGCGGCTCTTCTTTTTCCCTGTCTGGCACGTGAGTGTCTTTTCTTTGGTTCTTGCGGCATGTATGTATTTTACTTTATTTTGCTTAAACTTACAACAGGTTTATTAAAGAAGATTTTATCTGGTTCTTCGGAGATGTTCGGCACGAAAAATTTAGTCAGCATCGTAACTTCCAATTGGTTTATCATCAACAGGTCTTGTATGTTTTGAAACGCCACCATGCCATTGGATAAGATATGTAGCTACTTGGCCATCTTTATTTGCAGAAGAAGTAATAGCTGTTGGGGCATCCTTCCCTGCTTTTATAATAGCTTTTTCCAGATGATCAGCGATAATTGTGCCGGCACCGTGTTCATCGAGTTTTGTCATATCGAGTAAAGCTATACCGTTTTCCGGCATAATTGCAAGAGCGGTAATAGGGGCCATTGAATCATCGTCAACCCACGTTATAGATTTATGGTCGGACCCTAATTGTACATGCGAATTAAAGCATTGAGCCAGCTGCTCAAAGCTTACGTTTTCCAGGGCCTCGACTATTGCAGTTCTAGCTGCGGGCTGTTCTATGAAAGTAGATCCTCCAGTTGTTTCTCTCCATACGTCATCTATAGCCCAGCTCTTGGTAACATTTCCTCCGGGATTTATATCGGGTTTTGACATGTTGTTTTTATATCATCGGTGCAATAGATTGTCAATGATTAATCCGGGGAGGCTTGGGATTGATAATTTCTATTAGCTTGGTCTATATCGGAAATGATTATGCGGCTTCTCACACTAACAAATTGTTGCTCAAAAGCTGCTTTTAAAAAGTCTAGTTCTTTTTCTCCGACTCCATAATCTCTAACTGCAATTTGTCTCATTTCATCATAATCGTCTGGAATTTCTATATCATATTCGCCAGTTTGAGGGTTTTTAGAGTATGCTTTATTATCCCAACTGGCTGCAAGTTCAGGAAAATCTAAAACACCCGCCTCTACCCAGTCAGAGCCCGCTCCTTGTTCTCTAATCGAGATTGGCCACTGCGGATAATTATATGGATCATTTCTGATTATTTTATCTAAGCATTCTCTACTAATGCCAGGAACTTGAGCGCAGGCATCATCCAAGACAGTTCTAATTTTTTTCTCTAATTCGGGTGTTGAATGAAATTCATATTTCCTGTCCCTTCTTAAGGGTTGTCTTACATTCTGAAGCAGATACATGAAGCTTCTCGCAACCAAAGCATCAATAGGAGGTGCGTCTTCTTCCCTGACTTTCCCAAAAGCTTGGGTCATTTGAATTCTTATTCCGCCTTCCGGAAAACTACCGCTTTGCTTTTCACTTTTTTGTTCTACTCCTGCCATGCTAGGATGATTATATTGATGGGATAGGGGAAAGTCAACGGTTAGTCCGGGGAGACGTGGTCGAGATTTATCTGTTTAGTTTTTTCCAGTAGTTCCGGATATTTATCAATTTCTTCAAAAACTTTAATCGCTTCTTTTTTAGTTTTTTCAATCAAAACAAAATCGGAAAAGCTGGCGACTTTTAAAACCTGCCTGCCGTGTTGCGATGTTCCAAAAATTTGCCCCGGTCCTCTTAGTTTTAAATCTAACTCTGCAAGTTCTGCCCCGGAATATAATGTTTCCATTGCTTTTAATCTTTCTATGGTTGTCGGATTTTTGCTTCCTGTAAATAAAAGACAATAAGACTGCTTGTCGCTTCGTCCGACGCGTCCGCGCATTTGGTGAAGCTGCGCCAAGCCAAATCTATCTGCTTCTTCAATTAGCATTACGGTTGCATTGGGAATATCGATTCCGACTTCAACCACGGGAGTGGAAACTAAAATATCAATTTTTTTGTTCCGGAAAGCATTTAAAATTTCCTGTTTTTCTTTAGCCTTTAATTTTCCGTGCAAAAGCCCAAGCTTTAAATTTGGAAAAACCTCATTCTTTAGCCTTTCAAATTCTTTAGTTGCCGCTTTAACAGTTACCATTGTTTCCGATTTTTCAATAAACGGGCAAACAATAAATATTTGATCACCTTGTTCTTTAATTTGTTTCTCAATCCAAGAATAAGCGCCGCTTCTTTTTTCCGGCGGGACCAACCATGTTTTAACCAATTTTCTGCCAATTGGCATTTCGTCAAGAATTGATAAATCCAAATCTCCATACATTGTTAAGGCAACTGTTCTTGGAATTGGCGTGGCAGTCATGGTTAAAAGATGGACGTTCTCGCCTTTTTCCCTGACAATAGTTCTCTGCTCTACTCCAAACCGTTGTTGCTCGTCAACAATTACCAGTCCTAATTTTTTAAATTTTACTTTTGAGTAAATCAAAGCATGCGTGCCGATGACTACGTCGGAATCATGAAGCCTGAAGCTTGAATTATGGTTTTTGTTCTTAATTCTTGATTCATAATTCTTGATACTTCCTGTTGCTATGCCGACTTTGACACCCAAGGGTTCCAAGAGTCTCGAAATAGTTTCGTAATGTTGTTGCGCAAGAATTTCCGTCGGTGCCATAAACGCCGATTGAAAACCGTTCAAAAACGCAATATACATTGCGATTGCTCCGACAACGGTTTTGCCGCTGCCAACCTCTCCTTCCAAAAGCCGGTTCATTGGTTTTTGAGAAGTTAAGTCTTTTAAGATTTCTGCGACTGATCTTTTTTGGGCGCCGGTTAATTCAAACGGAAGTTTTGTGATTAATTTATCAACTTGATCTTGAAAATTTTGCCAGGGTTTTTTAATCGTATTTTTCTCCCAAGCTTTTTTACGGACTAATGCAGAAAGTTGCAGCTCAAACAATTCATCAAACGATAATCTCTCGCGGGCTTTTTCGGCTTCGTGCAAATTATCGGGAAAATGAATTTTTTCAATTGCCTGCGATAATCCCATTAAATTATTTTCCTTAATTAAAGCATCTGGCAAAAATTCTTTGATCTGATTTTTCTCTTCAAGCAGTTTAAATGTCTGGCGCCTTAACCATTTCGAAGAAATTCCGCGGGTTTCAGGATAAACAGGCACCAGCCTTCCGGTATGAATAGTTTGGTTTTTAAAAATTATTTCGTAATCGGGAGCAATCATGACCAGCTTATGTTTATCGAGTTCAACTTTGCCGGAAAGAGAAATCAAGTCGTCTTTTTTAATGGCTTTAGCTAAATATGGTTGGTTAAACCATAAGATATCAATGCTGCCCGTTTCATCTCTAACGACAGCCCTCTGCAGTGTCTTAAAACGCCTAGTGTATTGGTTATGTATCTCTTCAACGGTTCCTTTAATCGTAATCACCTCTCCGGCTCGAATATGGTCTATTTTTGAAACTAAAGAATAGTCGTCGTAGCGAAAAGGAATATGAAATAAAAAGTCCTCAAGTTTTGAAATGCCAAGTTTTTCCAAACGCCCCGCATACATTTTATAAGTGCGGGAAACATTACTTACCGGTGTTTGTAAATCCATAGTTTACTTTGGTGGCGGGATGAAGGCCAAGACCGATGTGCCGATTAAAGCAAGCGAGGCAATCGCAACGATAATTTTCCAAATCCATTGATGTTTTCGAAACATTTCCATATCTTTATTTTACCACAAATTATTTAAGTTTAATTTTTTTAAATTTTTTTCCTACTCTGAGTAGACGTTCAGAGCTAATATCAAATTCATAATCATTATTTTCCACAATGTTACTATCTACAGAAACTCCCTTTTGCTGTATCAATCTTTTTGCTTCAGAATGGCTACTAACTAATTGCGCAAGCTCAAGAGCGACAAGTATGTTTATCATTTTTGAGGTTGAATAGACAGTTGTAATGTCATTTGGGTTTTCTTTATTCTGAACACTTCTCTCAAATTCCCTAGCTGCACTTTCCGCCTCGCTGTTACCGTGTAATTGTTTGGTTATTTCAGTTGCTAATTTCTTCTTAAAGTTAATTGGATTTTCTCCATTTTCTAATTTCTTTTTAGTCTCTACTATTTCTTCCATTGGCACGTCGGTTAAATACTCAAGTCCTTTTACGATAATTTCGTCGCCGAGAGCCATAATTTTTCTGTAGAAATCTTCGGGAGTATCATTAAAAGCAATAGCGTTTCCTTCAGTTTTGCCAATTTTCTTGCCGGTTTCATCAGCCAAAATAGGGGTTGTCATGACAAACTTTTCTTTTTGCTTAATATTTCTCATTAACTTTCTTCCCATAAGCATGTTGAACATTTGATCTGTTCCGCCAACTTCCACGTCTACATCCATAGCAACGGAATCATAACCTTGCATGAATGGATATAGGAATTCATTAATTGCGACATCCATATTGTTCTTAAATCTTCTTTGGAACATATCCCTTTCCATCACTTGTTGGATGGAGAGATTTCGGGAAAGGTCGATTAATTCCATTGCTGACATTTTCGAAAGCCACTCGCTGTTGTATTTGATTAAGACTGGATTTGCTCCGTCAAAACGCAAGATTTTGGAAGCCTGTTCTTTATAAGTTTTTGCATTCTCTAGCACTTGTTCTTTGGTTAAGACTTTTCGGGTTGCGTCTTTTCCTGTTGGATCGCCGACCATGCCGGTAAAATCACCAATTAGAAAAATTACTTCATGTCCTAAATTTTGCCATTGTTTCAATTTTCTTAATCCGACTAAGTGTCCAATGTGAAGCTCAGGTGAAGTTGGATCAAATCCTTGATATACCCTTAATTTTTTACCGCCTTTAAGAACTTTTTCTAATTCTTCTTTGTTAGGATAAATTGTATCTACGCCTCTTGTTAAAAGTTCGTCAATTTCATTCATAGCCTCAGTATAGCAGAAATAATACTACAAATGCCACAAATAAATACCAATAATCCAATATCAATTTCAAAATATTTGTAGTATTTGAAATTTGTAGTATTGGTAGTATTTCTTGTATACTTATTACATGCTGGACTATCAAAGAAATACCAGGAGAAGAAGCAAATATTTTATTCTTAGTCTTCCAAGCTTCGGATTTAAATTTAACAGAAAATTTAACAGAAATTTCAGCAGTTTTAAGCAAGTTAGTAATACTCCAAGGATAGTTTTGTTTAGCCGTTTGGCGAAGTTTGCTTTTTTCGGGTTAATCGGCCTGGTAATTATAATGATTGGTCTTTTTATCTGGTATGGCCGCGATTTACCGACTCCCGGAAAGTTAATTGCCGCCCAGTCTAATCAATCAAGCGGAATTTATGACCGTAACGGAACGCTTCTCTACTCCGTTTATCAAAATCAAAATAGAACTTATGTAAGTCTTAAGGATATTCCTAAAAATTTGCAGCACGGGACGATTTCGGTTGAGGACAGAAATTTTTACACCAACAGCGGATTTTCAATTACCGGCTATTTGCGGGCAGCATTAAACATAGTTTTTTTACGAGGGCTTTCGGGCGGATCAACCCTGACTCAACAGCTGGTTAAGAATGTGCTTTTATCTCCGGAGAGAACACTTCCCAGAAAAATAAAAGAGCTGATGCTTTCCATCCAGGTTGACAGAAAATATTCAAAGGATCAAATTTTGGAGATGTATCTAAACGATGTTCCGTATGGAGGTACGGCGATTGGAGTTGAGGCAGCCGCGCAATTATATTTTAGCAAAGACGTAAAAGATTTGGATTTGGCGCAAAGCGCTTTCTTATCCGGTCTTCCGCAAAGTCCGAGTACATATTCTCCGTTTAGTGGCAATAAATATTACATTCAAAGAACGCAGGTGGTATTGGGATCCATGGTAAGGGATGGCTACATCTCTCAAAAACAAGCAGATAGCTCGTTAAGTGAGATAAAAAAAATGCAGTTTGCTGACAATAGCATTGGGATTAAAGCTCCGCATTTTGTAATGTATGTAAAACAAGCTTTGATTAATCAGTTTGGAGAGCAAGTGGTGGAAAGCGGAGGTTTAAAAGTAAAAACGACTCTTGATTACAATATTGAAAAAGGGGCGGAAGCAATTGTTAAAGATGAAATTGCCAAAGATAAAGATTTAAAAGTTGGAAACGGTGCGGCGATGGTGACAATTCCGAAAACCGGCGAAATTTTGGCAATGGTAGGATCCGAGGATTATTTTGATACTAAAAACGACGGTAATTTTAATGCGGCCATTTCTTACAGACAACCCGGTTCATCCTTAAAGCCGATTACTTACGCGACTGCTTTTGCCAGAGGATATACGGCGGCAACGCTTTTGATGGATACACAGACTAATTTTAAATCTCAAGACAGCGAAAAAGATTATATTCCGGTTAATTATGACGGGAAATTTAGAGGGCCGGTGCAAGTCCGTTTTGCTTTGGCAAATTCTTTGAATATTCCGGCGGTTAAAATGCTGGCAATGGTCGGAATAAAGAATGCCATGCAAAATGCTTACAGCATGGGGATTGATAATTGGCAGCCGACAGATGCAAACATGGCAGATGTAGGCTATTCACTGGTTTTGGGAGGAAGAGACGTCCGTCTAGTTGATGAAATGGAAGCTTATGGAGTTTTTGCTAACGGTGGAGAAAAAATGCCTTTGGTTTCGATTCTGGAAGTAGACGATGCTAATGGAAACGTTTTATATAAATATAATCCCCCCAGTCCGCAGCGAATTTTTTCTCAGGAAGTAAGTTTTTTAATCTCCCATATTCTTTTGGATAACACCGCAAGATCTATGGAGTTTGGTTTATATTCGCAGCTTGTGGTTGCAGGGCATCCGAGTGTTTCGGTAAAAACCGGAACAACTAATGATATCCGGGATAATTGGACGGTTGGATATACGCCGTCCTACGCTGTTGGTGTTTGGGTTGGAAATAATGACAATACGCCGATGAGTAAAGTTGCGTCCGGAATAACCGGCGCGGCACCGATTTGGAATAAAATTATGAGCGCTGTTTTAAAAATAAAAGGAAAAAAAGATGAGCCGCCACAAAAACCGGACGATGTAATTGCGATGCAAATAGATGCGCTTGGTGGTGGATTGCCAAGAGACGGAAAGCCGACGAGAAGCGAATATTTTATTAAAGGCACCGAACCAACCGGTCAATCGGCAATTTATCAGAAGCTGGAATTATCAAAGCATCAGCAGGGAAAGCTTGCCAGTCCTTCGGAAGTTGCTGCCGGAGATTACGATACCAAAGATTATATTGTTCTTAAAGAAAACGATCCGATTTCAACCGATGGTAAAAACAGGTGGCAGGACGGAATTAATGCCTGGATAAAACAAACTTACGCGGCCGATCATCCTGAATATTATCCGCCAACCGATACATCGAACTATCAGGAAAGTTCAAATCCTACTCAAACACCGACGCCTGAGGTGAGCGAGACTCCTACCCCAACCCCAACGCCAACTCCCTAACTTATCTCACTGAGGCCTGAAATTGTGTCTGTAAAGAAGCGATAATTATTTTTCTTATTTTGGAAACTTCTTCGTTGGTTAAATTCTTCTCCGAGTCCTGATAATTAATGTGAAATGTTCGCGAATCTTTATATGAATCTTTTAAACTAACTTCAGTAATTAAATTACTTTGAGATTGAATCGTTTTAATTAGGTCCTCGGTTTTTATATCAATACCAACAAAAATGGATAAATCTTCGGTAATTGACGGAAATTTATTTAACGGTTTATATTCTTTTTTTAAAGATACATGCTTTAAAAGTAGCGTGAAATTTAATTCAAAATCAATTAAGTGGGTGTCTAAAATTTCAATCTCCCCCAAGTATTCCTTATAAATGTAGATAGATGCGCCATTGCCGGATTTTTCCGATTGTTTAAAGCTTAAGTTTTTAATTCCTAAATCAAAACAAAGTTGCTCAATAATTCCTTTTACTTCATAAAAAGAGACTTTTTCTTTTTTGAGAATTCCCGCAATAGTTAAAATTTCTTCCGGAAGATCATGCGCCCGCTTATTGTAAACATTTGCTATCTCAAAAATTTTTACTTCATCTAAGGATTTATTATCTGAGATAACTTTTAAAAGACTTGGCACGAGTGTCTTTCGCATGTAAACAAATTCTTCGTTTAAAGGATTATTAATTTCAACGGCATCCTCTAATGGTCCCTCAAACAGTCCTTCGGAAACCATGGAATAGGTGTAAACTTCGGTGAATCCCCAATATTTCATTGCTTGTTTTGTTCTATTTTCTAAGTAAAATTCATTAGCAAATTGGTGTGGAATAATTTGCGTTTGAGTCGGCAATACGCTCGGAAGATTGTGGTAACCGTAAATTCTGGCAATTTCCTCAATAATATCTTCCTCAATTTCCACGTCATTAATTCTAAAAGAAGGTACGGTGACTTTAATTTTTCCGCGCAGAAGTTGGGCTTTAAAACCTAGAGCAGAAAGAGCTTTTAATGATTTTTCAGGATCGATTTGGACGCCGATCACCTTATTAATTTTTTCAAGCGATACTTCAATTGTTTTCTCTTTAAGCTTGTTAGGATAAATATCAATAATGTCTGAAACAATCTTGCCTTTTGCGATTTGTTTATAAAGTTCAATTCCATAGAGTAATGCATCAAGGGCCAGTTCTCTATCCAAATCTTTCTCGTTTATAACCGCGGCTTCGGTTCTAATTCCCAAAGACATTGAAGCTTTGCGGATTTTTGTCGGCTCATTGTTATTAATAAAGAAAAGAATCCGTTTAGTTTTTTCGGTAACAACACTGTTTTTAAGCCCCATGATTCCCAAAAGATCAACAATTTTATTTTTGTCATCAGCAGCGACAATTTCCCCTCCGTTTAATGAATGGCTCTTCTCATCCAGAGTTTCGATAATTTCCCCCTTTTTCGCTTCCCGTATTGTTAGCACTGTCGAGCTCAATCTGTCAAAATCAAAAACGTGGGTTGGATGACCGATTACTTTCATTACGTAATTTGTAACGTCAATCAAATTATTTAGACTTCTTGTTCCGGATGCTTCCAGGCGATCCTTAATTTCTTTCGGAGACTCTCCGATTTCTACTTCCATTACAACCGCGCAAAGCCGATTAACCAATTTTGGATCATTTTTTATTTCAATCAAATTTTTCCCGGGCGTTTGCGGTCTGACAAATCGCGGCGGCAAAAACTCGGCTTCGGTTCCGTTTTGTTTTAAAACTGTGGCTGTTTCTCGGGCAATCCCGACAACGCTCATTAGATCCGGTCGATTAGTGGTGACCTCGATATCGTAAGTAAAGTCATTGTTGCAAGGTTCAATTCTCTCAACGGAAACACTAGACAAAGAAAGCAGTTCCCCGATTTTCTGAGGAGTTGCTTTTGTTTTGACGTATTCTCTAAGCCAACTGTCTAAAATTTTAATATTCATAAATTAAAATTGCTGTAAAAATTCAAGGTTATTCGAATAAAGAATTCTAAGGTCATCAATTTTTAATCCCTCGCGCATCATTAAAACTCTTTCCACTCCCCAACCGAAAGCAAAACCGGTATATTTATCTGGATCAATTCCGCCGGCCTTTAAAACATTCGGATGAACCATGCCGGCTCCGCCCATTTCAAGCCAGCCGGCCTTACAAAGTTTACAACCCTTACCCAGACAAACACCGCAGGAAACATCAACTTCAAAGGACGGTTCAGTAAATTGAAAATGGTAAGGCCTGATTCTTGACTGTCGTTTTTCTCCAAACCAAGATTTAACAAAATAATCTAAAGTTCCTTTTAAGTGCGTTATGGAAATATCTTTGTCAACGACAAGTCCTTCGAATTGATGAAACATGGGTGAGTGTGAAACATCGGATTGTCTGCGGTAGCATTTAGCAATATTTAACATTCTGATTGGCGGTTTTTGCTTTCGTTCCATTTCCCTGATTTGTCCGGATGAAGTGTGCGGCGTTAAAAGCATTGGGCCTTTTTTAGGATCGCTTTTGCCTTTAATAAAAAATGTTTCCCAGTCATCTCTGGCCGGATGATTATCCGGAAAATTTAAAGCCTCAAAAGCATACCAGTCCCATTCAACTTCCGGGTATCTTAATTTTTCAAATCCGATTTTTTCAAAAATGCTGGTAATTTCTTCAATCGCCTGAGTGACCAAATGCAAGTGCCCGAGCGTTGGTTTAATTCCGGGATTCGTTACGTCAATTTTCTCAACTGTTCTGTTTAATTTTTGCCCTTTGAGTTTTGACTTTTGAGTTTCAATCGCGTCTTCAATAGTCTGTTTGATTTCGTTTAATAAAATTCCGAATTCTTTCCGCTTTTCCACCGGTACTTTGGTAATCTCTTTCATTGCCAAAGTCAGCTTTCCGCTGCGTCCTAAAAACTGCAGCTTGGTCTCTTCCAAATTATCTAAATCCTCGGCTTCCAAAATAAAAGATAACGCCGTATTTTTAATCCCAATCAAATCTTCTTCCATAGTTTAAGAATAACAGATTTAAGCTCAATTTTCACTAGAATCGTTTTCCTCTGTAATCAACGATAACATTTCCTCCCTCATTTATTCTTTTTTGTTCATTTGAATGCAGGTAGGGATATAATCTATGGGTATGATTATCAATAATCGCCCCGCTTATTGTTAACCTCGATAGCCTTTCAATTACCCTGTCGTTTCGGTCTTGATTACTATAATCTCTGCCGACTGGTTTTCTGATTGCTTCTATCATAATAATTCACCTCCTTCCCCACAAAAAAACCTCCCTGTTGGGAGGTCGTATTTTAAGCGTTTAAGCCAATACTTTACCTCCCGTTAGGGATAGTAAAGTAAAAATAAACTGCTGTTAGATGTCTCATTTTAATTATCATAGCATACGGTTTATGAGTATGCAATATTTACTACTCGATATTCTATTCTTTTTTGTGGTGTGCTGATCTTAACTATCTCCCCTATTTTTCGCCCCATCAAATTATGACCAATGGGCGATTTATGTGAAATTTTTCCGTCCCTGGGAGCGGCTTCCCATTCGCCGACTATTTGAAAAATCTTTTTGCCATCCTCTGTCTCAACAGTTACGGTATGTCCCAATTGAACAATATGGTTATCTTTTGGTTCAAAAACCCGGCCGTACAAAACCAAATTTTTCAAATGCCTTAATTGATGGTCAATATTGGATAATTCCATTTTTGCCGCTTTATATAATCCGTTTTCCGAAAGATCTCCCATATCTCTTCCTTGCGTTAAAGTTTTAACAGCGGTTGGTCTTTTGTTGATTTCGTTTTCCAGCTCTTTTTTTAAATTCTCGTAGCCGGTTTTAGTGAAAGGAATAATTGTCATAAGTTTATTTTAGCAGACTGAAGCAAAGCGGAATTGACTAGTTTGATTTTGTGAATTTTATAATTTCCGAAAAAACTTCCGGATCGTTCAATACTAATTCGCTTAAAATTTTTCTGTCAATTTCCACGTTTGATTTTTTTAATTGGTCCATTAATTTGCTGTAAGACAGCCCTTCTTTTTTTGAAGCCTCAGAAATTCTGGTTATCCACAAAGCGCGAATATCTCTTTTCTTAATTTTTCTGCCATGATAAGCGTACGCGCCGGCATGAAGCTTGGCTTCGGTTGCAGCTTTAACTAGCCTGCTTTTTGTGCCTCTGTAACCCTTGGTAAGGCTTGCAAGCTTATTATGTTTTCTTCTTGATACAACTCCTCGTTTAACTCTTGCCATATTTTTTAATTTTATCCAGTGTGTATTTAAAGTGAATTTTTAAATTTTTGACCATCGTCCGGTGAAAATTTTTGTATGAGCTTTCGCCTGCTCTCTCCGAACGAGTTTGTCGAAAATTTATATTCCTTTGTTTCATTATTGGTTGCCCAATGCCTGTTTAATTTTCTTTGCGAATGTTCCGGTTAAAATTCCAATTTCTTTTTGTCTTCTGATTCTTGATCTTGATTTGGTAAGTTTTTTATGACTGCCATATTGATGGCTAAATAAAACCTTACCGGTTTTCGTGACTTCGAATCTTCTAGAGATTGATCTCTTTATTTTCTTCTTTATCATCTTGTTTTTCACCGTCGGGCAAAGCCCTCTGGACGGCGCCTTTCTTGTCGGGAGAAATTAAGGCAATTAATTTCTTTCCTTCCAAATGTCTGTCTCTGTCTAACTTTGAGATATCGGATAAACTTTCTAAAACTTTATTTAAAACGTTGTGTCCAAATTCAGGATGAGTTATTTGCCTTCCCGCAAATGTAACTACCAACCTGACTTTATCTCCCGCTTCCAAAAACTCTCTTGCTCGCCTTGTCATGACTCCAAGGTCATTGTCACTCATAAAAGGCCCGAGTCTGATTTCTTTCGTCTCGGAAGTTTTTGCCTTTCTTTTTTCTTCCCGTTTTTTCTTTTCCTCCTGATACAAGAATTTCTTGAAGTCAATTATTTTTGCTACCGGCGGTTTTGCCATCGGCGCTACTTCTACTAAATCAAGTTCAAGACTTCGAGCCATTTCCAGAGCCTCGAACTTTGAAAGTATGCCTATCTGCTTTCCGTCGGTATCTAATACACGAAGTGTTGAAGCAAATATGCGTTCATTAACTCTGTAAAACTTTCTGGTATCCTCTTTTCGTTTATATCTTTTTATCAATTTCTTGTTTTAACCTGTTGGTAAGATCTTCTAACTGAACTTTTCCAAGATCTTTTCCGTCCCTGAGTCTTAAGGAAACGGAATTAGATTCCACTTCCTGTTTGCCTATTATACCTAAATAAGGTACTTTTTGTAAAGTGGCGTCTCTAATCTTGGCTTGAAGCCTTTCGTTGCGGGAATCTACCTCAACCCGGATCCCCTCTTTTCTTAATTTTTCAGCCACCTCATTGCAGTAATCGTTCTGCGCATCGGTAATTGGTAAAAGCGAAATTTGGACAGGCGAAAGCCATAATGGAAACGCTCCGGCGTAGTGTTCAATTAGAATGCCGATAAATCTTTCAAACGATCCAAAAATTGCGCGGTGGATAACGTAAGGCATAACAAGTGTGCCGTCGCTATCGGCAAAAGTTAATTTAAAGTTTTTCGGTTGCTGAAAGTCCAATTGGATTGTGCCGGTTTGCCATTCTCTACCTAAGGAGTCTTTCATTAGAATATCAATCTTTGGTCCGTAGAATGCTCCTTCGCCGTCTTCTTTGGTATATTCCTTGCCTGATGCATCTAAAACTTTTTCCAAAGATGTTTCAGCCATTTCCCAATCTTTTTTATCGCCCATATGATTTTCCGGCATGGTGCCAAATCTTAACCGATATGAAAGGCCAAAAGTTGAATAAAGCCTGTCAATTATTTGCATCAATTCTTCAAATTGGTCTTTTAGCTGTGTGGCTCCGGTTATAAAAATGTGAGCATCATCTTGATGGAACTCGCGCGCTCTGAAAAGTCCGTTCAGCGTTCCTGACGGTTCAAATCTATGTAAAGCTGTGTACTCAGAAAGTCTTAGGGGAAGTTCTTTCCATGATCTGGTTTTCATGCTAAAAATATTCATGGCGTTTGGACAATTCATGGGTTTTATGCCAAAAACTTCGCTGCCGGTTAAAACTTCTTCTGAATCGTTTTTGATGTATGACATCGGGGAAATAAACATATCGTCTCTGTAATGTTGCCAATGCCCGGAGACTTCATAAAGGTCCTTTTTATTTAAAACCGGAGCGGCGATTTCCAAGTATCCGAAATCTTTCTGCACACTTTTTGAAAAATTGAGTAGCAGATTATAAACAATCATTCCTTTTGGTAGCCAATATGGCATGCCCGGGGATGTTTCGTGGAAAAAGAATAATTCCAGTGCGGGTCCTAATTTTTTGTGATCACGTTTTTTGGCTTCTTCCAAAAGATTTAAATATTCATCCAGTTCTTTTTGAGTTGGAAAACAAGTGCCGTAGATTCTGGTGAGCATTTTATTTTTTTCATCCCCGCGCCAATAAGCGCCGGCTAACGATAATAGTTTGATAACGCCGATTTCTTCGGATGGATTTTCCGAATGCCCACCGCGGCAAAGATCTTCAAAGTTTCCGGATTTATATAAAGTTATTGGTTCTCCTCTTTTTTCAATTTCCGCAATTAATTCCAGTTTGTATGGATTATCTTTATAAATTTCCCTGGCTTCTTTTGCGTCAACTTCTCTTTTGGAAAATTCTTTAAATGCCGGAAGAATCTTTTTCATTTCAGTCTCAATTTTCGGAAGATTCTCTTCGGTAATCGGATTTGCAAATTCAAAGTCGTAGTAAAAACCGTTTTCAATTGCCGGTCCGATGGTTAATTTAGTGTCGGGATATAATTCCAAAACAGCCGTCGCCAGAAGATGGGAGCAGGAATGCCGGACGTATTCAAGATTTATGTCTTTTTGACTCATGAGGTTATTTTATCAATTATTAGCGCCATTATCTACCTAGTAAGTTCGGATTCTTATCGGCTACAAATTGCATAACGTTTGCTACAAAACTTCCAACTGAAGGGATAAGGTTTACGTGCTTAAGAATGGGGGTTAAGATTGCAACGACTAAAGAAAGTCCTACTGTTACGCCAAATGCCCAAGCAATGCCGCCGATAAAGTTATTGATAAATATTTTTTTGCGTGATCCATTTTGCTGTTCGTATTTTTCCATGGTTCTATTGAAAAGAATAGTTCAAATTTGCCGACAGTGTCAATGATCAATTTTAAAGCTCAAGATTACCGGAAATTTCCTGCATCGCGTTTAAGACAATGCCAACAAATTCCGGTAGTGGAATACTGAGTTCTTTTTCGCACATTCGAATTTGGTCTCGGTTTGCGCCTTTGGCAAAAGAAGAAGAATTAAATCTATTCATAATAAATTCAACGGTTAACAGGGCAAGCTTTTTCTCCGGATGTACCAACGTGGCGGCAATTATTAATCCGGTTAATTCGTCACAGCAATAAAGACTCCAGTCAAGCAAACTTTGCGGTTCGATTTTGTTATAAGCAAAGTTATGAGATTTTATGGCGTACATAATTTTGGGACTAACTAAATTACCGATTTTTTCTTCTAAAACCAAGGTGTGTTTTTCGGGATGATCGCGGCACAATTCATAATCGGCATCGTGCAATAATCCAACCAGTCCCCAATCTGCTTCTTCCTCAAGAGTCTGTTTTGCCGATAGTCTTTTACATAATGATTTCATTGCGGCTTCTGCTGCCAGGTGGTGCTTAATGAGGTTTTTATTTTTAACAAGATCAACGAGAATCTTGTAGGCTTCGTCGTGAGTCATACAGTAAATAGTTACTGATAAATTAGTAATTAACTTGTGGGCCCTAGAAGAGTCGAACTTCTGACCTTTGCAATGTCAATGCAACGCTCTAACCAACTGAGCTAAGAGCCCTATAAACGAGCCTTCCCTCAAAGGCCCGTTTAATTCTAACAAAATAAATAGTCTAAAACAATATCACTAAGGTTTAACCGGAATACCTTTGGTCATTGGAGCAGGCTCTTTGAAAGCCATTTGTCCTCCTGTTTCTGTTAATTCCGATCTTGATTCAAATCCCGACGCTAATTCCGATAGTAAATTTCTGGCTCCGGGCATTCCTCCATCGACAGGTCCACCGCCGACATACCCCTCCATATTTGCCGTCCGTTGTATTCTTGCTGTCGCAACAGCTTCTATTCGTGCTTCGCTCATAAAATCTCACCTCCTTGTCGTTTGATAAACCACACCATAATTAGGATCTTTGTTAATAACAGTTTGTTCTCCCGGGAAAGGATAAATATCAGAGCCTACTTCGTTTCGCTTTACCATGATTCTTCGTTGCCGGGTTTGTCCGTTAAGATCTGTATCGGTGACTGTTAATGCCGCCGGTTTGGGAAACCATTCTCTTCCGAGTATTCCGGTCCAGAAAAAACTAGCTTCCACAGATGTTCCCAACAGTGAAGTGTCAATGCCTATTTTTACGGGTTCGTTATTTGCGTTACAAAACGATAAAGACGCTTCCCGAGTTGATCTAAGTTCCCTAGTCCATGTATCGTTGATTACTCTTTTTTGACCCTCTCTTCGTGCTGCTTCCGTGCGTCTAAAGCTCTCCGCTGTTGCCTCAGATGTCATACTCGTTCGTCTTTCCGCTCTTACCACTCTTCTTTCGGCTTGTCTTACATGTCTTGCCGCGTGCCTTTCCGATGATGTCATTTTTGTACTTAATGTATTTGTTTCTACTGCTATTGCCATAAAATCACCTCCTCAAACCATAAAAAACCGCCCTCTTCAGGCGGGTTGCTTCTTTGCAAAAAGCCAAGCCCCGCCCGTTAGGCGTTTGTAATAAAGAGCTTGACGCAAAGTAAAGATTTCATATTGTTAAATAGATTTTACTGCTCTTAGTGGAGCTTGTCAATTAGCCAACCTGTTGGGATACAACCCTATCGGAAGATAAGGTAAAGCTGGTTCCATGTTTTTTAGCACTGTCCCAATAACCTTTTTTGGCTTTTTTACCGGCTAAAGCTTGCATCCAGCTTCCGGAACTTTCGACTCTTAAGCGTGCATTTCTAAGAATGGTAAGTAAATATTCGAAAAAGCTTTCATGATATTTTCCTGCTTTTTCCGGCACTGTATCCATGGATACATCTTTAACTTCAACTTCCAATTCTTTAACGCTGTTGCTTAACTGTTTGATTTCGACCAAAATTTCTTGAATTTTAGTGCTGGTTTGAGTTTGATTTTCCTGACTTTCTTTTCTTTCAAAATGAAGTATTTCACTCTTGTAATCGTAACCTGCTTCAACATTCGCCAATCTTTCGGCGATTTTTTGTTGTTTTCTGGCCAAAATTAATTCTTGTCCTTCAGTAAGGTCACCTGACATTTCATTTTGCCCGGCCGACTCTCCACTATCTTTTCCGCTTCCTCCCAAGAGTTGTCTCCAGGCGGTGGAAATGCTTTCTTCAAAAACGTCGTCCTTAACAGTACTAACTACTCCATCCATAGTGTCTCTTAAAGCGGCTTCAATGGGGTTTTTATCAAAATATTTTGATTTTTTGCTACTCTTGCCTGTCATACTAATATCCTATATATCACAGGGCTCTTAAAAAATCAAGCGTTTTTTGCTGCCTGATTATGCCTGCCAGGAGATAGCGGTTGTTAATAAGATTTTGTCTTTCTGCGTCTGTTTTAGCCTGAGCAATCGCTTCTTCAACTTCTTTATCTTCGACTTTAATTCCTTCGGTCTCGGCGATTTTTTGCAAAACAAACTCGAGTTTAATATCGGTTTCTGCTTTTTTTTGATATTCAGCTTTTAATTGCTCAATATCTCTTCCGGTTGAGGCTAAATATTGGTCTAAAGTTAATCCTAATCTTTTTACTTCATCCAGAGTTTGCGATAAGAGTCTTTCAACTTCCTGTTCAATAATAATTTTCGGGATTTTAATATTAATGCTTTCCAAAAGCGCCTTTGAAATATCTTCAAAGCTAACAGGAGCCGGTTCTTTTCCGGGAACAATAATTTTTGATTTTGCCGTGACTTTACCAACAGCTTCTTTATATTTCCCAAGCGTAACTTGCGGCGCTTCTGCCGTAAGGGCTGTAAAGGCCCAATCCTTGCCGTCTTCAAGCTTGTCGACGTGAACTTTCGGACTTAAGACAGGATTAATCTTGTGCTCTTTCAGAGCCTCTACGTAGCCTTGTGGTAAGAGTTTCTTCAAAACATCTTCTCTAAGGTGATCCTGGTCTAAATTTTCCTCAATGAGCTTTCTTGGGGCTTTACCTTTTCTAAATCCCGGCAGCTGAGCCTCTGCGATATGCTCTTCTATAATTTCTTCTTTAGTTTTTTTAATTAATTCCCACGGCAAATTAACCGTTAATTGAATTGTTCCGTCTTCGTCTCTTTTTATAGCTGTAATCATATTTTTGTGCCCAGGGGGAGATTCGAACTCCCAAGCCTTTAAAGGGCAATAGGTCCTAAACCTATCGCGTCTGCCAGTTTCGCCACCTGGGCTCGTCGAAGCGCAACTTTATGCCTTCGTCTTCATTCCATTTAGCCTTTGGCTTTGAAGTTGGCTTCTCCTCTTCAAAAATTTTGCAAATTTTTGAACGGGCAACAGGACTGATTATACAGGATTTACCCTGTTAAATCCAGCAACGCTGGTGCAAAGCAATTTAACTGGGTTTATAGAGAAATCGAAAGAGTATCTTGAGGATCTCTCAAAGCAAACTCTTGAATTTTATCCATATAATACTCAACGTGTCCGGACCAGGCTCCGGAGGAAGCATACATAGCACCAATTTTGTCGATATTTTCTCCACCCCACTGATCCATGTATCTTTCTCTTAAACCTTGGGAGATGGTGGCAATTCCCTCATCCCAGGAGCTGAATCTAGTTACATTATCTCCGTATACTCCCCAACCCCATGCATTATAAGAAGCCGGAGGAATTTCTTTACCAAAAGTTGATTCAACACCGGAAATAGCCGCAACTAGCTTCCAATCGAGGTTATACTTGTCTGCCATTTGCACAAAATCATTGGCGTAAGGAGTAAGCGGTGAATCATATTGTTTAAGAAAGCTGGCCAAGATTTTAACACGTGAATCAAAACCTATCTGTTTTAAGTTTAGGTTTGTGAGTCTTGGGGATGAGTCTGTGGCGTTATATTGAGCGTATGCTCTTTGAGGAATAAGCATTATTGCTGCCGCAATTGCGATCAGCAAAAGTATATTCTTCATATGTTTTATGTTTATCCCCTGTCCTTCGCAAAAGCTTCAGACCGGGTTTTAACCATTAAAAAATCCTAACGTATGTATTTGGAAAGACATACCTTAGGATCTGAAAAGAATTATATCAGGCAACTATAGGTTTGTCAAGAGGTAAACTATAGGTTTATAGCCAGCTGATTCATGAATTGATTTACACCTTTTGCCCAGCTTCCATTGCTGCCAGGGGTATACATTGTCATTATTTGTTCCGGAGTTTCTAAACCATTTGCTTTATATTGCTTTGCCAAGGTTTTTGTAACCGTGTCAATTGCCTGGGTGTAATTGTCAAATTTTGTAACCTTTTTGGCGTAAATTCCAAATCCCCAACAATTATATGAGTCTTTTGGGGCTTTTTTGCAAAGGTTTGATTCCTGCATGGCGATGGCCGGAATCAGTCTAAAATCAAGTTTATATTTGTCGGCAGCTGTGATAACTTCTTGCGCATAAGGAAGAAGATCGGAATGATATCTTTTAAAGAAATTCTCTACCGCAATCAGTCTTGCATCTTGAGATACTATGTTCGTTTTGAGGGTGCCCGAGGCTACGGGAAGGGCGGCAAAAGCAACTCTTGGATTCTTACCCGAGGCAACAAGGCTATTCTTTTGAAATGTTGTAAAAGTTAAGAGAGATAACGCTAAAACCAAAACAATTGGGGTTAAAAAAGAGTATGCCATGAGCAGGAAGACCTTTCTCATTGATAATTAAGAATGGCAGATTTAGATGGTTTTGTCAAGCTAATGAGGTTAGAAAATAAAGCTTTGTGTTTATTTCTGGCTCTATATTTGTTATAGTGCTTAAAGCGTATATTTTGCAGATGATTATTGTTACAGGAACAGTAGCCTACGATTATATAATGGATTTTCCGGGTGGGTTCTCGGATCACATTATTCCCGAAGAAATCCACAAAATCAACCTTTCTTTTATCGTCAATAAATTTGCCAAACGGCGCGGCGGCACAGCCGGAAATATTTCTTATTCTTTGGCCCTTTTGACTGTTCCTCATATTTTGTTTACGGTTGCAGGAAAAGATTTTACCGAGTATCAAAAAGACTTTCAAAAATTAGGCATTAATCTTTCTAATGTCAAAATAGATAAAAATGAATACACTTCAACCGGTTTTGCGATGACGGATAAAAATGACAACCAGATTTGGGGCTATTTCTATGGAGCCTCGGATGGCATAAAAGATTTAAAGTTAAATACGGTAGTTAAAAAAGATGATTTGGTTTTAATTGGGCCGTCAGGCGCAAAAGGTTCAATGTCTTTGGTAAATCAATGCGTGGCTTTGAATACTTCTTACATGTTTGATCCGGGATTTATTTTAACTCAGGTCGTAGATCAAGACCTCGCGCTTGGCGCTCGGAACGCCAAAATTATCATCGGTAATGATTATGAAATAACCTTAATTAAGGAAAGAGTTAAAGATTGGGAGAAGTTTTTCCCCCGGAAAATGATAATTACAACGCTTGGTAAAGATGGAGCAACCATTAACGATAAAGGTAAAGTTTATAAGATAAAACCGGCGGCAATCAAAGCGGTGGTTGATCCGACTGGCGCCGGAGATGCCTGGCGATCGGGATTTTTGGCAGGACTGGAAAAGGGTTTTGATCTTCAAACATGCGGACAAATGGGTGCGGTGACAAGCGCTTACGCAATCGAGCACTATGGAACACAGGAACACACGTTCACTAAAAAAGAATTTACAGAAAGGTATAGACAAAATTACAAAGCTTTGTTAAAGTTGTAAGGATATGATTAGCAAATACGACGTTAAAGATTTAGGATTAGCCGAAAAAGGCAAGCTTAAAATTGAATGGGCGGCTCAACAGATGCAGGTGTTGGCAAGCATCAAGCAAAGATTTGAGAAAGAAAAACCGCTCAAAAATCTAACAATCGGTGCTTGTTTACATATTACCAGTGAAACTGCCAATCTTTTAATTGCTTTAAAAGCAGCTGGGGCAACGGTTGTAGCGTGCGCTTCCAATCCCCTATCAACCCAGGATAGCGTGGCTGCATCTTTAGTTAAGGATTTTGATATTCCGACTTTTGCCATTAAAGGCGAAGATAGTAAGCTTTATTACCGGCATCTAAACGCGGTTTTGGATTTTCATCCGCAGATTACTATGGATGATGGAGCGGATCTGGTTCACGAACTGCATACAAAAAGAAAAGATCAGTTGAAAGAAATTATCGGCTCGTCCGAGGAAACAACTACCGGTGTAATCAGGCTTAAGGCGATGGAAAAAGACGGCGCTTTAAAACTTCCTGTAATTGCGGTTAATGATTCGGATACAAAACATTTATTCGACAACCGATATGGAACCGGTCAATCAACGATTGACGGAGTAATCAGGGCAACGAATGTACTTTTGGCCGGAAAAACATTGGTTGTTTGCGGATATGGCTGGTGCGGACGCGGAATTGCGATGCGGGCCAAGGGAATGGGCGCAAAAGTAACCGTTACCGAAGTTGATCCGATTAAAGCTCTGGAAGCAGCCATGGATGGATTTGAGGTAATGAAAATTGAAGATGCGGCTCCATTGGGAGATATTTTTGTTTCAGCTACAGGCGATAAGCATGTAATTTCTTTGGATGTAATTAAACTCCTAAAAGACGGGGCGATTATTGCCAATTCCGGTCATTTTGATGTTGAAATTGATATGGCCGGTCTTGAGAAAACAGCCAAGACAAAAAGAAGATTAAGGGAAAGTTTAGATGAATACGTGATGCCGTCGGGTAAAAAGGTGCACGTCTTAGGCGAAGGAAGACTGGTGAATTTGGCAGCGGCCGAGGGACATCCGGCAGAGGTAATGGATATGTCGTTTGCGAATCAGGCGATGGCAGCGGAATTTTTTGTTAAAAATAAAGGTAAATTGGAAGCTAAAGTATATGTTTTGCCAAAAGAGCTTGATCAGGAAGTGGCCAGTGTTAAATTAAAAGCCATGGGGATTTCGATTGATAAATTAACCAAAGAACAAGAAGAATATCTATCCTCCTGGACCGAAGGGACGCAATAATTTTTCAAAAAGCTTAAACGCTGAAAACTTTAACTCCGGTTTTAACTGCTTGGTCGACTTTTACCGCAACTTCTTCTCCTTTTTTGCCGATTTTGACTTGTTCGTGCTCGAGTTGCATTGACGATATTGATTGTTCAAATTCTTTCTCTCCGTGGACAAATTTAACGCTGTCGCCTGTTTTAATTCCTTTACCAAGCCTAATAACGGCGACGCCTATTTTATCGTAGTAGTGAATAACTTTTCCCAAAAGAACACTTTTACTCAAAATTTTTCACCTCCTCCTAGGACCCAAAAAACAATAAATCAGTTATCCTCCTTTTTTGGAAAAAAGTCAAATTCCAGATATTAAAAGTATTGAGCTAAGAGGTTTAATTTGCTATACTCTAATGCACGCGGGCGTAGTTCACCGGTAGAACGTCTCCTTGCCAAGGAGAAGGTAGTGGGTTCGATCCCCATCGCCCGCTCAAATCTTCAAATTCTTCAGAATTTATTTAACTATCATTTTTTGTATTATGGAAACTGCAATACTTGCCGGCGGTTGTTTTTGGTGCACGGAAGCAATCTTTAAGAGATTAAAGGGCGTTGAATCGGTTACGCCAGGCTATTCGGGCGGTAATGTTCAAAACCCAAGTTATGAGCAGGTCTCCGCAGGAGATACCGGACACGCTGAAGCGATTCAAATTGAGTTTAATCCGCAAATCATACCTTATGAAAAAATTCTGGAAGTGTTTTGGCATACGCATAATCCGACTACTTTAAACCGGCAGGGAAACGATAGTGGTACGCAATACCGCTCGGCAATTTTTTATCAAACCGAAAAACAAAAAGAAATTACGGAAAAATCAAAAGCGCTTTTAGAAAAAGAAGCAATCTACCGGGATAAAATTGTCACCGAGATAGTCCCCTTCTCTAATTTTTATCCGGCAGAACATTATCATAAAGATTATTACGGTAATAATAACGAAGATCCCTATTGCACGTTTGTGATTGATCCTAAAATCCAAAAGCTAATGCAAAAATACGGAAAAGACGTCAAGGAGGAATACAAAAATGAAGCTGAATAAATTAACAGACGAGGAGCAAGCGGTTATCGTTGGAAAACAAGCCGAAGCGCCATTTTCCGGTGAATACGATGAGTTTTTCCAAAAAGGAATGTATGCCTGCCGGCAGTGTAATAATCCACTTTATTCATCGGAAGCAAAATTTCGCTCCGGCTGCGGCTGGCCCAGTTTTGATGATGAAGTTAAAAATTCAGTTAAACGCATTCCAGATCCAATTGATCCAAGAATCGCGGAAATTTTATGTAACAAGTGCGGTGGTCATTTGGGCCACGTTTTTTTAGGCGAGGGATTTACGGAGAAAGATACCCGTCATTGCGTCAATTCTCTATCGATAAAATTCGTGCCTTCTCAATAATATTGTGCCCCAGGCCTTTTTCTAATCGAACAATTCTTGCCTTGGATTGAGAAAATAATGCTTGCCTACCAAGAGCAAAAAGAGCCTGAGAACGACCTCTTTAAACAAAAGGTCACTAAATACTCCAATGCTTATTATACGAAAAAATTGAACTAAAGGAAACTAGTTTATTTTCCAAGTGGAAGTTTTACTTTTACCCCTAAGGCTCCGGCTATATTATTTATAATATATCCTCTTGGCTCAATTTTTTCCCCGCGCTCAATTCGAGCATAATAATTGACATGAATTCCGGCTTTTTTTGCAACTTCAGCTTGTGTTAGTCCTGATTTTTCCCTAGCTTCTCTAAAGATCTTGGCAATATTTTCTTGAAAATCCATCATTTGTTTACTTTCAAGGGTATTATACACCTTTTCGGGATAGTTTTGCTTTTTGCAGCAAACTTTTATTTTTGATAGAATTGGCTTGTGAAGAACAGTTTTTCTCCAAAGGATATTTCTTGGAAAGAAATACAAAAATATATTCATGAGGATATTTACCAAGATTTTTTTAAACAAATAAAACCAGAAATCTTTAAAATGGCTCTTAATGAAAAAGATAGACCAAAAGTAATTCAATCAATATTAAAGGTGTTAAAAGAAAAAGATCCTCAAAATGCTACAGAAGACTTCGCTAAAAAAGTTGCTGATAGAATGCGAGAACTAGCACGTATAGTTTTAGGAGAAAAATAGAATGGCCCGGGGGGATAATGGACGTCAGAACCTATCTAACTAACATTTTGTGATGAATATTATACCCAGAACTATGATAGCTAGAAAATGAAGAGTGAAGTTGTAAAAAGATAGATACCAATGTGAGAACAATAATAACACCCGTAAGAATCTTATTTATATTGTGAAGTTTATCTACGTGTCTTTGATCCCTTATTGCATTAATCACTAAAGCCTTAACCACCTGGTCGTTATCAACAGATGTTTTTTCTGCTAAAAGAATTAACGCTTCAATTAGCTCCTTGTCTGAAGCGGTAAAGATTTTATTATTAATGAATAGCTGTTTGATTCTTCCTTCAGTCATTCCAGGCATGAAATAATTATATCAGAAATATCCTTGAGTTCACTACATCGTGATTGTTGAATGTTGAATATCCCAATGCTAATATTGAAACATGAAAACAGACGAACAAGAGTTTTCTTTTAAAGGCCTTTTTGTGCCTTTCACGACACTAAAGGCAATACATTGGATAGTTATTATTGGTTTCATCGTTTATTTCAACAGTTTATTTAATGGGTTTGTTTGGGATGATATCGCTTATATTCTCTACAATCCACCATTGCGGTCATTTGATATTATCACTATTCTCGGAAAGAATCTTTTTAATTTAGCCGGTCAATACCGCCCAATTGCTTCATTCTATTTCACTCTAATGTTTATGCTATTTAGAGATACGGCATTTTTTTATCATTTAGCAAGCATGATTTTTCATATTATAAATAGTATCCTAGTTTTTTTTCTATTCAAAAAATTTTTAAAATTACATTTATCATTTTTCCTTACACTTATTTTTCTTACTCATCCGATGCAGGTTGAATCGGTTACTTTTGCCGCTGTTGCTGGTGATAAATTCTTTTTTTTATTTGGGCTGCTTGCGTTACTCTTATTTTTTAAAAAAAGAATAAGCATAAAAAGAGGAATCGCAATAAGTAGTCTCTTGTTATTGTCTCTTTTATCAAAAGAGACGGGCATTTTATTTCTTATATTGATATGTGCATATGGAGTTTTTTATAAAAAGGCGAACCCTTTATTGTTAACAATAATTAGTATATCAGTAGGTACTCTTTATGCAATTTTACGATTTGGTATTGGAGGTATTTATTTTATTCCGCAATCCATGATTGTTCCGATTGCGCGATTATCACTTGGCCAACGGCTAATTAACATCCCTGAAATTTTCTTGTATTATCTTAAAACGTTCTTTTTTCCATCACAACTTATTATTATGCAGTACTGGATTGTGAAAATAAAAGATTTTCAAAATTTTTACTTTCCATTATTTATAGTTTTTTTCTTCTTACTCATTTGTTTGATTACGGGAATATCGCTTTATAAGAAAAATTCTAAATTGCTTAAATTTTTTATTTTCTTTTTCGTCTGGTTTTTATTAGGATTAATAATGCATCTACAAATTTTTTCACTCGATATGACAGTTGCAGATAGGTGGTTTTATTTCCCAATTGTGGGATTAATTGGCATGATTGGCGTTGTAATACAATCACTAAATCCTAGATATTTAAATGTCAAATACTTAACTATTATTCTTTGGACATGTGCTGGTGTAGTTTTATTGACATTATCCGTACGTACAATAGTGAGAAATGTTGATTGGCATGATAATTTGACGCTTTTAACACATGACAGCAAAATACTTGATAACTATAATTTAGAGAATAACATCGGATGGGATTATCAACAAACACAAGACTGGCCTGATGCGCTTAATCATTATAAAAAGTCGGTTGCGTTATTTCCCTTTGCTGAGAATCTCAATAATCTTGCGCATACATATATAATGCTTAATGATATGGGACAAGCACGAGTGATTTTTTATAAAGTTTTAGATTCCAGCGATTATCAACCCGAAGGTTACAGCAATCAACTTGCTTTTTCAAGCTATTTCGTGTTGTATAATTATTCTCCTGAGATTGCAAAAGATTTTATCAGTAAGGCGTTAATAAAAAGTCCAAACAATGGTTACTTATGGGCAGATCTAGCAATTTGCGAGTACCGATTAGGTAACAAAAGCGATGCAATCTACTCTGCTAATAAAGCAAAAAGTTTAATTTCGGCTCCTGCAGTTATTTATTTATACAATCTTATAATTTCTGGTCGAGAAATACCAAAAAACATTAATATTACATGGCAATAATTTTGGCATATTGACAAAGTAGTAGAAATTATATAAGTTTAAGACAATAATACATGAGAATAATTGCTCGTCTCATAGGCTTCATTCTTCTTACAATTGTCTTTGGTTTCTTTACTGTTGGATCATCTTTTGCCGCCAACTATCAACTTCAGGGTTCTGTAAAAGATAATTCCGCAGTTGCTATAAGTGGAGCAACCGTAGATGTATTTAATCCGGGCACTACTACGGATGTCGTATCTCCAACCACAACAGACGGCTCAGGCAATTATGTCTTCAGCAGTGTTCCTGTGGGAACGTACGACATAAAAGTAACCCCGTCGGGTAGTGGATTTTCGTCTGCGATAGCACTTAGTCAAAATGTATCTAATAATACAACTCTTAATTTTGTTTTAGTTCCAATAGGTAGTATAACAATCAGCGGAACACTTTTTGATTCTCAAGGAAGTCCTCTTGCAAATCAACCAGTTAGCTTAAAATTGGCTGGTAATAATACGGTTGCGTCAGCTACGACAAATTCTTCAGGTAATTACTCTTTTCAA
>Ga0182027_10001292_pt1 | contig 42072 bp, 41 predicted proteins | sample 712E1DmetaG_FD_121300 | JGI IMG/M metagenome (GOLD analysis project Ga0182027, IMG submission 121300) | Permafrost microbial communities from Stordalen Mire, Sweden - 712E1D metaG (Illumina Assembly) | ecosystem: Environmental > Terrestrial > Soil > Wetlands > Permafrost | place: Sweden...
CTAAGTTCCGCCACGGGCGAAGATGGGCAACGACCACCCGCCGGCGAGCCGCCCGGCATGCTCCTAAAAGCGACTACCGAGCCTCGCGCTCCGCCATCGCCCGGTCGTATTCGCGTCCGGCGATCCGGCGCCGGTCATGCTGCGAGAGGACCCGCTTGCGCAATCGGATCGACTTCGGCGTCACCTCGACCAGTTCGTCGACCCCGATGAACTCGATCGCCGACTCCAGGGTCAGCTCGCGGGGCGGCGTCAGGCGGAGAGCCTCGTCATGGGCGTGGGTCCGCATGTTGGTCAGCTTCTTCTCCTTCGTCGCGTTGACGTCCATGTCGTCGGGACGGGAGTTCTCGCCGATGATCATGCCCTCGTAGACGTCCGCGCCGACGCCGACGAACAGCTCGGAGCGCTCCTGGATGTTGAAGAGCGCGTAGGCGTTCGAGACTCCCGGCCGATCGGCCACGATCACGCCCGTCGTACGGTGGGTCACCTCGCCGGCCCACGGCCCGTAGCCCTCGCCGATCTGGTGCATCAGGGCCGTGCCCCTGGTTTCGGTCAGGAGCTGGCCCCGGAAACCGATCAACCCGCGAACCGGAATGACGTACTCCATCCGGACGCGTCCGTCGGCGTCGGTGCTCATCTGCTCGAGGCGCGCCTTGCGATCGGCGAGCGCCGCCTGCACGGGCCCGATGAAGTCGGGCGGGATGTCCACGGTGATGCGCTCGTATGGCTCCTGGGTCTCACCGCCGATCTCGCGGAGGATGACCTCTGGCCGGCTGGCCTGCAGTTCGTAGCCCTCGCGGCGCATCTGCTCGATCAGGATGGCCAGCTGCAGCTCGCCGCGGCCGCGGACCTCGTACGTGTCGGCGGATTCCGTAGGCGAGAACTCGATCGAGACGTTGCCCAGAACCTCGCGCTCGAGACGCTGGCGGATGTGGCGGCTGGTGACGTAGCGTCCTGCGCGGCCGGAGAGGGGCGACGTGTTGGCCCCAAACGTCATGTGGAGCGTGGGTGCGTCCATGTCCAGGCGCGGCATCGGCCGCGGATCGCCCGGATCGGTGAGCGTGTCGCCGATGGTGACGTCCGGGATGCCGGCGACTGCCACTATGTCGCCCGCGCTCGCCCGGTCGATGTCGACGCGCTCGATCCCATGGGCGGTGGTGAGGCTCGTGACTGTGCCGGTCAGCGTGACCGTCCGCCCGGGCTCGACCGTGCCGGCCGTATCCTCGGCCTCCTCGCGAACAATGACAATCTTCTGGCCCATCTTGATCGTGCCGTTCCAGATTCGCCCGATCGCCATCCGGCCCACGTAGTCGTTCGCCGAAAGATTCGTGACGAGCAACTGCAATGGGTGGTCCGGTACGTACCGCGGCGCCGGCGTGTGCTGAATCAGCAGCTCGAAGAGCGGCCGCAGATCCGTCCCTGGCTCGTCGATGCGCAGCGTCGCCGTGCCCGTCTTGGCATTTGTGTAGACGACGGGGAAGTCGATTTGAGTGGCATCCGCGCCGAGGTCCATGAACAGCTCGTAGACCGCGTCGAGCACCTCCGCCGAGCGCGCGTCCGAGCGGTCGATCTTGTTGATCGCCACGACCACCGGCAGGTTGTGCGACATCGCCTTCTGGAGCACGTAGCGCGTCTGCGGCAGGGGCCCCTCGGCCGCGTCGACCAGCAGCAGGACGGAATCGACCATGTTGAGGCTTCGCTCGACCTCTCCGCCGAAGTCGGCGTGGCCGGGCGTGTCGACGATGTTCAGGCGAATCCCGTCGTAGTCGACCGCAGTCTGCTTGGCGAGGATGGTGATCCCCTTCTCACGCTCCAGGTCGTTGGAGTCCATGACCCGCTCCATCACGATCTGGTTGGCGCGGAAGGCCCCGGCCTGGCGAAGCATGGCGTCGACGAGGGTGGTCTTACCGTGGTCGACGTGAGCGACGATGGCCAGATTCCGGACATCGGATCGCGTGGCCGAGCCAGGGCTCGCGGGCGTGCCGGAACTGCGTGAGTCACTCATGGGCGGCGGAATTGTCGCACAGTCCCAGGAGAACGGCCGCCCCTGGCCTCGATTAGCGCCAGCGTCGACAGGCGCTACACTCGGCCAAGGAGATAGCCCATGACCGTTGCCGCCGTCGTCATTGTCCCGGAGCCGTCGGCCGCCCTCGCCCCGGCCGACGGGGAACCCGCTCTTCGCCGCCTGGCCCAGGCCGCGTGGTCAGGAGGCGCCCTCCCCACGGTGGTCGTCGTCCCGGAGGTTACCGAAGACCTGCGTCGCGCGGCCGCCGGTGTCGGCGTTACCCTGACCAGGCCCGGGCCGGACGAGCCGCGCGGCATCGGCTGGTTCGTGCACGGGATGCGGACCGCCGTCGCCGGCGTGGCAGAGACATCGGCCGCGCTGCTGTGGCCTTTCAAGTTCGTGTGGGTCGATCCGGAGACCGTCACCTCACTCGTGGAGGCGCATGGGGCCACTCCAGACGCGATCGTTCGGGCGGCCTACGGCGGGCAGCCCGGCTTCCCGATGCTTTTCCCCGTGGCCCTGGTCGACCGTTTGGCCGCCCTGTCCGGACTCCAGGCCGAAGAAGCGGTCCAATCGCTCGCGGCCGCAGCCGTTGCCATTCGCCAGATCGAGCTGGGCGACCCGGGGATCGTCCACGACATATCAACGTCCCGCGCCGATCTGCCCCGCTACCAGGGCCCGCCCGAGCCGGCGAGCGCGCCGCCCACGGATTGGAGCTCCGCGCTCCCGGCGCAAGCCGGCGACCCGCCTCGGTAGCTCGTGCCGGCCGAGCACCTCGGACAGCGGATCGCCGCTGGCCTTTGGATCGCGGCGCCGGCTACTTCATCGTCGGCGTGGGGATAGGCATTACTACGCCCTCATTCGAGAACGTGTACGTCGTCGAGATGTTGAGCAGGTTGGTCCCGTCGCTGGCGTCCGTCCACGCCCTGAAGGTGGCGTAGACCGGCGAGCCGTCACCGGCGACCCAAAGCACGAGCTGGGTGTGCTGGGGGCTGATGTCCAGGGTGGCAACGTCCAGGCCGCTCAATTTGCCGGAGTCCGGAGTCCACCAGGGCGTGCTCTCCAGCTTGTCGGCCTGTACCCCATTCACCTCGTCGGGGCCATCGTATTGGAGCATTCGAGGTTCGGTGAGCGAAAACAGCGGGCTCAGGACCACGAAAGGAGAAACCGTACCCTGGGCCTTCCACGTTCCGGTGGGCTCTCGCCGCAGGTAGTACGTTCCGTCGACCAGACGCCAGTCATAGGTGACTCCGCCAGTGGTGTCCGTGCCCGATTCATTGCCGCCCGCGCAATCGACCTCCATGTTCACGTTCATCGATACCGAACGACCGTTTACGCGGGCATTGACCGATACGGTCGTCCGGATCGAGACGTGTATGTTCAGGTCGGGATCGGCGAGCTCCTGGAGCGTCTTGGTTACGATCGGTGGCAGGGTGGGCACAGGAGTCGGCGTCGGCGGCTTGGCCACGACGATGTCCTGGCGCGGCGTCGGCGCCGGATTGTCGAAGGCGCCCATCGCGACCAACCCACCCACAGCCAGCGCGGTGATGACCAGGACCACGCCAATCGCGAGCAGAAAGCCCAGCCCCGACCGATTGGCCGGCGGGATCGATGGCGGCACGTCCGGCGACGGGGCAAACTCCGAGCCCATGTACTTCTCCGCGTACGAACCGGGCTGGGCCTCCGGTGCATCGGGGGACGGGACGTAGGCCGCTCCGCACCTCGAGCAGTTGGGAAGCCCCGCCTCGAAAACGCCGTGGCAGCGCCGGCAGCGAACGTATCTCTGATCCGTCTCTGATTCCAAACTCCGCCCTCTCCTTCTCCGGCCGCGCGGCCGCGCGGCCGCGTCCGAGTGTTCGTGTCCTAGCGGCCGCCGATTTGCTGCGAGCTAACACCCTCAAACCGCAGGCCGAGCTCAGCGTACTGCTCCGGATCGGGCTGTGAAGGGGCTTCCAGCATCAAGTCGGTCCCGGACTGGGTCTTCGGGAAGGCCATGACCTCACGAATGTTGGTCTGATTCGAGAAGAGAGCGGCCCAGCGGTCGATGCCCATGGCGATCCCGCCGTGCGGCGGCGCACCGTAGTCGAAGGCCTCCAGGATCCCACCGAACAGGTCGTGCATCTTCTCGAGCGAGTAGCCCTGCAGCGCGAAGCTGCGCTGCAGCAGCTCGCGCCTGTGGATCCGAACCGACCCGCCGCCGAGCTCCCAGCCGTTGAGGGCGATGTCGTACTGCATCGCCCGCGCCCGACCGGCCGGATCCCCGCGCGACGGCCTGTACGGATCGCCGGACGCGGTGACGAGAAGCCCCTCGTCGTCGGGCAAGACCCCGCTGAATGGATTGTGAGTGGCGTCCCAGCGTCCTCGCTCGGAATCCCACTGGTACATCGGGAAGTGGTACACCCAGCAGTAGGCCAGGACGTTCGGGTCGGCCAGGCTGAGACGCTGGCCCAGCTCCTGGCGCAGGCGGCCGAGCACGTCGGCCACGATCTCATGGTTCGCGTTGGCGACGATGAGGACCAGGTCGCCCGGCCCGGCCGCCGCGGCCGAAATCACCGCCGCGATCCGCTCCTCGCCCAGGAACTTCGCGATCGGCGAGTGCGCCGCGCCGTCGGCATCCACCGAGACATGGGCCAGGCCCCCGGCCCCGTACAGGCGCGCAAACTGCACCAGCTCATCGATCTGTGAGCGGCTGGCATCGGCCATGCCCGGGGCCGCGATCGCTTTGACGCGCCCTCCGGCGGCGAGGGCCTCGTCAAAGACGTGGAAGCCCGTGCTCCCCTCTCCCAGCGCCGGCGCGAGATCCACCAGCTCCATGCCGAACCGAAGGTCGGGCTTGTCGGAGCCGAAACGTTCGAGCGCCTCGGCATAGTCGATCCGGGGAAACGGCAGCTGCTGGATCGGCCGATCCGGCACGACCTTGCGGCTGACCTCGACGATCATTGCCTCGACGAAGTCCATCACCCGCTGTTCGGTGACGAAGCTCATCTCCAAGTCAAGCTGGGTGAACTCGAGCTGGCGATCGCCGCGCAAGTCCTCGTCGCGGAAGCAGCGGGCGATCTGGAAGTAGCGGTCCATGCCGGCGACCATCAACAGCTGCTTGAGCTGCTGCGGGCTCTGGGGCAGCGCGTACACGGTGCCGGGCTGAAGCCGGCTGGGGACGATGAAATCGCGCGCACCCTCGGGCGTGGACTTGAGCAGGATCGGCGTCTCAACCTCGACGAAGCCGGCCCGGTAGTGGGCCTCGCGGATGGCGTGGACAAGCTCCGAGCGCAGCATCAGCCGCTCGAGCATCGGCCGCCGCCGAATGTCGAGGTATCGATACTTCAGCCGCAGGCTCTCGTCGACCGGCGCGTCGGGCTCGTTGATGTAGAAGGGTGGGGTCTCCGCCTCGCTCAGGATCTCGACCGATTGGGCCTGAACTTCGATCTCGCCGGTTGCCAGCTTCGCGTTCTCCATCCCGGCCAGCCTGTGAGCGACCGCGCCTCGGATCTCGAGTACGAACTCGTTGCGGACCCTCGCGGCCACCGAAGCGGCCTGAGGTGTCTCCGCCTGGTTGACAACCACCTGGGTGATGCCGTAGCGATCGCGCAGGTCCAGGAAGATGAGCTGGCCGTGGTCCCGGCGTCGATGGACCCAGCCGGCTATTCGCACTTCGCGCCCGGCGTCGCCAGCGCGCAGCTCGCCGCACGTCACGTCGCGATACGGCGTAGTCAGGCTGAAGGCTGCTTCGGGCGAGGTCGAGGACGGCGTGGGCTCACTCATGCCGCGCATCGTACCGGAACGGAGGCGGTATCTTCCGGCCTCGGTTGACTAGCTTGGGCCGGGCATTCCAGTCGGCAGTCCGGTCGGGCATGCGAAGTTGCCCGAGGTATCGATCCACTGGAAGCTCGCGACCAGGTCTTCGGCTCGAGTCAGCTGGCTCGAGCTGCTCGTGTGTACTTCAACGAAGATGTTGTCGGGCTGGCCGAACTCGTTTCCGGGGAGTCGGATCTCCCACGTCGTCATCGTCCCGTCGACAGTCTTGCGCACGGCAAGGTCGCCGAAAGTGGCGTTGGCCTGCGTGTCGCCGCGGCACGGCACCATGGGCCCGCCCCACCACCGGTATACCTTCACGAGAATCCCACCGCGCGAGACGTCGAATGTGTCGGGGCCGCACGTCATTGAATTGGCCGTGTAAACACATCCTTCTCGCCAGGTGCCGTTGCCGAGCACCGCCAGCACGTATTCCACGCCACCGCTGGAGAACCCCCCTGCGAGGACCGGCCAGTCGGCAGGGTAGTCGAAGGACAGCTCGCCGTTGTCGAAGTGGCCAGGGGTCCCCGGGATCGAGGGTCCCGCCGAGGGAGAAGCCCCTCCACCTTCGGGCGCACCCCGAGACCACGCGGCGAACGCCACGGTGCCCACGACTATCACGACCAGCGTCGCGGCGATGCCGACCGGGAGACGACGCCCGATCGATCGTCGATTCGGCACGCTCGCCACCCACGCGGCCGCATCCACTCGCAAAGGCCATTCCTCACTCGTGGCGCGGAGCGCAAGCCGCAGCCCGGCGGCGGCACGCTCTTCTCGGGCCTTGAGGACCGGCTCATCGTCGGACATCGTCTTCTCCCATCGCCGCCGCCAGACGGCCGAGCGCCCGGTGGAGCCTCGACTTCGCCGTGCCTAGCGGAATCCCGAGAGCCGCGGCGACGTCCGGCACCGCGAGGTCGGCACCGAATCGCAAGCCGAGCAGAGCTCGATCCTCGCTGGACAGGTGATGCAACGCAGCCATTACGGTCGCCCGGTATGCCCAACCCGAGCTCGGATCGTGCCCGGCCTCGCCCTCGGCAGATTCCAGGCTGACCTCACGCAGGCGGGTACGCCCCTGTCGGCCCGCGCGATCGAATGCCTGTCGAACGGCGATTCGACGAAACCAGGCCGGCCAGCTGTCGGCCTCCCGCAGACCCCGAAGCTGACGCCAGGCTCGCATCGACGCATCCTGCATCACCTCCTGCGCATCCTCGGGGGAGCGGACGATCGCCAGAACGGCGCGATAGGTGCGCGGAGCTTCCGCTTCGACTAGCCGAGCGAAGGCGACCTCGTCGCCACGCCGGGCCGCGAGCACCAGCTCCAGCTCCACCGCTCCCTCCATTGGCCTGTCACCACCTATGACCGTCCGCACGGGCGATTCGTTCCCGGAGGCCCTGCCGCGGCCTTCCAGGCGCTTCAGCTACCCGTGATGATGGCTCTTCGCCGCCCGGGCCAATTCGCGGGCGAGTTCCCCGAGCGGCACCAGCCGCTGCGTGCCGGCCTCGAGGTCCTTGAGCTGGACGTGCCCCTCGTTGAGCTCGTCGCCGATGATCACCGCAAAGTGGGCGTGGTCGCGCGACGCCGTCTCGAGCTGCCGACCCAGCTTGCGCTGCGCCAGCTCCGCCCGAACGCACAGCCCCTCGGCGCGAAGCAGGCTGGCCACCCGCAGGCGCGCGATCGTGTCGGCCGGATCAGCCCCGACGACGCCCGCCAGCGGCGGAGCCATGGCCGCGGCCATGGCCCGCGTCTCGTCGAGCGCCAGCAGGACGCGGTCCAGGCCGAGGGCAAAGCCGATACCGGGCGTTGGCCGGCCGCCCAGCAACTCGACCAGGCCGTCGTATCGGCCGCCGCCACCCAGGGCCTGCTGTTGCCCCTCGGCGCCGCGGCGGTAGTACTCGAAGGTCGTCCGGGTGTAGTAGTCCAGGCCGCGCACGAGCGTCGGCTCCACGCGATAGGGCACGCCGATCGCCTCCAGGTGGGCCCTCACGGCGGCGAAATGGGCCGCGCAGGCTTCGCACAGGCAGTCGCCGATCCTGGGCGCGGCCGCCACCAGGGCCGCCATCGCCGCATCCTTCGAATCCAGCAGGCGAAGCGGGTTCGCGTCCAGCCGTCGCCGCTCGAGTTCGGGCAACTCCGCCTCGTGGCGCCGGAAGTAGGCCGTCAGCTGCGCCAGGTAAGCCGGCCGGCAGGCCCCGTCGCCGATCGAGTTCAGCAGAACCTGCACGTCGGGCACGCCCGCCTCCACGTAGAAGCGGTAGCCCATCTCGATCATCTCGGCGTCCACAGCCGGCCCCGGATCGCCGATCGCCTCCGCGTCCCACTGCCAGAACTGACGGTAGCGGCCGGCCTGCGGCCGGTCGTAGCGGAACATCGGACCGACGACGGTCAGCTTCACCGGCTGCGGCCACGTCTGCATGCCGTGCTGCACGAACGCCCTGACGATCCCGGCCGTGGCCTCGGGCCGGAGCGCCCACGCCTCCGCCTCCTCGGTTCGAGGCGCGAGCCGGAACAACTCCTTCTCGACGACGTCGGTCACTTCGCCGATCCCGCGCTCGAAGACGGCCGTCTGCTCGAACATCGGGATCTCCATCTCGCGATAGCCGTAGCGGCCGGCCAGCGAGCGGGCGATTCCCTCGAGTCGATTCAGTCCCGAGCTGACATCGGGGAGCAGGTCGCGGGTGCCCCTGGGGGCTCGAAATGACGGCATGGCCGAAGTCTAGCGGCTGGGCGGCGCTTCCAACCGGCAGACGAGGACGTGGGCGGCGCGAGGGTCCGGGCCCCGGCCTGAGCCCCCGCGGACACTCCGTCAGGCGACGACGTTGCCCGTGTCCTGCGAAATGGCAGCCTCGATACAGGAGAGGAAGCGGCGGGCGGCCAGGACCACGGCCCGCTTGGTGATGCCCCCATCGACGGGAATGTAGTAGTCGAGGAAGAACCGGCCGTCACCCATGACCGAGGCCCGGATGAGCTTGACCTGGTCGTTGACCCGATTCACGTACTCCAGCTTGGCAGCCGGCTGGGCGCTGGCGTTGACGCCGAAGATGGCGTAGATGGCGATCATCTTGCCGTCGGGATCCGGGCGCAGGAAGCAGCTGTACTTGTCTTTAATCCGTACGTCGCCATCGCTGTCGATCGACGTCTCCATGTAGGCGTCATCGAACAGCTGCTTGAGCGAGGTCGAACTCACTTCCTCGGGACGAATGAGCTCGTCGGGCACATAAGCCTCCTGCCGGCTGGATCGCCCGGGGTCCATCGCCCTGAGCGACGGCTCGAGACAGACGTGGGACCGGTTGGCCGACTATAGCTGACCGCCGGTTCACCGCGTCAAGTGCAGGCAGGATCCCGGTTCAGCCTTCGGCCGGCGACCGAAACTGCCGCAGCGCCTCCAGCCGCGGATCGATGTCCGCATCGGGGTGATCGTGCGGACCGCTGCCCAGCTCCTGCCCGCAGACCACACACAGCCCCGGGCAGTCCTCCCGGCAGAGCGGCGCGATCGGCTCGGCCAGAAGAATCGCTTCGCGGACCTCCTCCTCGAGCTGGAGCTCGTGGTGGTCCGTGAGCCGCAGAACGTCCGGCTCGGCCGATGTGTCGAGCGGGAGGCCGCTCGCCAGGTCGATGGTCGGCAGAGCCTCTTCCTCGATCTCCAGCTCGAGGGGGTAGTCGATCTCGCGCAGGCAGCGGCTGCACTCCTGTTCGATCGACGTGGCGAGCGTGCCCCTGACCAGCAGCCCGCGGTTCGTGCGGGTCAGACGCAGCTGCCCAACCACGCCGCTGCCCTGGCGCAGGTCGGGCCCGAGGTTCAACGGCGGCGAGCCGACATCGAGATCGCGGATCGACCCGACCGGCTCGCCTAGCAGGCCGGCCACGTTGAAGGTCAGCGCCTCAGCGACTGATTGGCTCTTCTGCGCCTGCCGACTCTTCGTATTCATCGAGCGCCCCTTCTCCATCGGTGTCGTCCGCGACCGCGGGGACGGCGCGCCTCTCATCGAGCAGGTCCAACCCCAGCCTGATGCTCTTGAGGGTCCTCATGACTTCGACTTCGAGCTTGGAGAGCACCTCGGCGGCGTAGTCGTCTGCGCCGCGGCGCACGACGTCCGCCTCGGATCTGGCCTGGCGCACGATTTCCAGGCTCATCTCCTCGGCCTGACGCGTCAGCTCACGTTCCTCGATCAGATACGTTGCCTGCTCCTGGGCGCGGGCGAGGATCTGCTCCGCTTCCTCGCGCGCCTGCTCGAGCAGCCGATCCACCTCCGAGTTGACCCGCTTGGCGGTCTTGATCTCTTCGGGGATCGTCATCCGGAGCTGATCGATCAGGTCCAGCGCGTACGCCTGATCAACCATGACGCTGCTGGTGAAGGGAAGCTTCCGGCCGTCCGCCAGCAGCGACTCGAGTCGCTCGACGAGGTGGATGATGTCGATCGGACTGGCCCTCCTGGGGCGAGGTTTCGGGCTGCCGGTTTCGTCGATTATAGACTCGGGATTCGCGCCGCCAGGCGCCTTGCGACCGCCGGGGGCACCATCTGAGTCACATCGCCACCGAAAGTGGCGATCTCCTTGACCAGGCTGGAGCTCAGGTAGCTGTGTTCGAGGGCGCTCATGAAGAACACGGTGTCGACCTCGGGGTCCAGCTTGCGATTCATGTGGGCCATCTGCAACTCGGACTCGAAGTCCGAGATGGCACGCAGCCCGCGCACGACGAAGTTGGCGCCGCGCCTGCGACAGAACTCGACCGTCAGCCCGTCAAACGACTCGACGTCGATGCGGGCGGCGACATCGGCCGGACAGCACTCGTCGACGGCTTCGCGGATGACCGCCAGGCGGACGTCGGTCGGGAAGATCGGCTCCGACTTGCGAGGATTGACCAGGACGGCGAACACGACCCGGTCGAAGACGGCGGCCGCGCGGGCGACGACATCGAGGTGGCCGTTCGTCATCGGGTCGAACGAGCCCGGGTAAACGGCGATCTTCACCTGCCTGCCTCCTCCGCCTCGGCGGCGGGCCGATCCGGGGTAACGGCGACCGACTCTTCCGCGACCGGCGGCTCGGCGCCCGTCCGACGGTAGAACGTCAGGGCGGTCTCTCCAAACCGTCTGGTTCGGACCGATGCTAGCAGCCCCAGGGCCGGCGGTGGAGGGGTCCGCCAGAAGTGCTTGGCCACAACCCACGCCGAGGCGGTGAGCAGCGGAGCCGGCGGGGCGGCCAATCGAGCCATAGCCGACTCAAGAAGCTTGAACTCGGCGTACGGCGGGTCGACGAGGACGAGGTCGAATGGGCCGTCGGCGGCGGCTCGAGCGCCAAGGTATGTGAGCACGTCGGCGCGGGCGACGTGCCCGCGGTCGGCGAGATGAGTCTTCGTCAGGTTGTCGCCGATGACGCGGCCGGCGATGGCGTCGCGTTCCACGAAGACAGCGTGGGCCGCTCCCCGTGACAGGGCTTCGATGCCGCCGGCGCCCGAGCCGGCGAACAGGTCGAGAACCCGTGCGCCCGGCAGATCCGGCTCCAGGATCGCGAAGAGGGTCTCCTTCACTCGATCGGCGAGGGGCCTGGTGCCCTCGCCCGGCGCCGTCAGCCGGGTGCCCCTGGCGGTCCCGGCGATGACCCTTCCAGCCTCGCTCATTCGGACGCCTCCGGCGCCGCCGCGGCGGCGCCCATCTCGGCCGCGTCCGCGACTTCCGCCAGCACCTCGCCCGCGCCCACCCGGGCAAGCCAGCCGTTCCGAAGCTCCGTCGCGAGGGCGTCATGGCCCGCCAGCAGCGCGCCTCGCTCGTCGAGCAGCCGCTCGGCCATGGCCCGCGCCTGGGCAGCGCGCTCACGGTCCTCCTTGTTCCGCAGCGACGCGATCCGCAGGGTAGGCAGTCCACTCTGGTGCAGGCCCAGCAGCTCGCCCTCGCGGCGCAGCTCCAGGTCGAGCTCGGCCAGCACGAAGCCGTCGTTGGTGGTTGCGAGCGCGTCGAGGCGCGCCTTCGCAGTCTCGTCGTTCGAGTCCGAGACGAGGATGCAGTAGGCCTGGGCCTCTCCCCGGCCCACGCGGCCGCGCAGCTGGTGGAGCTGGGCCAGGCCGAAGCGATCGGCGTCGAGGATCACCATGACCGTGGCCTCGGGCACGTCCACCCCGACCTCCAGCACCGTGGTGCCCACGAGCACGTCGAGCTCGCCGCGGCGGAAGAGGTCCATCGTGGCGTCGCGATCGGCTGCCTTCATCTGCCCGTGCACGACGCCGACCCGCGGCGCCGGCTGGGCGGGGACGCTCATTCGCGCGGCGGCCTCCGCGAGCTGGGCCGGCAGCGCCGCGGCGACCTCGTCGGCGGAGCGAGCGGCCGACTCCTCGTCCTCCTCGATGAGCGGCACGACTACGAAAGCCCGGTGCTCGTCGCGGACCTCGCGAACGATGAGCTGGTAGGTGCCTCTGGGCGGATCCGCCGCCGTCCCGGCCAGCTCCTCGGTGTGGCGAATGCCGGTCCTGACCTTGAGGCGGCCGGCCGGCGGGGTCCGCAGATCCGACACGTCCAGGTCGGCCAGCACGATCTGACCCAGGGTTCGCGGGATCGGCGTGGCGGTCATAAGCAGGACATGTGGCGAGCGGCCCTTGGTGGCGAGCGCCTCGCGCTGCGCGACGCCGAAGCGGTGCTGCTCGTCGACCACGGCCAGCGCCAGATCGGCGAACTGGACCGCTTCCTGCACGAGCGCGTGCGTGCCCACGACTACCCGGCCGCTCGTGAGGCCGAGCAGGCCGCCGCCGGCGGGCGGCGCGGCCAGCACCTTGAGCGCCTCGCGCCGCTCACCAGCGGGGAGCGACCCGGTCAGCAGCGTCACTCCGTGGCCGAGCGGCTCGACGAGCCGGCGCAGCGCCACAGCGTGCTGGCGGGCGAGCAGGTCCGTCGGCGCGAGCAGCGCGCCCTGGCGCCCCGCGTCGGCGACGAAGGCCAGCGCCAGCGCCGCGACCGCGGTCTTGCCGGATCCCACGTCGCCCTGGAGAAGCCGCATCATCGGCCGCGCCTGGCCCAGGTCGGAGACGATCGCCTCCACTGCCGCCGCCTGGTCCGGCGTCAGGCGAGCAGGATCGGCGGCACCCATTCGAGCGTGGACTTGCTCCGTCAGGGCCGCCTCCACCGCCTCGATCGCCTCGAGCACACGAGCCGGCGGGACGGCCACGGGTTCGCCGACGGCGACCCTCCGCTGCCGGTCGCGGGCGACCATGCCGATCTGCAACGCCAGGAGCTCGTCGAACCCGAGACGGCGCAGGGCGGCATCGCGCCGCCCGAAGTCATCCGGATAGTGGGCGCTTTCCAGGGCCGCCGAGATCGGCATCGCGCTCGGTTGGCCCGCGGAGCCGGCTGCAACCGCGGCGCCGGCATCGGCCACCGCCAGGGCCTCGGCCGGCAGATACTCCGAATATGTGGCGCCGACCGCGTCAAGAGCCTGCCGGATCGCCCGCCGGAGAGTGGCCGCCGTCAGCCCCGCCGTGAGCTTGTATACGGGCACGATTCGGCCCGCGTGCAGGAGAGCCGAGCCGTCGTCGAGCTGGAACTCGGGGTTGTCGAAGCTGGTCTTGAAACCGCGGCGGCGGATCTTGCCGCTGATCACGATCCACTGCCCCTCGCGCAGCCGGTTGGCGATGAAGCGCCGCCCGAACCACGTGGCCTCGGCTTCGCCCGTGTCGTCGCCCAGATAGACCGTCGTCCGCTCGACATGCCGGCGGAATGTCGGCGCGACGCGGATCCCGCGAACCTGCAGCCTGGCGCTGGCCGGCTCGCCGTCGGCCACCCAGGCCAGCTCCCGCGCGGTGCTCAGGGCCCGCAGGTCGTCGTAGCGGGGGCAAATGGAAGAGCAGGTCGCGGACCGTGTAGATGCCGAGCCTCGAGCCAACCCGCCGCAGCGCCGTCGCGCCCGCGAAGCCGCTCTCCCCAATCTTCGTGGCGGGGCCGACGGGAGCGCGCGCTACGGTGACTTTCGAAGTACCGGCACGCGACGTCGAACGCCCGGGCCCCCGCGTCGCCACCGCCTTACTCCGCCGCGATCAGGTACCGGTAGTGGGGCTGCCCACCATGGATCACCTCCACCTCCACGCCGGGACGCGACTCCCCGATCCGGCCGGCCACGGTTTCGGCTTCCACGAGGTCTGCCCCATCGCCGTAGTAGACCGTCACCAGCTCGAAGCCGGGCTCCAGGGCGCGCAGAGCGGCGAGGATCGCCTTCATTCGATCGCTGTTCACGGCCAGCAGGCCGTCGTCGGGGTCGAGCACGATCGTCTGCCCCATGCGGACCTTTCGGCCCCCGATCATGGCGTCGCGGACGGCTTCGGTGACCTGCAGCGTCTGCACCGCCCGACCGGCCAGGGTCATGACCTCTGCATTGGCGGTGGCATCGCGATCGGGATCGAGCGCTAGAAGGGCCGCGAAGCCTTCGGCGGCGTTTCGGGTGGGCACGACTCGCACCCTGCGTGTGCTCATCTCGGAGGCCTGGCGCGCTGCCAGGACGACGTTGGGGTTGTTGGGCAGCAGCAGGATCTCGTCCGCGGCTATCTTCTCGACGGCGTCGAGCAGCTCGCCGGTTGACGGGTTGTTCGTCTGGCCGCCGTGTACGACCGCGGCGACGCCGTACGAGTCGAAGATGCGCGCCAGCCCGTCGCCGGCGGCTACGGCCACTACGGCCAGTGGCACCGTCGCCTCGAGCGCGGCCCCGTTGCCCGTCCCATTGGAGCCGTTCAGTCCACCCGGGGCCGCCTCCATCTCGGCGCCGTATGTCTCGAGGTCGACATGCGGCCGAGCCTCGTGATGGCCGCCGCGCCCGTGGCCGGCGCCACCGGTACTGCCGGCACCGTGAGGCTCGGGCCCGTCCGCGGCCCCGACCTGCGCCAGGAGCTGATCGACCCTCAGCTCAGTCTCCCTATGGTCGCGGACTTCCTGGCTCTGTGAGTCGAGGTTCTCGACGGTGATGCGCGTGAGCGAACCCATCGACAGCCCGAGCGCGATGACGTGATCCGGTCGGTCGTTGTGAACGTGCACCTTCACCGCCCGACCGTCGCCCGCCACCAAAACTGAGTCGCCCATTCGCTCCAGGTCGGCCCGCAGGCGGTCCAGTTCCAGTGGCTTGTCCCGGGTGTGGAGCAGGAACATCGTCTCGTAGCCGAATTCAGCTGCGGCCGGGACAGCCGGCCTGGTGGTCCGCTTGTGCGCCGCGGCCCTCTCGGCCGCCGGAGCCGGGGCCGGGTTGTGGGCGACGATGTACTGGAGCGCGCCCTGGAGCAGCCGCAGCAGGCCCTGCCCGCCCGCGTCGACCACGCCGGCATCCCGCAGGATCGGCAGCATCGACGGCGTCTTCGCGACGGCTCCCTCGGCCCCACGGACCGCCGCGATCAGGACCGATTCGAGATCGCCGCCCTCTTCGGCCACGACCACGGCAGCTGCCGAAGCTTCCCTGACAACCGTGAGAATCGTTCCTTCGACCGGCTTGACGACGGCCTTGTAGGCGGTCGCCGTCCCCTGTGTCAGCGACCGCGCAAGGTCCGCGCCGTCGAAGCGCTCCTTCCCGCCCAGCCCCTCGGCCATGCCCCGGAAGATCTGCGAAGCGATGACGCCGGAGTTGCCTCGGGCACCCATGAGGGCCCCGAAGCTGATTGCCGTGGCCACGCGATCGGCGGACGGTTCGGCCACTCCCTCCGCCTCCGCCAAGGCCGCGCGGACCGTGGCCAGCATGTTGCTGCCAGTGTCGCCGTCGGGCACAGGGAAGACGTTCAGGGCATTCACCTCGTCGACATGCTCGGCGAGGTTGTCGACGGCCGCTCGGAAGGCCGCGAGGAGACCGGCTCCGTCACCGGCGCGGCGCGTCATCGGGAAGCTCGGTAGATCATCTGGTCCTGCGTCGTCTCGGAGCCGTCTGTCCCTCGGCCGGTGTCTTGTGGGCCTGGTCCGCGCCGGGCAGCTCCTGGGCGGCATCCCGTGCCGGTTCGTCCAGCTCGCTCGACTCCCGTCCGATCGCCGCGGCACGCTCCACGGCGGCAGGCTGGTATCCAAGGCCGTCGACGTGGATCGTCATGCTGGCAATTTCCACCCCGGCCAGGCTGCGAAGCGAGTAGCGCACGGCCGAATCGACCTGGCGCGCGACCTCGGCGACCGGCACCCCGAAGGCCACCTTTATGTACAGGTCGAGGCTCAGGCCGCCTTCGGTCGCGAGCTCGATCCCGGGTCGATCGAGGCCGATCCAGCGAGAGAGCCGACGTGCGAACGACGGGTCGCTAAAGCCGGTCACGCCATAGCTGCTCTGAACGGCCGTTCGGACGATGTCGACGATGGCGCGGCGCGTTACGATCGATCTGCCGGCCACCGAGCGCTCGGGCATATGGGTGCGACTCCCAGCCTGGGGGACGGAAACGGTGTGCTATCATACCGCCCCGGTCGGCCCCAGTCGGGGTCGCTCCTTGATCCACGAACCCGAGAGGACCTAATGGCTCGCTCCTGTGCCGTCTGCGGGAAGGTCTCCATGGACGGCTTCAACCCGCAGTCGTCCGGAATGAACCGGGTCCGCGCCCACAGGCGCTTCCGCCCGAACCTCCAGCAGACCACCATCGAGCAGAACGGCAAGATGGTGAAGACCCTGGTCTGCACCCGCTGCCAGCGCACCCTTTCGCGCGGCGCCCGGTAGGCCCACGCCGGCCCGCTGCGGCCGGCCATACGCGACTCACCCGGCGTCGAGCCCCAGGCTCGGCGCCGATCATGTTCGTGGGTACTTAGCCCGCTCTCACCGCGACCGGAGCAGGGGAACCCGTCGCTCCGGCAGCCGCCCAGGCACCGGCCCCCAGGCCCAGGCCGCAACGGACCCATGGCCCTTCACTCTCGCTTGAGTGACGATCGAGGCTGGCTCACCCTTGACGAGTGGCAGCCCGACAACGAGCATCGCGATGAGATGCGACCCGCCCCGTTCTACTCAACCGACCTGAACACGCAGACCTACGACCTCGGCGTCGGTCGCGGTGGTCCCGGGACCGACGTGGACGTTCCCTTCTACCGCGACCTTGCGGCAGCGTCCGGGCCGCGTGTCCTGGAGCTCGGCTGCGGCACCGGCCGCGTCACGATCGCCCTTGCTCAAGCCGGACTCGAGGCGACCGGCCTGGATCGTTCTCCCGGGATGCTGCGAGAGGCCGCCTCGAAGCTGGCGCGGCTCGACCATGCGACCGCAGCGCGGTTGAGCTTCGTCCAGGGCGACATGACCGACTTCGCACTCCGAGCAACCTTCGACAGCGTCCAGGTTCCGGCTCGAGGCTTCGCCTTCCTCCTCACTCCAGAAGCCCAACGCGCGTGTCTGGAGCGAATCTTCGAGCACCTTCGTCCGGAGGGCGTCCTGTCGATCCACTTGTTCGACCCGCGACTCGACCTCTGCGTGCCTGGGGTCACGGGCGGTCGCACCGAGACGGCCTCAGACCCTTCGACCGGCCGAGTGATCCGCGTGGAGGTCCTCTCGCGGCACAACGAGACGGTCGCTCAGGTGCTGCGGGAGGCCTGGCGCTTTTCCGAGATCGACCCATCGGGGACGGTCATTCGCGTTGAGGAGGAAGAGCTCGTCCTGCGATGGACCTACCGATACGAAATGCGCCACATGCTGGCCCTGGCCGGGTTCGACCGGATCGTTGAGTACTCGGACTTTGCGGGTTCCCCACCTGCCTACGGCGGCGAACAGGTGTGGGTGTGCCGGCGGCCTTAGGCCAGGCGAGAAGCCGGCCGACTCGACTCTACCTGACCCGGCATCCACAGGGTCGCCGCCTGCAGTTCGCTCAAGGGCTTGTCGCCGCCCCGGCCGCAGCTCGCCGGACCGGCGAGCTGCGGCGCTTGACCCGTGGATCGCGGCTCAGGATGCTGGCTTCGGCTGAATGCCGAGCTCGTCCGAGTCCAGCCACACCGTGAACGGCCCCTCGTTGACCAGCTCGACTGCCATCTCGGCGCCGAAGCGGCCCTGCGCCACGGGGATGCCGGAGCTGGCCAAGATCTCGCAGAAGACCTCGTACAACCGCTCTCCCATGATCGGCCCGGCGGCGCGGATGAACGAGGGTCGCCGTCCCCGGCGTGAGTCCGCGTACAGCGTGAACTGGCTCACCACCAGGGCTGCTCCACCCACCTCGGTCAGGGACAGGTTCGTCAGCCCGTCCGAGTCGGCGAAGATCCGCAGACCAGCCACCTTGGCCGCCAGGCCGGAGGCGACCCACTCGTCGTCGGCGGGGCCCACGCCCAGCAGGACCAGCAGCCCCGGCCCGATCGAAGCGACGGACTCGCCGTCGATCCGGACCTCCGCCCGGGACACCCGCTGCAGCAGCGCGCGCATCTGCGACCCTCCTGCCCCGGCCGGCTCAGCGGCTGACTAGGCCGACGGCGGCCCGCCACAACCCGCCGAGCACCACCAGACACGCGACCAGGTAGAGCCCGCTCTGCGAGCCGCCGAACCACCCCTGCGTGTCGATCCCGATGGCGACGGCCAGACCCAGCACGGCCACCACCGCACCCTGGATGACCAGCGCCCAACGCACCCGCCGGCCTATCCTCCGCAGCGCGCCCACGTCGCCGGCGTCCTCCGCCTCCACGCCGGCTTCGATCTCCTCGTCTGCAACCTGCTTCAGGAATCGCCGCCCCCACGCCGGCCCGTGCAGGATGACCAGGTATGCGACCGACGCGTAGACCACCCCGCCGATGATGTCGACGACCCAGTGCTCGCCCAAGTAGACGATCGAGAACCAGACGCAGGCCGTGTAGGCCGCCATCAGCCAACCAACCCTGCCGAAGGCGCGCCGGGCGAAGAGGAACGCCAGGAACGGATAGGCGGCGTGGAGCGACGGAAATGCCGCCACGTCGTTGGAGCTGATGCTGTAGAGCGAGTACGTGTAGAGGTAGTTGTTCTTGCCGAAGCCGAAGAGACTCACCAACCCGTCGAAGCCTGTGTCGCGCAGGTGCAGAACTCCAGTTACGTAGCCGTTCTGCGCGGCCCACCAGGGCGGCGCCACGGGCAGCAGCAGGAACGTCACGAAGGCCGCCATGGAAAGGAGGATCAAGGCGGCCACGTAGTCGTAGTAGAAACGGCGCTGGTGGATCCACAGCAAGAATCCGACGGCCAGCGGCAGGGGGAAGTGCAGGAAGTAGAAGACGACCGAGATCGTCGCCACGTTGTCCGGGGCGGAAGCCGGACCATGGTGGAGGAGCTCCTGCAGATAGGTGGTGGGCAGGCCACCGAGGCCGATGATCCGCTCGATCGAGATCACGTCGGTGACGTGGATCGGCAGACCGAACTTGTCGGCGTAGCCACGCATCAGCTCGTAGGCGAAGAACAGGGCCAGGAACGGGATCCAGTCTCGCAGGAAGAGCTTCCCACGGCCGAGCAGCAGCGCGGCGAGCCCAAAGGCGACGACGATCAGCTCGGGCGTGACCGAGATGCCGCGCGCGATCATCAGGATGGAGAGCAGGACCGCGTAGGATGCCACCGCGGCCAGCAGCAGCCGGTCGTTGCGGCGTCCCGGGTGGGTGTGCGGCAGCTGCGCCCCGACCTCGGCCGATGTGCCGTCCACGCCCACGGCCCCTGGCGGCGACGGCTCCGTCGCCGCCAGTTCCCGACCCGGGGCCGCTTCTTCGCTCACGCGGTCTCTCCTCGCTCAGTTCGCGCCCCGGCATCCGCTTCGCCCCGGCCCGCGCCGTTCTCATAGCCTTCGTCGGCGAGGGCCCTGATCAACCGCATCTCCCGGGCGATGTCGACGCCCTTCTGCCACAGCGTGGAGCCGACCACCAGCACTTCCGCTCCGAGCTCGCCGCACAACTTCGCAGAGTGGCGATTGACCCCGCCGTCCACGTGGACCTGTCCGCGGGGCCGCCCCACCTCGCGGTCGCGGAATAGCTCATGCGCCGGCAGGATCTTGGTGGCTGCGTCGGTCATGAACGATTGCCCGCCGAAGCCCGGCTCGACGGTAATCACCATGACGATGTCGAGCAGCTCGCGGTACGGCTCCAGCGTCGCCAGCGGAGTTGCCGGTCTCAGCGCCAGCCCCGCCTGCCGGCCGGCCTTTCGAATCTTGAGCAGCGTCGGCTCGATCGGCTCCTCGACCTCCACATGGAACGTGATCGAGTCGCAGCCGGCATCGATGAACTGGTCCACGTAGCGGCCCGGCTCGGAGATCATCAGGTGAGCGTCGAACGGCTGCTTGCCGACGTGCCGCAGGCGCTTGATTACCGTCGGGCCGAAGGTGATGTTAGGGACGAAGTGCCCGTCCATGACGTCGAGATGGAGGCGGTCGGAACCGGCCTTGAACGCCCGCAGCGATTCTCGGGCCAGGTCCGAGAGGTCGCAATCGAGAATGCTCGTGCTGACCAGGGTGCGGCGCCGGGCCATCAGCGATTCCCCGCCCAGCCTGCCACTGCCGCCTCGAGATCCGCCGGGAGGCGCTCGGCGCTTCGGTCGCCCCGAAGCGCCATCTCGCTCTGGCGGACGATCACCGCGCGCCGGTGGGCTACCGTCGGAGCAGGCGGCTCGCCGGCCCGATCGGCCGCCAGCTGGCCGCACGCCGCGCCGGCGTCCTGGCCGCGGTTGCGCCGGACCGTGGCGCCGACGCCGCCCTGTTGGAGGCGGGCGGCGAACTGCGCGACCCGCTGTGGGCTGCTGGCCTGCCAGGGCGTGTGGGCGACGGGATTCATCGGGATCAGGTTGACGTGGGCCAGGTCGCCGCGCAACAAGCCGGCCAGTGCATCCGCGTCGACGTCGGTGTCGTTCACACCGGAGATCATCACGTACTCGTAACTCACGCGCCGGCCGGTTGTGCGGGCGCAGGCGCGTGCAGCTGCGACGACCTCGGCCACGGGCCAGCGGCGGTTCAGCGGGACGAGGACGTCGCGCAGGGGATCTCGGGCGGCGTGCAGGCTGATCGCCAGCGTGAACTGCGGGTTGAGCTCCGTCAGGCGGCGGATCCCGGGCACGACCCCGGAGGTCGAAACCACGACGTGGCGAGCGCCCAGGCCGAACCGGTGTGGGTCCGAAAGCGCGGCCACCGCCTCCAGCACGCGATCAAGGTTCAGCAGCGGCTCGCCCATGCCCATGAAGACGACGTTGGTCAGGTGGGCCCCGCCGGGCGCCAGACGCCGGGCAGCGTGCCGGACCTGGTCCAGGATCTCCGCGGTCTCGAGATCGCGTCCAAGGCCCAGCTCGCCCGTGGCACAGAACGGACAGCCGACGGCGCAGCCGGCCTGGCTGGAGATGCACAGGGTGTGCCGCTCGCGGTGCTCGGGCCGGCCGTCCTCGCGGCGCCCGCGCGCCGGGTAGTGCATCAGCACCGACTCGATCAGCCCTCCGTCGGAGAGCAGGTGGAGCGTCTTCTCGGTCAACCCTTTGTCGGAGACGGTCACCTCGTCGGCGGCGATCGTGTCGACGCGGAAGGCCCGGTCCAGGCTCCCACGCAATCCGGCCGGAAGGGTCCCAAGCTCCTCCGCGGCGACGATGTTCTGGCGCCAGACGCCGTCGCGGATCTGACCGGCCCGGTACGGCGATTGTCCCTGGGCCGCGACCCACGCCTCCAGCGCGCCGTCTGGCAGGCCACTCAGGCCGGGGCGAGGGTCGGTGGCGGGTTTGGATCGGCGCGGGGCACGCGCCGCCGTCGATGGCTCAGTCACAGGGCCGCGATTATCGCACGCCGGGCAGGCCGATCGGTCAGCGGGTCAGGCCTGGCCAGCCACGGAGCAGTTCGGCAGATGACATCTCACGCCCGCCGGCCCGCTGCGCCACATCGAGCACCAGGCGGTCATCCGCGGTCACAAGTGCCAGGCGGCGGTCGGGGGTGGTGACGAACCGCCCTGCCACATCGCCCGGCTCGCTCTCAGCCACGTGCGCCTTCGACACGATCAATCGCACCTCTCCGGTCCTGGCGCTCTGGATATAGCTGCCCGGCCAGGGCTGGTACGCGCGAACCTGCCGCTCCAGCTCCGCAGCAGGACGCTCCGGATCCAGCAGCCCGTCCTCACGGCGAAGGGGCCGCGTGAACGTCACGCCCTCCGCCGGCTGCGGTCGAGCCACGAGCCGCCCCGCCAGCCACTCCGGCAGGGCGCGAACCAGCAATCGAGCCGCGGCCGCGGATGCCCTCTCCTCCAGGGTCACGGCGGTGTCGTCGGCCCGGACATACAGCGCCTCCACCGCCACGATCGGACCGGCATCCATCTCATCGGTTACGACCATGAGCGTCACCGCCGACTCTATGTCCCCCGCCAGAATCGTGGCCGCGATCGGCGCCGCTCCGCGCCACCGCGGCAGCGCAGACGGATGCAGGTTCAGAAAGCCACGCGGCGGAAGGTCGAGCAGCACCCGCGGTATGAGCTGGCCGTAGTCGGCCAGGACGACCAGGTCGGGCGCCACCGCCGCCAGGGCGTCGACGGCCTGGGGCTTTCGAACTCGCATCGGCTGCAGGAGCGGCAGTCCCAGGTCTCGCGCCCGGACGGTAACGGGAGTCGGCGTCGGGATCGCCTTTCGGCCGACAGGTCGATCGGGCACCGAGACGACGGCCTCGACCCGAATGCCCGGCAGGGCGACGAGCGCATCGAGGATCGGGACGGCGAACGAGCCGCTGCCGAAGAAGACGGCGCGAACGATGGTCGAAGGTTCGGCCGTTGCCCTGTCGCTCACCCGACGGCGGTGCGCGCGGCTGCCGATCGACCTTCCTCGTCCTCATCGTCGCCGTGCTCGGTCGAGATCAGGTCGTCGAGCGTGTCGAGGTAGTCGATGTAGAGCTTGCCGTCCAGGTGGTCGATCTCGTGCTGCATTCCCCGCGACAGGAGACCGCCGCCGGCCACCTTGATCTTCTTGCCGTGCCGGTTCTGGGCCACGACCCAGATCTTCTCGCGCCGAGTCACGTATGCCACGTAACCCGGAATCGAGAGGCATCCCTCCAGGTCGCGGTTGTCACCATCCGCCCGCACGATGCGCGGATTGACCAGCTCGTGCAGCTGGCCGGCGACCTCGACGACGCAGGCGCGCTGGGCCTCGCCGATCTGGGGCGCGGCCAGGCCGACGCCGGGAGCATGGCGCATCGAGTCGGTCAGATCGTCGAGCAGCTCATGGAGGTACTTGCCGAAGCTGTCAACGGGCTCGCCCTTGATGCGCAGCCGGGGGTCACCGAGAAGAACGATGGGTCGGACGCTCATGGCCGCAGAGTATACCGAGCGCCGCCACGGAGGCATCCGCCCCGTTTCGGGTAGTCGAAACGACGGCGAGCACCTTTTCGGGCGTGGGTGAGGTATGGTCCCTGAGACCGCGCCGATGACGGCCGGACCGGTAGGGAGTTGCGCCAAGGATGGCGTTTTCCAGGAGTCCAGGAGCGCAGACCCGAAACTACGTCAGGCAGGAGGCATGGGACCGAGCCTCCCTGGCGCGCCGGCTGTCCGCCTGGCTGATCGACCTCGCCCTGCTGATGGCGATGGTGCTCCTCGTAGCGACCCTGCTAGGGCTCGCACAACCGAGACACGGCAGCTGGACCGACCTGGACGGGACCGTGGTCACGGCCAGCGGCACCTACCTCCCGACGCTGTGGCTCGAGCTGCTGCTCGCCATCGCGTCGGCGGTCTACGCCATTCCGCTGTGGCGACTGGCCCGCGGCACGCTCGGTCAGCGGCTCCTGGGCCTGCGCGTCTTCGGCCTCGAGGTGCCGAGTGCCCTTTCCTGGCGCCAGGCGGCGATCAGGTGGCTGGTTCTCTATGGCTGGACCTTTCCCGGCATGGCATCCACGTCCACCATTCCGGCCGTGACGTGGCCCTGCACGGTTCTGTTCCTGGCCTGGTTCGCCGAGCTGATCGTCAGCACCCGGCGCGGCGGCAAGGGAATCGGCATCCATGACATGTTCGCGCGGAGCCAGGTCCGAAAGCAACAGTGGTACAAGGTCGTGGCTCCCCGGCCGGCCGCGGATTCCGGCGCGCAGCCGGCGCAGAGTCCTGCCCCCGCCCCGCCTCCCGAGACGCCTACAGCAGCGAGTCGGGGTCCACGTCGATCGACCAGGCGGCGCCCGGCAAAGGATTGAGCAACTCCAGCGGCCGGTCGCCGCGGAGCACGACGTTCCAGCGCCAGCGGCCTGAGCGGCGGGCGATGTAGGCCAGCGCCGGCCCGAGCACCGCGACCGGGAGACCGCGCGCCGAAGCTGCGGCCCGCAGGCGATCAGCCATTGCGCCGGCTTCCTGCTCGGCCGCCAGATGGTCGGGCAGTCCGACGGTGAGCTTCACCAGGCGGCCGAAGGGCGGCGAACCGAATCGGCGACGAACATCGAGCTCGGCGTCGTAGAAGCCGGCGGCGTCGGCGGTGGCGACGGCCTGAATCGCGGCGTGGTCGGGCTGGTACGTCTGGATGATGGCCCGCCCCGGCCGCCCTCCGCGCCCGGCGCGGCCGACGGCCTGGGTCAGCAGCTGATAAGTCCGCTCGGCGGCTCGCTCGTCGGGCAGGTTGAGTGCGATGTCGGCCGAGACGACTCCGACCAGGGTCACCTCGGCAATGTCCAGGCCCTTGGCAACCAGGCTCGTGCCGACAAGGACGTCCAGGCGACCTTCGGCAAAGGCGTCGAGGACCCGCTCTGCGGCGCCCTTGCGCTCGGCCACGTCGCGGTCCAGGCGGCCGACCCGAAGATGCGGGAAGGCTGTCCTGACCTCCTCTTCCACCCTCTGGGTTCCGCCGCCAAGGTAGCGGATGCGCGGCGAACGGCAGACGGGACAGCGGGTGGCCAGCGGCGTCGCGGTCCCGCAGTGATGGCAGCGCAGGGTGACGCCGGCCTGGTGGAATACGAGGGTTCGCTCGCACTCGGGACAGCGCTGAACGTGGCCGCAGTCCCGGCAGACCACGACCGAGGCCGTGCCACGGCGATTGATGACGAGGATGGCGCGCTCGCCCTCGGGCAGGGTTGCCAGGGCGGCACTCAAGGCGCCGGAAAGGAGACCGCGATTGCCGGCGGCGAGCTCGGCCCGAAGGTCAACTACCTCCACACGGGGCGGCGCGCCGCTGGGCCGCTCCGGCAGCACCGCATGGCGATAGCGACCCTCTCTGGCGCGGCCGACGCTCTCCACCGACGGGGTTGCGCTGCCGAGAACCACCGCGGCACCGGCAAGGCGGCCGAGCGCCAGAGCCGCATCGCGGGCCTGCAGCCGCGGCGTGCGGTCGCTCTTGTACGCGGCGTCGTGTTCTTCATCGACGACGATGAGGCCGACGTCGGCGAGAGGCGCGGTCAGAGCAATGCGCGTTCCCACGACCACGTCCGCGCCCCCGGCTCGGATTCGGCGCCACTCGTCGGCGCGCTCACCCTCTCCCAGCCCCGAATGCAGGATCGCGACCTCAGCATCGAGGTCCGCCCGGAGCCGGTCGACCAGCGGCATCGCCAGCGCGATCTCCGGCACGAGGATCAGGGCCGGCCGGCCGGCGATCAGGGTCTCGGCTATCGCCTCGGCGTAGACAGTCGTCTTGCCAGCGCCCGTGACTCCTTCGAGGAGCAGTGGCGTGGCGTCCCGACTCGCAACCGCCGCCAGGATCGCGTCGAGCGCCGCTTGCTGCGGCGTCGTGAGGGCCACTCCCTCCGGCCGCGTCCCGCGCCTTCCGGCCTTTCGTCGATCGAGCGGTCGGCGCCGCCTCTCGCGCAACTCCGCCGCCACCAGGCCGCGCCGTTCGAGGCTCGTCGCCGTCCCCGTCCCGTGGTGCTCCGCCGCCGCGGGACCGGCCAGGCCGCTCTCACCGGCGGCCGCGAGATCGGCCAGCAGCGCCCGTTGCCGCGGCCCCAGCCGCGGCCCGGCCCCGGTCGCGGCCCCCGCCGCTCCCCTCCCGTCCTCGGTCAGTGTCAGCCAGCGCTCGTACCGTGGCCCTGCCGTCGCCCCCGTAAGGGTCCATTCGAGCCGGACGAGGGCGCGCGCCGCCATCGCCCTCAGCCGCCTCAACGTGGCCGCACGCCCATCCTCGCCCCCGAGATCGCGGACGGCGCGGGGCCCGTTCTCCAGTCGCTCCAGCAGTTCCGCCTCCGCCCGATCGACTGCCGCTACCCCCAGCGTCTCCCCGGCCACGTCGCCGGCAGGTGGTGGAAGCCGCTCCGCCACGAGGTCGATGCGTTCCAGCATTCCGGGGGGCAGCATCGATCGCAGAACGGCGGCAGGGGGCGCCAGGTACTCTTCCGAGATCCACCGCGCGAAGGCCAGCGACAGTGCCGGCAGGAGCGGCCCGTCGGCCCTGACGCGCGCCAGAATGGGTTTCGCTTCGCCGACAAGCTCGCCGGCAGCAGGCCCGAGAACAACGCCCAGGGCCTGCCGACCCCGCCCGAACTCGACCAGCACTGCCTCGCCGGCCACAATGTCGGCCAACCGCCGCGGCAGCAGATAGGTATAGGTCCGCGAGGCGCCGGGCGCATCGACCGCGACTTCAACCGGCCGGGGTCCACCTTCGTCTCGCCGGCCGTCGTCGAACCCGGCTCCGGCCTCGGCCGCTGCCTCGCCTTCGTCGCCGCCCTCGTCGAGCGCTCCCCAGACCGATTCCACCGTCGGCCTCCTCAGACGGTCACCTGGCGCGGCCCACGCCGCTCTTCCTGACTGATGATCTGCTCGATGTTCTCCGCCGTTGCGTCCACGCGGTTCTCTTGATTGACTACCACGTAGTCGTAGTCGTCCTTGCGGGCAAGCTCGAGCGCGGCGTTGCGCTGGCGAATCTCCAGCTGCTCGGCCGATTCGGTGCGCCGAGCCTTGAGGTGCTCGACGAGGGTTTCCAGCGACGGCGGCAGGACGAAGATCAGAAGCGCGGCGGGAACCAGTCGCTTCACCACCTCGGCCCCCTGGACGTCGATCTTGAGAATGGCGTGCTGGCCCCGCGCGAGCGCGTCGCGAACGCCGGCCCGCGGGGTGCCGTACCAGTTGCCGTGGACTTCGTTCGCCTACAGCAGCTCGCCGGCGTCGCGCATCGCCAGGAACGCCGACACGCTGACGAACTTGTAGCTGACGCCGTCGATCTCGTTCGCGCGCCGGGGCCGCGTGGTGCACGTCACGACGTAGTGGTACGCCGGGAGGTGGCCCCGTCTCTGGAGGGCCTCGATGATGGTGTCCTTGCCCACGCCGGACGGCCCCGAGATGATCACGAGCATCGGGTTCGGCGGATCCGATGCCTCGATCGCCGGGGCCCTGTCGGCGGCCCAGGCGTCGCCCCCGGAGCGGTCGAGAGGATTCGCGGTCATGCCGGCTCCCCTTCGTCGATCGGCGCGACGCCCATCGAGCCCTGCGACTGCGCCCGCAGGCCGGTGAGCACCACCTCCAGCTCCGGCGGCAGCGGCGCCGTGGCACGGATCAGGTGGCCGTCCCCCGGCGACTGCAGCTCGATCCGCCAGCTGTGCAGGAACAGCCGGGTCGTGCCCTCCGGACCCCGCCGCGACGTGCCATTCCCATACACGGAATCGCCCGCCAGCGGATGGCCTATTGCGGCCAGGTGAACCCGAATCTGGTGGGTTCAGCCGGTCACGAGATCGAGCTCGAGGAGCGTCCAGGCGCCCAGTCGCTCGCGAACCCGGTAGCCGGTCACCGACGCCCGTCCGTCGGGCACGACGGCAATTCGGGTTCGATGGCTCGGATCGCGACCTATCGGAGCCTCGATGCGCCCCGTCGTCGCCGCAACCGCCCCGAGGACGAGCCCGAGGTAGGTCTTCTTGACGCCGCGCGCCTTGAGCTGGGCCATCAGGCTGGCCTGGGCCCTGTCGTTCTTGGCGACCATGAGCAAGCCGCTCGTGTCCCGGTCCAGGCGATGGACGATGCCCGGCCGCTGGACCCCAGCGATGCCGCCGTATTCCGTGTCGCGCGCCAGGAGCGCGTTGACCAGCGTGCCGCTTTGATGCCCCACAGCCGGATGGACGACAAGCCCCGCCGCCTTGTCGACGATCAGCAGGTCGCCGTCCTCGTACACCACGGAGAGAGGGATCGGCTCCGCCTCCAGCTCGAGGGGCTTCGGATCGGGCACATCGAGATCCAGAACCCAGCCGGGGATGATCGTGTCGTTGGCCTTGATTGCGCAACCGGCGGCGGTCACGTGGCCCTCGGTGATGAGCTTCTGGACGTAGCTGCGCGACAGGCCGGAGACATCGGCGACGAAACGATCGACACGACCCTGAGCGGTCTCGGGCACGACGATCGTTTGCCGCCTCATTCCGCTACCGGCCCCTTGGCGTCGCTCGATGCCCCGGCATCGCTCGGCACGGTGGCGGGCTCATCGCCGCCATCGTCGCCCGACAGCAGCCTGGGTGCGAAGAGCCAGATCGCGATCAGCAGCAGGAAGAAGCAGGTCACCGCCATGTCGGCGATGTTGAAGACGTACCAGCGCCACGTGCCGATGCCGATGTCCGCAAAGTCGACCACGTACCCGAACCGGATTCGGTCGATGAAGTTGCCGAGCGCGCCACCGAGCAGGAGGCCCAGGGCCAGCGTGATCGGCCAGCTCCGCCACCCCCATCGGAGCTGCAGCCAGGAGATCAGGCCCACGACAGCGACCGTCACGACGGCGAAGACGACGGCCGTGCCCTGGAAGAAGCCGAAGAGCCCGCCGGCGTTGTGGATGAGATCGATGCGCAGCCAATCGCCGACGACCGGGTAGATCCTGTAGGGCGCGTAGTTGGCCACGATCCACTGCTTGAGCAGCTGGTCGCTCACCACGATCGCCGCAGCGATGGCGGCGAAGAGCGTCCAGGCCGCGTGGCGGCGACGCTCCTGGGATGGGCCGGCCGCGGGGCCGTCGGTGGATGGCTCAGGGTGCGTTTCGATAGGGTCCAGTTACGTGGCCTCCGTGGATGTTCCAATAAGCCTAAGGTGCGACGGCCTTCCCCGCCAACCAAATCGTGACCGCACCGGAGTCGAGCTCCACGGCGATTGTCTCGACGGACGGCGGGACCGCTCCGAAAACTATCGTGCTGCGCGTCTCGGCCTGGACCGAGCGGATGAACGGCTCCAGGGTTGTGCGGGCGGCGGCCGGCGCATCGACCTTGATCCTGACCTCGTCGTCGAGCTCGACGCCGCTCTCCTTGCGGGCATCCTGGATGGCGCGCTGCAGCTCGCGGGCATCGCCTTCGGCTCGCAGCTCCGGCGTCAGCTCGGTGTCGATGACGACGACCAGGCCTTCGTCATGGGCGACCACGGTCCCCGGCCTGGGCGTGGCGAGGATCTCGACCTCGTCGGCAGCGAGCGTCACGCCGCCCATACGGACGGAACCGTCGGCCAGGATCTCGAACCGGTTCTCACGGGCGGCAGCCATGACCGCGGGAATGGCCGATCCGAGCTTCTTGCCGATCTTCGGAAGCAGCGGCTTGACCCGCCGATCCACCAGCTCCGATTCGTCGCCGATCAGCTCGATCGACTTGACGTTCACCTCGTCCGCCGCCAGCGCCAGGAGCGTCTCGCGCTCCACGAGCTCGGCGCCGGGCAGCGCGATCCACATCCGAGCCAGCGGCTGGCGGACCTTGATCCCGGCCTGGCCGCGGAGCGTCCGCACCAGGTCTACGACGCGCATCACGACCGCCATGGCCGTTTCGAGCGAGCGATCCCGCAGGCCCGAGAGCTCGGCGGTGGGCCAGCCCGTGAGGTGGACGCTGTCGGGGACGTTGGGAACTTCGCCGGCGACGACGATGTTCTGATACACGGCGTCGGCCATGAACGGCAGGATCGGGGCCAGGACGCGGACCAGCGCGACCAGGGTCGCGTGCATCGTGGCGAAGGCCGCCGCGCGGTCGGCGGCACCGGCCCCGCGAGAGAAGCGCTTGCGCGAGCGGCGCAGATACCAGGTCGAGAGCTCCTCAATGAAGGCGTCGATCGCCCTCGCCGCATCGAGGGCGTCGTATTCCCGCAAGTCCTCCTCGACCTCGGCCGCGAGCCCGGCCACTCGAGAGAGGATCCAGCGATCGAGCGGCCCGCGCTTCGCCACGGTCGGCGCCTTCGCGGTCGGCTCCCAGTCGGCCAGACGCGCGTACGTGACGAAGAAGGAGTACACGTTCCACAGGACGAGCAGCCGCCGGCGCGCCTCGTCCGCGGCGTGCCAGCCGAAGTTGATGTTGTCCTCCGGCCGGGCGTTGGCGAACATCCAGCGCATGACGTCCACGCCCATCCGCTCGGCCGCCTCGTCGAACTCGATGGCGTTGCCCCAGCTCTTGTGCATCTGGCGGCCGTCCTCGCCGAAGACCAGGGCATATCCGAAGAGCGTCCTGAACGGAGGCTCGCGGCGGAGCACGGTGCTCATCGCCAGCAGCGAGTAGAACCAGTTGCGGAACTGGCCCGGGAAGCTCTCGGTCACGAAGTCGGCGGGGAACCACTGCCTCCAGAAGTCCGGCTCGGAGCGGTAGTGCATCGTCGAGAATGGCACGATGCCGGCGTCCAGCCAGGGATTGCCGACGTCGGCGATGCGGGCCACGGGCTCGCCGCAGCCGGTGCAGCGGATCTTGACGGCGTCGACGTACGGCCGATGGGGCGTGTGGCCGTCGAACTGGTCCCAACCCTCGACGGCGCGTTCGGCCAGATCCTCGCGGCTGCCAACGACGTTGATCGTGCCGCAAGCGCAGTCGTAGATCGGCAGCGCCAGGCCCCAGTAGCGCTTCTTGCTGATCATCCAGTCGTGCATGTTCAGGAGCCAGTCGAGCTCCCGCTCATACCCGAAGCCCGGGATCCATTTGATCCCGTCGACCGACTCCATGATCTGGTAGCGCAGGCTGGCGTCCACCTGCTCGGGCGTCAGCTGGTCGCGCGGCACGTCGTAGACCGGCCCCATGCTGATGTACCACTCGTCGACCAGGCGGAAGACGAGGGGCGTGCCGCAGCGCCAGCAGTGCGGGTAGCGGTGGGTGATCGTCTCCAGGCGGTAGAAGCGGTGCTTGTGCCGCAGCGATTCGAGGATCGGTTCGGCGACGTCCCGCACATCCCGGCCCGAGTACGGCCCGAAGCCCGGGATGACGACGCCGTTCTCGTCGAGCGGGGCGATCATCGGCAGGTCGAGCGACTTGCCCAGAGCGAAGTCCTCGGCGCCGCAGCCGGGGGCTATGTGGACGATGCCGGTGCCCTCCTCCTCACCCACCTCGTCCCAGACAACCACGCGGTGCTCGTAGGAAGGCTTGCCGTCCGAGCCTGCGAAGGCGGTCTGGACGGCCGGCAGCTCGTCGAACGGGCCGGCGTATCGCCAGCCTTCGAGCTCGCGCCCGGGCCGCTCTTCCAGGACCTGGAAGGGGCCTTCCAGGGCATGCTTCACCGTCCCGCGGCCCAGCCAGTAGACCTCGTCGCCCTGGCGGACCTTGACGTAGCGCAGGTCCTCGCCGACGGCCGCGGCCACGTTTGAGGTGAGGGTCCAGGGCGTCGTCGTCCAGACCAGGAGCGACTCACCGGGGCGCTCGGTAAGCGGGAACTTGATCGTCAGGCCGGGGTCCTGGCGGTCGGCATAGCCCTCCGTCATCTCGTGCTGGCTTATGCCCGTGCCGCACCGGGCGCACCAGGGCATGGTGTCGTGGCCCTTGTACAGCCAGCCGCGGCGGTGGCACTCGGCCAGGAACGACCAGATCAGGAAGTTGTTCTCGTTGGAGAAGGTGAAGTAGCTGCCGCCCAGCTCCGGCAGCCCCAGCCGTCCGACCAGCATCTCGGCCGTGTCGGTGACTTCGGTGCCGCCGGTGCCGCTGATCGTGACCTTCTGGCTCGGGTCCTCCGCCAGCCGATCGCGCAGCCGGCGCAGCTCGTGCGGGTCATTCCAGTCCATCCACATGCCGAGCCGGATCGACTGCTCGGTCTGGCGCGCGGCATAGGTGAGGACGCGCTGCTTGCACAGGCTGACGAACTCGGCGATGCCGTAGTCCTCGATGTCACGCTTGCTCGTGAACCCGAGATCCCGCTCCACGTTGACCTCGACCCAGAGGCCCTGACAGTCGAAGCCGTTCTGATAGCGCTGATCGCGGCCGTGCATCGCCCAGAACCGCTGGAAGAGGTCCTTGTAGGCGCGGCCCCAAGCGTGATGGACGCCCATCGGGTTGTTGGCTGTGATCGGTCCGTCCAGGAAGCTCCAGCGCTCGCGGCCCGCGTTCTGGGCTCGCAGGCGAGCGAATATCCGGCGATCGTGCCAGAGGTTCAGGATCTCGTGCTCCTGAGCGACGAGATCGGGCTTGGAGCTGACTGGTCGAAACATGGTCCTCGGTGCTCTGAGTGCTCGTGGGCGCGTGGACTGGCTGGGCAACGACTTCGCCCACGTCGACTGACGTTTCGGCGCCGCTGTGCCCTGCCTCTGCACGCCAGTTTCGTGGCGAAGCAATGCGTTCGCGGCTATCCTAACGAACCAGTGACCACCACCGTCCGCTCCCCGTCTCATCGATCCGCCTTTAGCGCTGCCTTCCTATCCTTCCTCTTCCCGGGATTGGGCCAGGCATACGCCGGCGCATACGTCCGAGGGCTGGCGCTGGCAGCCCCTCTCCTGATCGCCGCGGCGATCTTGGTCGTCTACGTTCTCGCCAGCGGGATCGTCGACTTCGGCCTGTGGCTCAGCCAGTCCTCGGTCCTCGGACCCCTGGCGATCGTGAACATCGTCCTCCTGGCCTACCGGGCCCTCGCCTGCCTGGACGCCTACCGGCTCGCCATCGAGCCAGCCGCGCCGTCGGCCGCCGGAATTCGGCGTTTCGGCCGCAAGTCCGGCCAGATCGATCCGCTGTCCATCATCGGCTTGGGCTTGATCCTGGCCATACTCGTCTCGGGCCACATCATCGTGGGCTACTGGGATCTCAAGTTCTACAACGTCACCAGGGAAATTCACGCACCCCTCGTGATCGAGCAACCGACCCTCGGCCCTTCGGCCTCACCGGAGCCGACGGTCACATTCCCGCCTCAGGAGACACTGGCTCCGGCAGCGACCATCCAGCCGTGGACTGGAACGAGTCGCCTGAACATCCTGCTGGTCGGCGCGGACACCCGGGGCGGCATCCGAACGGACTCGATGATCGTCGTCAGCATCGACCCGGTGAGCCATCAGGTCGCTTTGTTCAGCATCTTGCGTGACGCGACAGGCGTGCCGATGCCGCCCAAGTCACCGCTCTCGCTGCTCTTCGGCCCAACGTTCAACTCGAAACTCACCAACCTCTGGGAAGATGCGGACAAGTACAGGAATCTGTTCCCCGGCGGCGGCGCCGACGCGCTCAAGCAGGCTCTCGGCTACACCTTCTTCGGCGATCAGAACGCCATCCAGTACTACGTTGAGGTCGGCTTCAGCGGATTCGAGAAGGTGGTCGACACCCTGGGCGGCGTGACGATCAACGTTCCCGCCCCCGTATTTGACAACGGCTTCCCCAGCAACGCGAGCGACAGCGTGCACCTGCGCGTCTACTTTCCCGCCGGCATTCAGCACATGGACGGGAACGAGGCGCTCACCTACGCTCGCATAGGTCACGTGCTTGGCTCCAGCGTCTACGCCAGGACCATTCGCCAGCAGCAGGTCGTCGTCGCCCTAGAGCAGCAGGACAACTTCAGCGACATCTCCGCCCACCTTGGCGATCTGGTGGATACGCTGGGCCAGACCGTTCACACGGACATTCCAGAGGGACCCGACGTGCTCGGGCCCATGATCCAGCTGGCCGAGACCATCAAAGCGGACGATATCAAGAGCTACGTCTGGGCCACGTCCAACCCCAACTACGCGGCAATCCGGGCCACCGTGAAGGCCGCGATCGCCCCCGCCAGCAGTGTCCCCAACGCCCTTCAGGCGGCGGTCGCCGAGAGTGCGCCCATCATCGTCGAGAACGGCACCGGTATCTCAGGGCAGGACACGACGGTTGCTACCTTCCTCCAGAACCAGGGCCTCGACGCCCAGCCGAGCGCCGACCATCCGGCGCAGCTGGGCGGTCCGACCGAGCTCCTGTGCGTCAACGGCGCCGACACAGAGTACCCCGCGACGCTGGCGTTCCTGCAGCAGACGCTGGGCCTGACGTCTGCGCCGTCGGTCAACCTGTCTGCACCCGTCCAGATCATCAGAGACCTCAACGAGGAAACCGAGTTCGTGGTCGTGACCGGCGCGAACATGCCCACACTTTCGGCGGCGCCGAACTGACGACGATTCGCGCAAACTAACGGTGGCAGCGCGCCGCCAGCCCGCGGTCAGGCCTTCTCGGTTACGCGGTACTCCAGGTAGCGCCCGGTCAAGAGACGTGTCTGTGCGTCAAGCGCCGGCAGGTTGGTGAAGACAACCCCCACCGCAGGCAAGCACAGCCACTGCAGCCACGACACGAGCTTCATCCCGATCCCCCACTCCTTCGGGCGCGGTGGGGCAAGCTGATCCTCGATGAAGACCAGCACGATCAGCGACGCGAGGGCGCCGGTGAGCAGCCAGGCCGCGTACACCGGCAGCTGCTGACCAAGCGTGGTCGGTCGGAACGAGTCGTTCAGAAGCAGCGGCAGGGTGGGCCCGAACATCAAGACGAACGGCGCCACCGCCCAGTTGATGTGGTCTGCCCAGAGGGAGAGCAGCCTCGTGATCCGCTGAAGCCGCGGGATCTCTGGGTGGTCCAGGGCATTGTCTATGTAGTACGGGATGTCCGTGATGCCCCAGGCCCAGCGCCTGATCTGCGTGTACTGCTGGACCAGGCTGCGCGGATACGAGCGGGCCCGGACAGCATCGCCATACACCGGCATGAAAAGCGGGACCGACTGAAACTTACCGCTATATCGGAAGAAGCTCTTCCAGTAGAACCGGCTGTCCTCGGGAATTGCGTCCGTCGCCCAGTAATCCACGTCGTGGATCGTCTGCAGCGACACGGCGTAGGAGCTGAAACTCACCAATCGCTCCGGGGTCAGGTGCCGCCACATCTGGACGTGGGTCGTGGTCACGGCGACCAGCCGGACCGGCAGCGGGCACTGCCACAGGTTGTTGTGGAACATCGGGATCGGCTGGTATAGCCGATGGTAGCGGTCCGGGTCCGTCACGAACGTGTAGGTCAGGTAGCCGAAGTACTGCCGGTGGACTCGGTAGTCCGAGTCCAGATCCGTGACGATGACCTTCCTGGGATCGAAGCCCAGATCAGAGAGCTCCCGGTACAGCCACCGTCCGCCATAGGCCATCGCGCTCGACTTGCCAACCACGACGCCGGGCTCGAGCGGATCGAGGATGTGGAAGAAGTGGCGGAACTCCGACCCGAATACCTCCTGCAGCTTGACCACGTTCTCGCGGCCCTGGAGGTCCGTCTCCCGGGTGATGATCGCGACCATCTTCAGGTCTCGCGGGAAGTCGGATTCAGCCAGCGCCTTGACTGTCTCGTACAGCTTCTCGTACGGCTCCGTGTATGTAGGAATGAGGGCAACGTGCCAGAGCTGGCGTGGGTCCGGCAGCTGCTGTCCCGGGGCGAGCGACCGCAGTAGCCGGCCAAGGTCGCGCCTCTCCGCGATCAGGCGTCGTTGCTCCCGAAGCCCGCCTTGCGCGGCCAGCTCGTTTCCGGTCCGGCGCAGCCCCGAGACGCGCTGACCGATGACCTCGATCAGGCCGGGCAGCTCGTCGTATCGAGCCTGCGGATCCGCCAGGGCGAAGGCGCGCTCGCGCCAATCGACCGCCATGACCCTGCGCACCCTCCGGAACGAGATGCACACGCTTACCGCCAGCTCCGCCGCGCGATAGAGCCAGTAGCAGTCGAAGCACAGGACGAACCAGCCCACGACCTGCGGGTAGCGCAGCGACAGAGGGATGGGTCCCAGGATCAGCAGCCAGGTGACAAGACAGGGAATGATCTCCAGGACCCGGTATCGGCGCGCAGCCCTCTTCTCGACCTGCCCCTCCGCCCGAACGGCGGAGAAGCCTGGTCGAACGGCCGATGAGTCGCGCGCGGCTACCTCACTCACTCGTGTAGATGGGCGTGACCCAATGCCGGAAGGCGTCCAGTCGCCCCCGCACGGCGTCGAAGTAGGTCCGGCTGATCTTCTTCGCCATCGGACCGACGTGCCCATCGCCAACCGGCCGGTGGTCGACCGACGCCACCGGCGAGACCTGAGCGCCGGTGCCGCAGAGGAAGATCTCGTCGGCTATGTAGAGCTCGGACCGGTCGATCTGGCGTTCCTTGACCGGGATGTCCAGGTACTTCGCGATCTCCATGATCCCGGCCCGCGTGATCCCCTCGAGGATGTCTTCGCTGACCGAAGGTGTGATCAGGATGCCGTCACGGACCATGAACAGGTTCTCCGCCGAGCCCTCCGAGACATGCCCGTCGGCAGTCAGGACGATCGCCTCCTCGAAGCCGTTGAGCATGGCCTCACTCTTGGAGAAGGCAGGATTCACGTAGCTGCCCGTGATCTTGCTGCGCGACGGGATCGAGGTATCGCTGGTGCGCCGCCATGACACCGTGCCCGTGGGGATTCCCTTCTCCGTGTCGATGTAGTCGCCCATCGGAACGGCCAGGACGTAGAAGTCGTGGGTAAGGCCGTGGAGCTTGACACCGATGGCCTCGGTGCTCTTGTAGACCGAGGGGCGGCAGTACGCGTCTTCGTGAAAGTTGTTGCGCCGCAGGACTTGCTTGACGATCTCGGTGAACTCGTCGACCGTCGGCACATCCGCCATGAGCATGATCTTGCTGGAGTTTCGCAGCCGGACGATGTGCTCCTTGATCCGGAGCCCGTAGAGCTGCTTCTCGTCCGGGTTCCAATACGCCCGGATCCCCTCGAACACACCCGTGCCGTACAGGAAGGCGTGGGTCATGAGCGGAATACGTGCCTCGCCCAGCCTTACGTATCCGCCCTGGAAGTAGCAGATGAGGTTGGACTGATCGGGCGTGGCCGCCGCGCCAGCGGCGGGGGCCTGGGCGTGCTCAGTGACCATCGATCGTCGCTCCTGGTGCTGACCGCCGGTATAGACCAGCGTGCCCCCGAGTATACCGCCCGACCCTTTCCTCGGAGGAACTCGACCGACCGCTAGGTCGATTCGCCCGGAGATCAGACGTGGCCGCCGGCCAGCGACGCCACCACGACCGCCACGTAGGCCACGTAGAAAACGCCTCCGACGAGCAGCGCCCGGCCATCGAGCCGGCGCCGAACGAGCATCGGCAGAACGATCGCCGCCGCCGACAGGAAAGTGATCCCGGCCGAAGCGAAGGCAACTCCCGCTGCCGATGCCGACCAGATCTGCGGCGCGAACACGAGACCGACGGAGGTCGGAAACGCGCTCTGGAAGACCATGGCGCCGGTGATGTTGCCCATGGCCAGGGTGTCCTTGCCCTGCCGGACCCAGATGACGCTGTTCAGCTTCTCGGGAAGCTCGGTGGCAATCGGGGCCACGAGCAGGGCGAGGAGCGTGCCGTTGAGGCCAAGCGAGGACGACAGACCCTCCACCGCATGAACGAAGCCCCAGGCCCCTCCGACGATGCAGCCGAGGGCGACGAGAACCTGCACGGTCACGATCCGGAGCCGCGGCGGCGCAGGATGCGCCGGCGCCCGCCGATCCAGCCTGTGAAACCGCAACGGCGCCAGCTCGGCCTCCTGGGCGGCCTCGGCCCGCAAGTGCCCGATCACGTACCAAGCGTAGAGGCCGATCAAAAGGACCGCCGTCAGCTGGCGCGGGAGGAGCAGGTCGGCGGGCAAGAGGGCCGCGCCGACCGCGATCGCGTAGGCCACCCCGAAGTAGGCGATGTCGTGGCCGAGAACGTCCGGATCGACGACGAGGTCCTCCCGGTTCGCCCGGCGATCTCGCATCACCAGAACGGCTGCGCCGGTCACGAACATCGCCAGGGTCGAGAGCATGAATGGCGCGCCCAGAATCGCGCCGACGCCAACCTCACTGGCTGCCGCACCGCCGCCGAAAACGATCGCGATGAACGGGATCATCGTCTCCGGTAGCGCCGTGCCGACGGCGGCCAGCACTGACCCGATCGCGCCTTCCGCCAGCTCGAGCTTGTGGCCGAACCACTCGATGCCGTTTGTGAAGAGCTCGGCTCCGGCGAGAATGACCCCGAACGACACGGCCAGGAAGACGACGTCCAAACTCAGCCTCCAGCCCCCAGCGCGGCACTCAGGCAGATGGCCGCCAGCACGACGACGGCCACCGCGACCATCCGTCGCTCGCCTGCCGCGGCAAAGCCCACCAGCGATGCGATCACCCGGAACGACGGGGTAAGTATCACAGCAAGGAGCCCGAGCCACAGGAACCCCGCCGCCTTCAGGGACGCCAGATCGACGGGCAATCTCCCGAGGTCGAATGGCGGAAAGGGCCGATCCAGCGGCCCGACGTGCGCGGCCCACATGCCGGCGATGCCCATCGCAAGCAGCGCGACGCTGACGATCGCCCCGACCCCGAGCACGAGGCCGACGGTCCGCTCCAGCCGCCCGGCCTTCATCCGATTCCCCGCAGCGCCATCTGGGCGGCAGTGACAACCAGCACGGCGACGAACAGCAGCCGAAGAGTGCCCAGGTCGACCCGGTGGGACAGGCGCGACGCCAGGCTCGCCCCGGCGAAGACACCCAGGGCCGTAGGCGCGGCCACGTATGGGTCGATGCCCCCGCGGAACAGGTAGATCAGAGCGCCCGCCGAGGCGGTCACGCCGATCATGAGGTTGCTCGTTGCCGTGGCCACCCGAATCGGCACGCCCATGATCAGGTTCATGACCGGCACCTTGACGATCCCGCCTCCGACCCCGAACAGGGCGCTGACTACCCCGGCCACCAGGCTCCCGAGCACGCCGAGGCCGAGGTTGCGAACACGATAGCCGGGACCCGACAGGGAGGCGATCAGCCCGCCGTCGCCCGCAGTATTCGTGCCGCCTGGTCGCCGCTCGGCGTCCTCAGCTGCTTCTCGGGGGGCGTCGCCTGGCGCATCGGCGGCGTCTTGGGCAACTCGGCCGTCCCTGGCGTCCCGGGCGCGGGCCATCGTGACCGCAACATATGCGAGCAGGGCCGCGAACATCAGGGCCAGGACACGATCTGGCACGAGAAACGCCACCAGCCCGCCCGCCATCGCCGCGATCGCCGTGAACATCTCCAGCGTCATGCCGAGCCGCAGATTCGCGACGTCGCGCTGGAGATAGACTGAGGCGGCTGCGCTGCTGGTCACGATGACGCAGACCAGACTGGCGCCGACCGACTCTCGAAGTGGCAACCCGAAGCCCAGGGTGAGCAGCGGCACGATCAACACCCCGCCGCCCAGGCCGAGCAGCGCGCCGAATGCGCCCGCGGCCACGCCGCCGACGATCAGCAGCAGCTCAGCCACGGCCGCGGATCAGCCCGTCCCGGCGCAACCGAGTCGAGCCGGCGCGCCAGGCTCCACGGGGTCAGGGCCGGACGTGCTGGGGCGCGTACGGCAGCAAGGCGACGATGCGGGCACGCTTCAAGGCGACGGCGAGCTGGCGCTGGTGATTGGCGCAGGTCCCGGTCTTGCGTCGCGGCTCGATCTTGGCACGCTCGGAGAGGTAGCGCCGCAACCGGTTCACTTCCTTGTAGTCGATCATGACGGTCTTGTCCGCACAGAACGTGCAGACCTTGCGACGGCGCCGATCGCGGTAGTAGTCGTCGCGCTTGCCCTTGGGCTTCTCTCGAGTGTATGCAGGCATCCGTGTCGTTCCTTTGTCAGCAGGGCCACGCTCGCGGCGCGGCGATTGGGTTCGTGGACGCCGGCAACCGGCCGGCGATGTTCAGAAGGGCAGCTCGTCCAGGTCGCTCGAGCCGAGATCCTCGGACGACCCCGCCGGAGCGGCGCCGCGCGCTGGTCGCGCGCCCGCGGGTTCCTGGGCTCCGTCCTCGCGCGGTCGAGGGTCCAGACCTGTGACGGTGCTGGCGATCAGCTCCGTGGTGTAGTGCTTCTGCCCGTCCTGGCCTTCCCAGGTGCGTGTCTGGAGTCGACCTTCGACGTAGACCTTGCGGCCCTTGCGGAGGTACTCCGCCGTCCGCTCGGCGAGCGCGGCCCAGGCAACCACCCGGAACCACTCGGTCTCTTCCTTCCGCTCCCCGCTGGCGTCCTTGTAGTTGCGGTTGACAGCAACCGTGAACTGCGTGACCGCCTGGCCGTTGGGCGTGTACCGCATCTCGGGGTCCTTGCCGAGATTGCCGATGATCATTGCCTTGTTCAGCGACATCGAGCGTGCCTCCAGCTCCGCGTCGCGCGGGCCTCAGTCGATCGCGGCAGGCGCCGCTTCGCTCTCCGACTCGTCGATGAGCGCCTCGTCCTCGAGCTCCTCGTCGTCGCTCGGAGGCTCGACCTCGACGTCGCCCTCGACGTCACGTCCGCGAGCCGCCCGCACCGGGCGCTCGACGCGGGTAACGAGGTGGCGCAGGACTTCCTCGCTGATCATCAAGCCGCGCTCCAGCTCGGCGATCGCCGTCGCCGGCGCCTCGAAGAGAACGACGTAGTACGACCCTTCGCGATGGTGGTCGATGGGATAGGCCAGCCGCCGCCGACCCCAGGGGGCCTGCTTGACGATCTGACCGCCGCCTGCCGCGATGGCTCGGGCGGTTCGCTCGAGTGAGGCCTGGACCTTGTCATCCGCAAGATCCGGGCGCAGCACGAGCATGAGTTCGTAACGGCGCATGCGCCAAATACTCCTTCCCATGGGAAATGCTCCGATGCGCGCACGGCAACGCCATCCGGTCGGAGCCGAAAGGACCGACGCATTCTAGCAGTGCCATGCCCGTCGCGCCGCCCGCCATCTCGCGCCGCCCGCCATCTCGCGCGGCCGGCGAAGCCGATGGCGAAGCGGCCCGGTGCGGCTACTCCCGCGGGCGCCCACCGCATCCGCCGAAGGACCCAAGTCCCTCCGCGCCCGGCGTATGGGCCATTGCCGCCCGGCGGCCTCGCCCATACGCTTGCCAGCGCCATTCGGTCCATTCAGTCGCTCATTGGGCCGTCGTTGGGAGGCCTATATGCCCTCCATCGCACGGAGGGTCCGTCGCCGCGGGCAAGGCCTTGCGGAATACGCACTCATCCTCGCCCTCATCGCCATTCTCGCCATTACCGCGCTGCTCTTCTTGAGCGGCCGGATCGACACCATCCTCAGCGTCATCGGTCACAGCCTCTAGAGCGGACCCGGGCGCAAGCCACGAGCGAAGCCATCCGCTCGTCGCCCGAATGGGGTAAACGATAGTAACCCTACCCAGCCCCAGCTTTCCTGGGTAGGCTTTCTGATGAGCATCCACGCCACCGACGACCCGCAAGTCGCCTGACCGATCCGAGCCCCAACCAGCCACGGTTCGGAGTCGCCAGGCAGTCCTGGTGAAAGGAGGCCGTTCTTGTTCTTGTTCCTTCACCGCGAGGAAGGGCAGGGTCTCGCGGAATACGCACTCATCCTTTCTTTGATCGCGATTCTCGCCGTTGCCGCACTCTTGTTCTTCGGCGGCAATCTGAATTCCGAGATCAGCCACATTGGGGCCAGCATTTAGGGACGTCACGGGCTGGAGTGAGGCGGGCCGCGCAAGCGGCCCGCCTTTTTTGGTATCAGAGGCGCCTGCTGGGACGTCCGCACCACCCCGGGCCGGGGCCCCGGATGCCGCCTTTACGGCGCCCCCGACCCGCCCGAACATGGGGCCCAGCTACCTAACGGACCGAAGACTCAAGCCTCCGTGCAATTGGATGACTGCTTCGCCGATGATTCGCCAGCCTTCGCCCACGCCTCCCGCGCTTCCTTCCGTGCCGGCACGGGAAAGCCGCTGGCCGGCCGCGAGCCGATGAGCGTCGTCTGGCTCGTGGGGCTCTCCGGCTCGGGCAAGTCGACCCTGGCGCAGGCGCTGCACGGCGCGCTGGCTCCGATCGCCTCGGTCGCCGTCCTCGATGGCGACGCCGTTCGCGCGGCCGTGGACGACGACCTCGGCTACTCGCCGGAGGACCGTGGCACTCAGTCGGCCCGCCTCGGCCGGATCGCGCGCCTGCTGGCAATGCAGAAGCTCATCGTCGTCGTGGCCGACTCATGCTCGGACCCGGAGAGGCTGGCCTGGAACAGGGCGAACCTGCCGGGCTATCGGGAGGTGCTCCTGCGAGCCTCTCTCGCGAAGCTCGCGCGCCGCGATCTCCGGGGTGTCTATGCCCGAGCGAACGCCGGGCAGAGGAGCAACGTCGGCGGCGTCGACATCCCCTGGCACGAGCCTGCCTCGCCCGACCTGACGCTGAACATGGACGACCCCGAGCCGCCCGAGGTCCTCGCCCTGCGAGTTGCGGTCCTGATCCCGGAGTTCGTTGCTGCCGCAACGGCGGCGGCCCACAACGTACCCGTTCGAGGATCCTCCCCTACTCGCCTCCCCTGACCCGGGCGGGCGCTCTGGGTCGACTCGCGAAGGGCTGGTGCCGGAGCAGGGGCTCGAACCCTGACGCCCTCGCGGGCCGCGGAGTTTAAG